>SMTZ1_10007140_pt1 | contig 11216 bp, 8 predicted proteins | sample DeeMarSWOR136_30_FD_25667 | JGI IMG/M metagenome (IMG submission 25667)
TGGCTTCTGGTGTGCTTCTTGGGACCTTGACTGGTCATGGTGATGCTGTGTCTTCTGTGGCGTTTTCGCCGGATGGTTTGGTGTTGGCTTCTGGAAGCTATGATTGGAGCATCAAGCTGTGGGGAGATCATGATCCGATAGTGGTCACTGTTGACGATGGTTGGGTCACATCAAGCCCTGAAGAACAAGGTATGAGGTCGACAATACTGAACGGTCTGTTCGCCCATCTTGAGAAGGGATATGCTGATGGCGTAGTAATCGTCCGTCATGGTGTTATCGTCGCTGAGGAAGATTATAATGTTCGGGGCGACAAGCACCAGCTTCACTCTGTCACGAAAAGCGTGACTTCTGCTCTGATAGGCATCGCCATTGACAATGGATTCATCGAAAGCGTGGATCAGAAGGTTCTGGATTTCTTCCCTGACAAAGAATTCTCGAACCTTGACTCCCGAAAAGAATCGATGACACTTGAACACTTGCTGACTATGACTTCAGGTCTTTGTTGGCCTGAAAGTTCGATTGGATATGAGAGCCCTGATGACCTAGCTGATCAAATGTTGCTGCGTGCGGATAGTGTCCAGTTTATCCTTGATCCGCCGATGGTGGCAGAGCCTGGTACTTCTTTCAATTACAACTCAGGAGCTTCTCATCTTCTATCCCACATCATTCAACGGACAACAGGCTACTCAACTCTCAAATTTGCCCAGAAATATCTCTTCGACCCGCTAGACATTAGGCCTGCTGATGTTGTTTGGAATACTGATTATCAAGGAGTTGTACGTGGGCACTCACATCTCTTCCTGTCTCCCCGTAGCATGGCCAAGATCGGTCAGTTGTACTTGAACAAGGGCACTTGGAACGGGAAACAGATCATCTCTGAAGAATGGATAATCAACACGACAACAAACACAGTGGGACTGTCTCACGGTGGAAGTGACCTGTATGGCTATCAATGGTGGGTCTACAACGATTTCTATGCCGCTCGCGGATTAGGCGGTCAATTCATCTATGTTCTACCTGAAGAAGATATGGTTGTATCCTTCACGCAGTGTGAAGGTGCGCCAGAAAACTATCTGGCCCTCTATATCCTTCGCAGTATATGTGCAGAAGCAGTCAGACTGGAACCCGAGACACTAATATTCGGCCCAAGCTGCAGTCCGGGAGAGACTTTTGTGCTTGCCGCGAGGGTCGAGAATGTGGGAATTGAAAGCATAGGTTTGAAAATTCGGTGGAACACGACTTACCTCGAATACGTGGAGCATACCGTGAAGCTGCCTGAGCCTTTTTCAGAGATTCAGAATGAAGTTGACGTCTCCGAAGGATCTTATGCGTTGATTGCAGTTTCAAGTCCTCAGACTTTCGGGAGCAATTTTACAGCCTTTGAGATAGCTCTCCGCGTAACGTCTCACCCCATGGAACCTGAGCCAGATGTGAACCTCCCGATTGCATTTGCCTTGGATGATCTGACAATGTCAGGTTCTCAGGTTCCTCACAACACTAAAAACTGTGAGGTGACAATCTACGCACGGGTGTGGGGCGACTTGAACCTAGACGCCAAAGTGGATGTGAAAGACCTCTCCGTCGTAAGCGCGGCCTTCGGCACCTACCTTAACGATCCGAGATGGAATCCTCAGGCTGACATGAACCACGACGACAAAGTGGACATAAGAGATGTGGTCATAGTCAGCAGCAACTTCGGAAATGCACGCACCTAGCGTGTGACAACTCTAGCGCGCGTATATGGAGACGTGGTTCATAGGTTTGAAATGGAAGTCCCAATTAGAGGCGAGAAAGACTTCAGGAAGATGCTGTGGTTGCTACTGGAGGATGAAGACTAGTCATACTGAAGGTCAATCGAAGTCTCTTGAGCAAGTCTTAAAACTGAAGCAGGTATACTGAATGATGGAAACTCTGGAGGTAGTGACATATTATGAGAAAACTAGTGGTTGTTTTCCTTGTTTTGTCTTTGTTGTTGACTCTTGCATTTGTACAGAAAGGGAGCATTCCAGCTGTTAAGTCTTCTTCCCCAGTTTATCAAGGAGACATGGTTCTTACTGGAAACAACGTGACTACGATTGAGGGAAGGTTTGACATCAACGGAAGCATAATAGTGGAAGATAATGCAACACTACACTTGAGGAACGCTTTTCTGAACTTTACTCAGACTAGAAACCGGCAGTACAGCCTCACTTTCAAGAATCCATTAAATGGTAAGCCACGTCTTGCAGTTTACAACTCCACAATAACATCGAATTTCCAAATTTACGCTGATCTGGAAGACAACAGCACTGGAATAATTGAGAATTCCACAATCTCTTGTTACGTTCACATGTGGGGCTATTCCAGCCTATCAGTATCATCAAGTTCTTATGCTTATTACATAAAACCACTTGACTCCTCGACTGCAAGCATTGATGATTCATTAATCGGCACAATTGAATCATATAGCCTTGCTGAGGTTCATGTGAGTGCCTCAGAAATTTACCATTTGCACATTGTGCCAAAATCAGTAAACTGTACAATTTCCAAGCTTAGACCCGGGTTAATCAGTTATTGGGATTTCATAAACAACTGTTCGGTAATAGTATTGCATGACGGAACCACACCAAATGTAACATTAGCTAACACATGGGTTCACAATTTAGGATTTGCTTTCGAAGGCAGCTCTGATGTTGTGATAATGAACTCAACAGTCTGGGAGGCATCGGCATCAGGTTACTCTATCATAAATATAAGATCAGCTGATTGTTACTGGGCATCTGCAGGTTTAGCTACAGTGCTATTGATAACTGACTCATCTTTGGACACGTTGTATGTTTCTAGTTCTTCAAACACTTGGTTGCTGAACTCAACATTCAGCACTTTCTACAAATTTGACTCGGCTAGGGTTTATGTTAGCTGGTTTCTCAATGCCCATGTTGTTGACTCAATTGGTCAGGATGTCCCCTCTTCTAACGTGACTGCAACTTATCCAAATGCAACGGTAGCCGATTCTAGGTCAACAGATGCAAATGGCTGGGCAAGGTTGACGTTGATGGAAAAGATGGTGAATGCTACTGGGGAATATCCTATTGGAAACTACATTGTTGGAGCAACATACGACATTCACTCAGATGAAGCCTTGGTTAACATGACAGACAACAAAGAAGTCACCCTACAACTGGAAGATTTCATCATTCCAGAGTTTCCGTCATTCCTTATTCTGCCACTGCTGGTAATGGCATCATTGCTTGCAGCCTCGGTCTGCAGAAGAAAACGCTTCAGCTAAATCTCCCTTCTTTGCTTGTGTTTCTTGCGGTCGCGGCGCGCGACTGGGTTTCAGAGATAATTCTTTTGATGGTTTGGCGGCTCTTTATTCCATTATACATGTGCCGAGAGAGATGCGTACTTTACTATGCTAGAGTTTTCATGGAATCCTGAAGCCAGATGGTGTGATGCTGGTCTGCGTGCACTCTGATGAGTGGGCGGGAGATACTGAGTATTTTGGGGCCAGCATGTTCTGGAGTGAATACAGCCTTGAGAAGGCTCTGCAGATGGTGAAAGATGCTGGGATTCAGGTCATTTCAGGCAAACACTTGGTTACTGGCGGAGAAGAACATTACTGGATACTAGCTAGAAACGGAAAGGATGGTCTGAAGCAGGGTCAATCCATGAGAGTTGACGTAGGCTGTCATAGCGCGCGCGCTTCCAGAGGCACAGTCTCTCCTGCATTTACGGTTGGCACAAGTAAACACAACGATAGCACCAGAAGCAGCAGATCAGACTTCAGTCCGAAACACCTCAACATGTTCCATCGTCAATTATGTCTCAAGCCTTACTTTTTATTACTTGTGCAAGACACTAAAGTTGCTCCGCCGCTTCACCGGTAAGCGCGACATTTCTTGTGAAAGCTTCTTCTATCTGTGATCGAGACCATGTCCTGCGAATGAAGTCTTTTATCTGAGGAATACCTAACAGGCTTTCTCCATAGGTGTTTCAATTGGCAAAGCATGTAAACAAACATATTCACTGGATAAGTATCGTGTTCTTGATCGGGTTAGTCGCAGCAACGTTCTTAGGAAGTGTTGTTGCTCAAGCTGATTCAGACAACGACGGCATACTTGATGAAAAGGAGAGTCAACTGGCGTCGATGTACTGTCCCTATCTTCATTTCGCTTCTGGAGAGAGTTTCTTTCCGACCGAAGTGAATTACCATATCGAGAACTCAGAGCTGTACCTCAAATCTGACGACACAAGCACCCTTGTGGATTCTTCGCCAACAACAACCAGTATCTCTCTCTATTCAAGTGAGGATTACTTTCTGAACAACACGTTAGGATCCTTTGAGGGAATCGCTCAAGACTATGAACAAGAGAAAGACAATCTTAGATATACCGTATATGCTCGAGTCACACAGAGTGCTGAATACTACATTGTCCAGTTCTGGTTCTTCTACGCATTTAATACGGGAATAAATCAGCATCAAGGAGACTGGGAGATGGTGTCTATCGTTCTAGACTCTGCAGAGACTCCCTTGTATGCGGCTTACTCGCAACACTTTTCCGGGGAGAGAGCGGCTTGGGAGGACGTCGAAAAGACAGATGATACCCACCCTAGAGTCTATGTTGCGCTAGGGTCTCACGCGAATTACTTCAGATCCTACCAAGGGAAACTGGGTGTCGAAGGTGACATTGTGGGAAGTGCACAAGTGCTGGAGCCAACTGACCTTCAGGTTGTGCTTCTCGGAGAGAAGGGCATAGGAAACCACCCAGCGTCGCAGGATTGGCTTGAGTTCGGGGGAAGATGGGGTAATTGGGCAAGGCAGGTCGATGTTGTACTGGGTGCAGTCGGACCACGAACTCCTGGACATGGAGAAAATGCCGAAAAGTGGGATGATCCAACAGTTTGGGCCGGGGACATGTTTGTTGTTAGCCAGTCATGGTTTACGATGAGCTGGATAACCTACTACTTCCTGTACATCTTCGCAGTAGTTATCGCAATCATTGCTGTGTTCAAAGTTTGGCGAATAGTCAGACGTCGAAGGCAGGGAAAACTCAACCTTATCAGAATAATGCGATCCAAAGGAAGTCTGGGCCTAGTATTAGGAATTGCCGGCATAGCCTTGTACTTCGTGGCTCTTGTCCTACCGTGGTACTTGGTTATGGGAGACATACAGACTACTGTACTCGAAACAGCTGGAACAACTGAACTAGTTCGGATTGATGGCATCAATGGTATTCTTGTCAATACGATGCAAGATGATCAAGGCTTGGCACGGCTATTCGGATTAGGAATCCCCTTCAGCATCATCCTCTCAACGAGTGTTCTGCTGAATATCCTTGACATCGTTGGAGTTGAGAAATCCAGGGGCCTAGCCAAGAAATTCATAATGAGTGGCATCTCCTCATTAATTCCTGTCATATTGATCTTGGTTTTCATAAGTCAACTAACTGGGCTTGTAATGCCATTCGCTGAGTCTATGGCAGGAGGAGAGGCAATCCCTCCTCAGATCGAGGAGATCGCCAGAAGAATGTCATCATCTCCGATCACAGGCGAATACAGTGGGGTCATTGAAACCTACGGCAGCTTGTATGTTACATGGGGGCTAGCCTTAGGGTCATACCTGTTCATCGCTGCAGCGATTGTAAAAATCGTGGCTGGAGTGCTAACTCGACAGATATCTACTCCTAGCGAGTCTGAAGCACCCTCAACGAAAGAAGCAGAGAAAGATCAGAACGATGCCTCTTAGGCGCGTGTGAGGCAAGCGTGCAGGTTAGCGTGAACTGCGCGCGCGCCCCGTTTGGTTGGTATATGATCCGTTCTCGATTATGGTTTGGCTTGAAGTTCCGTCTGTGGAATCGCGGAAGTAGATGGTGTAGTTCTGAAGCCGATAGCGCGCGCGATATACTCACGAAAAGACTCTGTACACGGACTCTGGGGGGAGAAGTATGGGTTGCCTTGGGAATTACCGTAAGATGGGAAACTGAAATGACTTATAACACAGACGATGTGAAAATAGCGCGCGCGAATTACTGTGGATTAGAAACTCAGTATAAGTAAGCACGCGTAAATGGTCAGGCGTAAGTTTTGCCAAGTCATTCCTATGATCATAATGCGCGCGCAATCTCGAAAAGTGTGCTCAACCTTAGTAAACCTCGGTCAAAACTTGGCGCGGGTGGCACATGCGAGGTATATATCGGGATTAGGAATATATCGGTGTCTGAAGGATCATAGTTATAGTTGATTCCTCTAGTTTACTCTAGTGGTTTTGATGCGATATATCAAAAGACCTGTGACTCGCATTATTGATGGTGACGAAGCAATCAACGCTCTTCGCACATATGCTGAAGAGCTGGAGATCTCAGAAAATTATCCCGAGCTAACAGAAGGGCAGAGGGCAGCTTTGGCAAGGATTGCAGGAGCTCTAGCTGCATCACTAGAAACAAAACAATCTAGGGAAGCACCAACTCAACCCCTTGGAACCTTCTCAGATCAATTCAAGAAAGTCAGAAACACGATTCTAGGAATACTCATCGAAACTGAGCAAGAAGACCCACATGAGCATTCCGACACTCCAGAGTACAGACTATACAATCAGCTTCAAGCAACCCTCATCAGATGAGAAGACCTCAACCCTCAGAAATACTCTTCTCTTGTTGAGACCAAGCGCTCCTATATCCTTGCCGATAGTCGCACGCGCGCCCTACATCCTAAGAGCTTCTCTGCCATAGAACTTTCTTACAGAAAAGCTATATTCGCTTACCATGAGACTACGTTCTTCCAAGCGCGCGCTCTATTGACAACTTATAGCACGCACTGGAACATGTATAAGTTACTGAGATACTGCACGCTCCAATAATTCTGATATAGAAAATATCAGAGATTGATTTTATGATGATAGAATTGGATGGCCAGAAGAATGTCGAGATACTTCTCATTATTGCACTGGTGTTGGGAGTCATAAGCTTGACCTTGCCTTGGTGGATGTTACTTGTTTCCATAAATAGTGAGATGGTTGCTAGTTTCAACTTGTTTTTATGGGGAATTGTGGAAACTGGCTTCCATCAGACATTTTTGCCATTCGAATGGTTTTCCTACACGACCCTTCTATTGGTTGCTGCTGGAATCCTTTTGGGTTTGGGTGGATATTGGTTTCGTCCGAAGAATGGACGAAAGGCTAGACTCTTAATCATCTGTGAGGCAGTATGCACAATTGGCGGATGTCTGTTCTACTTAGGGAGTCTGCTTTTCACCTTCGCAGATCCTATTTACCCTCAATGGATGATTGCTCCATCAGGGATTCATGGAGGATTGTTTATATCAATACTCAGTGTTTTCAGCATCAGACAGCACTTCAATACAACTGTATTCGAGTTTCTGAGTATGGGTTCCTTCCTTGCTATAATCTCTTCAATACTGACACTGACCGCCGTGTATATACTAACCAAGAAAAAGCTTCATGATAATAGCACCACGAGCCCAAGTTAGTAGTGAGCGCACTCTTCGATGAGTTCATACAAAAGACCCGCCACAAATCTGTAGTGAACCTCTCCCGGTCCATCTTGAGTTTAACACGCAACCTTCCATATACTTCGCTTTGGACGCAATCAACTCTTGATTAGGAGGGATAGAGGATAACTCCATAACGATTTATCTCTCTGTTTCCGGCTAGTTAAGGCCGGGATGACGTAGTGAGCATGCTGAGGCCGTTTGCCATAGTCGTTTTAGCTATGCTTCTAGTCTTCTCATTTGGGTCGGTCCCGTCGGCAATGCCTTTAGAAGCTGAAGCTGGTGCTTCTTCATTTGGCGAGCAAGGCCCCGAATTCGTCGTGCTCAATCCTTCAACTGGCGATGTTGAATTCAAGTTTTCCGCGGATGGGACTGGTGTGGGAACGCGGTTCAACGCGACTGTTTGGGTCTGCAATGTGTCTGATCTATTCGCCTTTCAGGTCGATATGGAGGTGGACGACGATTTGCTCGGGATCACAGGAGCTTGGAATCCAACTTGGGATTCTGACTGGGTCTTCTATGGTGAGCCATCTTTTTCTCCGAAGCCAGCCTTCAGTGACGATGATGTTGACGGGGTAAACGAGACCGTCATGTTGGCGGCCACCTTATTCTACCCTGCAACAGTCTCCGTAGACGATGGGCTGCTGGCTGTTGTCGAGTTAGAGATTCTTTATGCACCTGATGTTGGAAAAGTCTCTTGTCCTCTGGACATCGAGAGTGACTACACATATCTTCTTGACATAGGGCTCAATGACATAATCTCGATCAGGACTGGAGGGTATTACGAGATCGATTCTGGTCAGATGCTCACGTATCTTGTTGTCCGTGGAATGGATAATCGAATCTACTACAGAATGTACAACTTATCCGATGGAGTATGGGGGAGCTGGGGTGTTCTGCCAGGCGCAACATGTGATAGCCCGGCAGTCGCAGTTGTTTCTGAGAGATTGTACGTCGTTGTTCGGGGCATGGATGGAGCGAGCCTCTGGTTCGGATGGCTGAATTTGCTGGATCATAGTTTCTCAGGTTGGACCGCCTTAAGTGGGGGAACACCGTCGGCTCCAACATTGGTGTCAAATGGTTCAACGCTGTGCCTTGTTGTCCGTGGCTTCAATGACCAGATATATTACCGCTCTTACGGTGGTTCTTGGCAGAACTGGGCTTCAGTGCCAGGCATGACATGCGACGGCCCAGCTGCTGCAATGATCAGCAATGAGCTTCACTTGGTTGTCCGCGGCTTCGACGGGGACACCCTCTGGCACGGATATCTGAGTAACTTGGCAGACCCCAGCAGCTTCGCTGGGTGGACGCTGCTTCCAGGTGCGACACCCTCGCCGCCGACGCTTGCTCGAGAAGGAGATCGGATTGCCTTGGTTGTCCGTGGTTTCAATAATCGAATATACTATCGCGTCTATGAACGGCTTCTGACGTTCTGGGAAGACTGGTCAGTCCTATCCAGTGGATCGACATCTGGAGGCCCGGCGGCCACGGTCTCGGAAGGCAGGTTAGATGTGATAGTGCAGGGTGAGGCTGGGGATTCGCTTTGGCACTCTCCGATTGACATATTCACGAGTAGCGATCCAAGCTGGGGACAAGTTGAAGGCGCAACACCTTCGAAGCCAGCATTGACAGACTTGTAAGACGTCTGAATTTTCACGCTAGAAACGCTTTGGGCAAGGTCAAACAGTCAAGTGCGCGCGCGATCATCGGGACAACGATGATCCCTGAGCTTTCATCATACCTTGTTCTGCCATTGTTCATGATGGCGACACTACTAGCAGTCGTAGTCTACAGAAAGAGACCCGTTGCACCTGGTAGAGGATGGTTCTGTAGCGCACGCTAGGTTGAGTTTACGGTGCATCCTCCTTCACCGTAGAAATGCTCTGAACGCGTGCGACTGCTCAGCTAAACATGCGTGCTTATTCTGGTATAATGCACTCTCGGATTGCCAGTGTTGGTGGTGAGAGTGTATCTCCACTCATCCAAGTCCATCCATGAAAGGCGCCATCTGAATCTCTGTATCCGTGATATAATCCGCCCGTTGTGCCTCTCACTACGAAATTTATGTTGAGTGTCTCAGCAGCAATGCCAGCAGCATCACAGGTAGCACCCGGCAACTCAGTCCATGGGCTCCCGGGTGAGGGGAAGGTCCAGGGTCTACTGTAATAGATTTTGTCATTCATTCCTCTAACTGCGAATATTGGAATGAATGCGCCTACATACCTAGCTAAACTAGGAGCCGAGGGTGTGTCGCCATACATCATGGTCCAGCCAGTGAAAGTGTAGAAATCAAGTTCGATGTCTCCATAGTATAGTCCACCTGTCGTGCCTCTAACAATTATGTAAAGTTCATCAGGTAAATAGTTCGGGGGAGGTCTCCCGTAGCGTGCTATTGCTCCCGGTCTGTCAGATGTAGCTCCTGTAGGAACACTGCTCCAATCTCCCCACGCATCTGAATTGCAGTCGTAGAAGCGATAGTATATTCGGTTGTCCATGCCTCTGACGACCATGATTAGCTGTAAATTATATGTGGCGAGCGTCGGCGACGACGGAGTTGCGCCACTGAGTTTGGTCCATCCGGTGAAGCTGTCGTCGGTCAGGCTTACCCAGCCAAAGTAGAGGCCGTCATCCATGCCGCGGACTGCGATGTACAGCTTCCCATCGTATACGGCTGCTCCTGGGCTGTCGGTAGTCGTCCCAGTGGGCACAACGTTCCAGCTTTCCCAGGAACGATCAAAATACCTGCGATAGTATATCCTATTGTCCATTCCTCGGACAACAAGTGTGGCCAGCGCGGGAGAGAGATAAACTGCATCATCCGCGTATTCATAGTCTTCCCAATACAGTCCACCTCCGACAGGGTCATATGACCAGAGTTCGAGGGATACGTCGTACAATCCTTGTAGGGAGCCTGGAGGGGCATAGAGGTAGATATAACCGGAATCCCAAGGGGCAGAGGTCCACTGATCATCACGCCAGTCAACTTCGTTACCATCTGGGTCAAAGAGTATGGCAGTGGCCTCAACATCAAGTGTGCCAACGTAGGTATCTGAAACGTTCATCTCAACCTCAACAGCGTCGTCATAGCCGTCGCCGTCGCTGTCAAACAAGTTATACTCGATGCCGGAGAACCATGCGTAGTAATCTGGACCTGCTGAGGTATACTTCAGATTACCTAGAGTCAGAGCTAGGCATAACATGAAAAGTGTGACAAATTCTAATTTGCGCAAGATAGTGCACCGATCATTTATGCGTGCATGTACTTATAAAGGTACACGTGAAACAACCTTCTAGACTATTTGCATGGATTTTACAGAACAAGAGTCTAACAAGACTATCAAACCTTGAAGCATTCGCGCGCATTTCTGGAAATTGTGGTCGCTAATCTGTGACTTCAACGTGGTCGATCTCGATGTGTGAGTTATAGAGCCTTATTCCGATACTTCCATTGTAGAGTGGGGACTCAGAGTCTTCGATTTCCAGCTCAAGCATGCTGTCCACATATAGTCGAAGTTCGCTGCCGACGCATGCGACTCTCAGATCATACCAAGTTTCCGTTAGAACGTCATCTTCGACGCCGTCGGAGAGCATTTCGCCGGCTGCGTAATCAGCCATCTTGCTGATGCTTACTCTGTGTCTCCAGCAGCCTAAGCCCAGCCAATAGTAGTTGCCGCTGTCGGAGAGTCTTGTTGTGAGAGCTGCTTCCCTCCAAGTACTGTCTGGCAGAA
>SMTZ1_10008458_pt1 | contig 11216 bp, 10 predicted proteins | sample DeeMarSWOR136_30_FD_25667 | JGI IMG/M metagenome (IMG submission 25667)
CGGCGACCTCGTCAGGATCTTCCTTTGTGAATAGATGGTCGTACAGCCGGACTTCCGCCTCGAGGGCGTGCTCGGCGGAAACCCAGTGAAGCGTGGATTTGACCTTGCGTCCGTCCGGCGCATCCCCGCCGCGCGTGGCCGGATCGTAGGTGCAATGCAGTTCGATAACGTTGCCGTTTTCGTCTCTCACCACGTCCGTACACGTGACGAAGTAGGCGTAGCGCAGCCGGACCTCGCGGCCGGGGGCTAAGCGGAAGAATTTCTTCGGCGGCTCTTCCATGAAATCCTCTCGCTCGATATACAGCTCGCGCGAGAAGGGCACTTTTCGCGTGCCGGCGCCTGGGTTTTCGGGATTGTTGATCGCGTCCAGTTCTTGACCACCTTGAGGGGCCGGACCACCGCCATTACCCGTGGCGAGGTCTTGTTCAGGTCCTCGCGGAGGCAGTGTTCCAGCAGGGCGATATCGACGGTGCTGTTGAACTTATTGACGCCGATGCGCCGGCAGAATTCGCGAATGGCCTCGGGTGAGTAGCCGCGTCTGCGGATGCCGCTGATGGTCGGCATGCGCGGATCGTCCCAGCCGCTTACCAGGCCGTCCTGCACGAGCTGTAGGAGCCTCCGCTTGCTCATCACGGTGTAGGTGAGATTCAGCCGGGCAAACTCAATTTGTTGCGGATGATAGACGCCCAGCTCATCGAGAAACCAATCGTACAGGGGCCGGTGGTTCTCGAATTCCAGGGTACAGATCGAATGTGTGATCCGCTCGACGGAATCTTCCAGCCCGTGGGCCCAGTCGTACATCGGGTAAATGCACCACGTCTCGCCGGTGCGATGGTGGGCGGCGTGCAGAATGCGATACATCACCGGGTCGCGCATGTTCAGATTGGGGTGCGCCATGTCGATTTTCGCGCGCAGCGTCCGCGAGCCGTCCGGGAATTCGCCCGCTTTCATCCTCTGGAACAGCTCCAGATTCTCTTCGATGGAGCGGTCGCGGTAGGGGCTGTCCTTGCCCGGCTCGGTCAGTGTGCCGCGGTACTCTCGGGTCTGTTCGGCCGTCAGGTCGCAAACGTCCGCTTCGTACATCTGCTCGAAATAGTCCGAGCCATAGTAGAGGTGCTCGCCCCAGCCCCAGCCTAGCCAGCGAACGTCTTCCATGATAGAGTTGACGTACTCCTGTTCCTCTTTTTCCGGATTCGTATCGTCGAATCGCAAATGGCACCGTCCCCCGAACTCGGCGGCAATGCCGAAGTTAAGGCAAATGCTCTTGGCGTGTCCGATATGCAGATACCCGTTCGGCTCCGGCGGAAATCGCGTCACCACCCGCCCGCCCCATTTATTCGTCTTCAAATCATCGGCAACTATCGTCCGAATAAAATCGAGTTTCGTATTGTCTTCTTTGTTCGGCATCTTCAGTTAAATAAAAGATCAAATAGCAAGAATCAAAATTGCGGAATCATCGCTGTGCGATGATGACTTCCTTAATTCTACATTTTCCATTTTTATTTTTGACTTTCCTTTTCTGGTCTGAAGCAGACGAAAGAGGTCAGGATGAGGACGACTCCGCAGGCGAAAAGCGTGATTCTGCTCGGCCGCTTGCGGCAGCGCACGAGCCACTCGGGCATGACCGGCTCGGACTGCCCGGCGGAGGACTGGCCTGCATCCTCGTCCAGAACCCTCCGCGCGGCGGCCAAAAGCTGCGCCGTAGCTCTCGGGTAGGCGGTGTTCGGGTCCTGGGGTTCCGGGACGGCTGCCGGACCCAGTGTCGCTCGGGCGATGCGCTTCGCCACAAGGTTCGGATCCTGCTGCCATTTCTCCAGCAGCACATCGTATTCGGTGTTCAGGGACCGGAGCCGGTCCAGAGACTCCTGAGCTGCTGTTAGGAGTTGCTTGTTCTGATAATACTGCGCCAGGTCCTCGCAGAGGATGGCGCTGCTCAGCGAAGCCGCACCGATGCCGAAGAATAGAACAAACAGAACCGCCCTGATCACCTTTTGTCCTTGCATAAGCACGGCGAGTTTATCCACTTCTGGCCGCGGCGTCAAGATCCGGCTGAATCGATTGCCGGGGCCTTGTCTCTGGAAAAAAGTCGTTTTTCTCGTCGCATTCTTGCCTTGGAGTTGCTCTTATTAGCAGAGGCGCTTCAACATATAAAGGTCGAAACGTGCAAACAGACGCTGAATTAGTGCAAACCGTATTACACGGTGAAAAGCAGGCTTTTGCCGTACTGGTCAAACGCTATGAAAAGCCGGTTCGTGCTATTGCCCTCGACGTTCTAGGCGATCGCCATTTGGCCGCGGATGTCTCTCAAGAGACTTTCGTGAAGGCTTACGAACATTTAGCCGAGCTGAGAAGGCCCCAAGCCTTCGGGCCATGGCTGATGAAGATAGCCCAAAGGTGCGCTCTTGATTCGTTGCGTCTCAGACCCAAAGAAACGCGGCTTGAAACAAAAGTCGTTACGGTTATAGAAGGGCCGAATGGTCAGCTTGATGAGGACAAACAAAGGCTTTTGGCCGCCATCGGCAAGCTGCCAAAGTCCGAAAAACGGGTTATTATGCTTCGGTACCTCGGCGACAACAGCGTCAAGGACGTCGCCGATATAGTTGGCCGGAGCGTCGGCACTGTGACCAAACAACTATCACGGGCCCACAAACACCTAAGAAAAATGTTAGAGAGGTCGGAAAAATGAAATCCGAAGACACGATTGAAAAAAAACTGGAAAGATTAGCCCAGGTCATCGGCCCTGACGAGACGCTCATAGAGGACGTAATGAGCCGGATCAACATTGCGCCGATTGACGTTCTCTCTATCGGTCAGGCACACAATATTTGGAGAAAAATCATGAAAAGCAAAATCACCAGACTCACCGCTGCTGCGGTGATAATAATTGTGCTAGTGCTATCGATAATCTTCCTGGACAAAACAGTTGCACCCGCTTATGCCGTTACCGACCTGCCGGGATTGTTTGAACAGGCAAAGGTCATTCACATACGAGGATGGCAACACTTCCCAGGACACAGAATGCCGGACGGTGAGGAAATACCACCGGTCGAAATTGACAATTGGATAGATCGGGAAGGGGGTCGTTCCTGCTATACGGGAACCGGACTGAGCGTGGACAAGAACGGCGTTAGAGTAACCGTCTCCGAGACCATCTCAGACGGACAATACAAGTTGATCCTGAACCATACCGAAAGGTATGCGGTGTTTTTCAGTATAAGCGACTACCAGCGAATGCTGGAAGCGTATCGTACTTCAGGAGTGTTTTCCGGACAGATATTCGGCGATATTGAGCAGTTGCAGAATTTCGAGCCGGTTGGCTGGGAACAGATGGACGGAGTCGAATACCAGGTCTGGCAACGGGAGACGGCACATACCATTACGCAACACGCGGTCAGGCTCAAGTTTTGGTTGTCTCCGCAGACTGGAAGACTTGGTCGGGTTCAAATTTGGTCGAGAGTGGATGATGGCCGGTGGGAATTGAGCAAAGACTACTTTATTGACTATGACGTGGTGGTCCCTGATGGTGTTTTCACGTTGGAGCCCCCTGAAGGCTACACATTGAAGAATACGATGGAGACAGCTATTCTACAGGAACTAGGCGGCGGCGGAGGTGCTGGTTATAGTGACGATAAGTATAGTCTCAGGGCAAATACGGTGATAAGTTTTATAATGGGTGAAGGCAGTATCATTGTGGCGTGGCAGAGTTTAGACAGCAAATCAGAAATCCCACAGGATGAATTCTTCACAGGACTCGAATTTGGCGGGCCTTTGCCCACGTTGCCTGTGGAGATCTATGGCCTGAAACCAGCCGGTGTGAAAAGCGACCTGATGTACACAGGCTGCCATCTGACCCATACCCAAAAGGCAGACAAATTTATAGAATGGAGCCTCTATGTTCCCGATGGTGCGCCACCGGCGAGCGTCCGTCAATTGGGTTTTGATGTGCTGTACAGATTCAATCTTGATCCCGAACCGAAGTGGCGAATTGGTCTCACAGCGGACCGGAACATGCCGATTGAAGGGTCTGAGGATTTTGAAAAATGGGTCCTCGGGGCAATGGGCGAGTTGAGCGATGACGGAAATGCTCCGGAGGGTATGACTTATGAGGGCGTTTTGCAGTTAGCGGAGCGAGTAAGAGAATCGTCAGCTAAATAGAAAGTTGCTGCGGCGAACGAAAGGCCAGCCTTGGCAAGGACTGGCCTTCTTCGTTTTGGAAAAAGGTGGTTTTTTTGGAATTTTCGGAAAATTTTGAAAAAGATTGTAACTTTTTGGGGGAGTTCGCGTCTATAAGTAATGGAAGCACATAATAGGCCGTTCAGAAAAATCAGTGCCTGGGACACGTCAGCCTGGTCAATCAGCAGGCGGCGATGAAAACAAAAAGCATGCGTCATCACCCTCCTTCAAGAGGCCGATGCCCACAGGGTCGGCCTTTTTTTGTTTATCCACTTCACAAAAGCCGATAGCTAATTAACGATCAAACGCCGAATTAGCTTGAAATTTCAGACTTAGAATCTTAGATTGGTTCAGCTATGAGGATTCCTTTGACCAAATATGGTTGGCCACAGGTGGTTGTTTTCCCAGTGGTGGCGCTCTCGCTGATGGCCATTCTTGCGGCAAGCACGATGGGGTCCGTGGCGCCTTGGGTTATCATCACAGCAGAGGCACTTCTTTTCGTCGTGCTCATATGGGTGTTGATGTTCTTTCGGGATCCACAGCGGTGCTGCCCCGCGGATCGGGACCTGTTACTGGCCCCGGCTGACGGCAAGATTACCGACATTGAAGAGGTGGAGGACGATGGCTTTATCGGCGGGCCCGCCCTTCGGATCGGGATATTCTTGAGCCTTTTCGATACCCACATCAATCGCGCTCCGTGCAACGTGAGAGTTGAAGCAATCACGTATAAAGAAGGCCGGCATCGGAACGCGATGAATCCACAATCCGGGCGGGTCAACGAGTCGAATGCCCTCGGTCTGGTCAGAACGGACAGTCCCCAAGACAAGTTGATTATCCGCCAAATCAGCGGGGCGATTGCCCGGCGAATCGTCTGCGATACTGCCGAAGGACGGGAATTGACTGGCGGCCAGAAGTTCGGGATGTTAAAGTTCGGCTCCAGAACGGAACTCTATGCGCCCGTCCGCCATGAGTTGACGTGCCTTGTCCAAATCGGGGACAAGGTCAAAGCAGGCCTGACGCCGTTGATAAAATACGAGATGGACTCGCCCTCTGCAGGGCCGGGAGACGAATAAAATGTCGAAGTCGAAGACACGAGCAGCCGGCAAGAGACTGTTCCGCCGGGTGCGAAGACAGAGACTCAAGTACATCACCATCCTGCCGTCCCTGATCACGATTCTCAACGGCCTATGCGGCTTTGCATCCATTGTTTTCACCGCGGAAGGCGCCGCGCTCAGTGCCGCAGCGCGTTCGGCGGATCACCATATTCCTTTCTTCACGTTTGGATCCACGACCTACTTTGCGATATCCGGCTATATGGTTCTGATGGCTATGATTGCCGATATGCTCGACGGACAGCTCGCACGAAGAGTCAAGGGCACTTCCAGCTTCGGCGGTCAGCTTGACAGCCTCTGCGACATGATCAGTTTCGGCGTCGCGCCGGCCTTTTTGATGCTCAAGATTCTTGACTGTGAGTTGAGGGCCGTCGGTTTTGCTGATGAGAGTTTCTTGCAGCGCTTCATCTGGATGGCGGCGGCCGCGTACATCAGTTGTACCGCCATCCGATTGGCCCGATTCAATGTGGAAAATGAGGCGGATGAATCCGCTCATATGAGTTTCATGGGTCTGCCGACGCCGGCCGCCGCAGGGGTGATCGTCAGCCTCGTGATATTTCACCAGGAGATATTTCGAACGCTGGCTCTCATCTGTGCGCTACCGTTCGTGGCGCTCGGCATGTCGATACTGATGGTCAGCCGAATTCGATACCCCCATGTCTTGAATCAGTACCTCAGGGGCAAACAACCGTTTGCACATCTTATACGGGCGTTGTTGCTGCTGGTTTTTCTTTATTGTTACCTACAGGCGGCCCTGGTGCTGATCTTTTGCGGTTTTGCAGCAAGCAGCTTTGTGAAATGGTTCTACTTCAGGATTATCGTCTCTCGATTCCTGACAAAATGGAGTCCCAGAGGCATCCGGGATGAGGCGGATATCGTGCCGGCAGCCCGGAGTTCAGCTTTGACGGCTGTCGAGGGCGGCCACACCGACGAGCAGGATCGCGGTGTACGTGGATGAGTGAATGGGTGAGCTGGACGTTATGCCGTCTTCGGGGCCGGCTGTATGTCCTGGCGCTTGGGATCCGATTGATTCGTCTGATAGTACCGCTCGACGATACCGATGAGCCGGGTCAGGACCGCGCGCCCTTCGCAGCTCGCTTCCAGACCGACAATTTGCAGGCCCAGGGACGAACCCTCGCCGTCTGCCGTGGGTAAAATATTTCTGATCTGGGCGCAGAGCACCACCGGCATCTCATAGGGCATGGGCGTGAATCGCATGCCGACGAACTGGCCTTTCTTGAAGTCTGTTCCTCCGACGAGGCTTTCATGCGGCACGACGACCTGTGCCCCCCCGGCAGAAATATCCATGAGCCTGCCGTGGCAGCAATGGCGCATCTGTTCTGCCGTATCGTGTGTCTGATTTCGGTTCTCAAGTTTGCCGCTGCGATGCCACAGCAGGACCTTCACCTTCAGCGATTCGGGTACGTTCACGCGAAAGTAGCTCCTCCTCTGGATCACTTCAATCCTGTCCGGCACCGCAAGGACGATCGTCCCCCCTCGCTCCTGGTTGGCTCCTTGCCCGCGTGACGGTTCAAAACCCTCCACCGTCGTATCAAACACAAATTTACCGTATTCATACTTGAATGACAAACCGACCGGTTGATTGACCTGTATGTTTATAGGACGAAGTTTCGCCTTTGCGGCCGTACTTTCAACGCTCAGTCTGTCTCCGGAAAGACCGGTCAATCGCATCTTTGCGACGTGCCATTTCCCCTTGGACGAGTAGGACATGATGGCCGGCACCTTCTTGCCGATCACCGTCCGTAGGATTTCTTCAGGCTCAACCCCGCGTGGTGTCAGCACTTCGTTCATCTCACCCCCCTTGTTCCAGGCACGCACACGGTTTCGGTGCCCCAGCGGCAGTTTTGGAACCCATTTCATTTACGGGACTCCTTAAAAAATATATATATAGTTCGGCCATAAACAAAACGGACTCCACAGTAAATTCAGCCGGTCTTCCGCTGGCGAAGGGGCACAGCCTGGAGGGCGAGCTTGCTGCGAACGCGTCTATCGATTACTATGGCCCCACATATGAGCGATATCCAGAAAATGAGGAAGCTTGGCGGCGACAAGATCGGCCTCCTCGGCCTTTTTGCTTTGGCTCTGCTGGCGGCTCGTCTGACGGTGGCCTGGAAGTCTGCAATCTCATTTTCGGAGCCGATCCCGCTCCCCCATACGGGTCTTTCGGTATCGATGCCGATGGGCAAGGGCTGGCACAGTGAAGGACGATGGGAATATACCGACAACACGTTCATCGTGCGCAGCGTTTTTGCGCCGCGTTCCGGCAAACCCACGGCCTGGGCGCATTGCCAATACCGATTGGGAGCCGACACGGCCGCGCCCGACGTCCAGCTTGAGCGGAAGGCCTCGGAAGTTGATGGCGAGATCGTAAAGACAGGCCAGGTACAAGCGGCAGACCTCACGGTCCATTGGGCGCGCGTGGAAAGGCCGGAGATCCTTCTCACGACGTTTTCGGGCACGGCAAGATTACCGAACGAACGGCAGCTCGATATCGAAGTGCACCAGATCATGAGCGATCCCGAATTGTCCGAGCGCGTCTTCAAACGTATCCTGGAGGGCCTGAGTTTCAAGGATGACGGATTGCTCGAGGGCGGCGCCGAAGTGACAGCAACCATCAAGGGCAAAGGTATCAATAACTACTTGGACAATCATAACCAGCAAGCTGCGTTTCTGATCAAGGGTTCAGCCGGGCAACTCCTCGGGTTTACCATGGATGTCCTCGTTGATTCCGGCAAAGACGTTCGACTGAATGTGCGGGCGGCAGGCCTTCTCTATATTGGAGGCCGAAATGCCGTAGAGCAGGAAACATCGTTTCAGTCCAGCAATAACCTTGATGAGTTTACGTACAGGAGCGAGGTCTACAGCGGTGAAGGCAGAAGCGGCTCGGAGGTCGTCCAGGACGCGCCCGGGACCGTGACCGTCAGGACGTCTGGACCGCGGACGGACGCGAAGGCGTATCGGCTCGGCCCTGCGGCGTTGCCTGATGTCTTCTTCGATCAGGTCTTCAGACAGATGCTCGATAGTGACAAGCAAGAAATCATCGTGGATGCCATCGACGCGACCGGAAAGATCACGCCCACGTTTGTCTCCAGGATCGAAGCCATGAATGATATCGTCGCCGGCTCCGATGCTGCTTATGTCTTCAATCTCGCCTACCTGGACGGCCGGGGTTTCTCTCAGCAGGTCTACCTCGACGCACAGGGGAAAATCTACAGAAGCCTCATCCAGCAGGAGAACACATACGTTCTTGATAGAACCAGCATCGAGGATATCGTAAAAGAGTTTCCCGAACACGCTGAACGGATTTTGCGAAACAGCCAAATGTTGAAATAGATCATCTTTCGCCGGAAGGGTTCGCTATGCGGGACAAACAAGCCGGAACAAAGCCGTGGGCGGGACGCTCAGTCGTCTTATCTTTCTGCCTTCTTGCCTTTTGTTTTGCAGTGTCGGGATGCCTGACGGGCCACGTGGGTCGCAACCGCCTCGATGCCGAGAAGTGGAGCGGCATGAAACTATGGTACCGTCAGCCTGCGAAGGAATGGACGGAGGCCCTGCCCGTCGGAAACGGACGTCTGGGAGCGATGGTCTTCGGTACGGTGGAAACCGAGCGGTTGCAGCTCAATGAGGACACCGTCTGGGCGGGCCACCCACTCGATCGGGACCGCGTCGGTGCCTATGAGCACCTGGCTGAGGCCCGGCGGCTTGTCTTTGAAGGCAAATATAGCGAGGCTCAAAGGCTCGTGCAGCGGGAATTCATGGGCGAGCGGCTCATCCGCAGTTATCAGACGCTTGGCGATCTGGTGCTCCGATTCCAACATGGCCCGGCCGTAACCGACTACCGCCGCGAGCTTGACCTCGACACCGCGATTGCCTCGGTCACGTATCGGGCCGGCGATGTGAGTTTCACGCGCGAGGTCTTTTCCAGCCCCGTCGACCAGTGTATCGTTGTCCGCCTCTCTTCTGACAAACCGGCCCAGATCACGTTCGACGCGGCTCTTTCGCGGCCTGAGGATTTTGCCGTTGAAGTTATGGCTCCGGAGCGTCTCGTGATGAGCGGCCGGGCGACCATGCAGGGCGAACACAAAGGTGTCACATTTGAAGCTCAGTTGAGGATTATTCCCGAAGGCGGCAAGCTTACGGCGACCGATACAGGCTTGCGGCTGGAGAATGCCGACGCGGCGACCTTGCTGATCGTTGCCGCCACCGACTACCGCGGCGATGATCCGACGGCTGTGTGTGATCGACAATTGGCATCCGCCGCAAAGAAAGACTATCTCAAACTGCGACAAGCCCATGTGGCCGAGCACAGGCGTCTATTCCGAAGGGTGGCATTGAACCTTGGCTGCGCCGATGTGGCCGAGAAGCCGACGGACGAGCGCCTGGCGGCAATGAAGGACGGCGCCGATGATCCGGATTTGTGCGCGCTCTACTTCCAGTTCGGCCGCTATCTTCTTATCTGTAGTTCGCGGCCTGGCTGCATGCCCGCCAACCTCCAGGGCCTGTGGAACGACCACATCAAGGCGCCGTGGAACTGCGACTATCACATTAACATCAACATCCAGATGAACTACTGGCCGGCCGAGGTATGCAACCTGTCCGAGTGTCACGAGCCGTTCTTCGACCTTGTGGACAACCTGCGGCCCCGCGGCAGAAAGACGGCCAGGGACGTCTACAACTGTCGCGGCTTCGTCGCCCATCACACCACCGATGCCTGGTTCTGGACCAGCCCCATCGGAAACGTGGGCTATGGGATGTGGCCCATGGGCGCCGCATGGAGCTGTCAGCATCTCTGGGAACACTACGCATTCAGCGGCGACCGGACGTTTCTCGCTGAGCGGGCCTATCCCATCATGAAAGAAGCCGCCGAGTTTCTTCTTGATTTTCTCGTCGAAGATCCGAAGACAGGCAAGCTGGTTTCCGGCCCGTCGATATCACCGGAGAACCGCTTCCGCACACCCGAAGGCAAGAACGCTAATCTGACGATGGGCCCGGCCATGGACCAGCAGATCATTTATGACCTGTTCACCAACTGCCTTGAAGCCGCCCGAATTCTCGGAATTAGAGACCCGTTCGTCGAACAGGTAGAAAAGGCGCGTCGAAACTTGGCGGGGCCTCAGATCGGTTTGGACGGCCGACTGATGGAATGGAATGAGGAGTTTGAGGAGCCGGAGCCGGGGCATCGCCATGTCTCCCATCTGTTTGCCCTGCACCCCGGCAGACAAATTACCGTTAGCGGCACGCCGAACCTGGCGGCGGCCGCACGCAAGTCGCTCGAATACCGCCTCTCGCACGGCGGCGGCCATACCGGCTGGAGCAGAGCATGGATTATCAACTTCTGGGCCCGCCTGCACGATGGCGAGACGGCCCACGAAAACGTTCTCGCCCTGCTCCGCAAGTCAACGCTGCCCAATCTCTTCGACACGCACCCACCCTTCCAGATCGACGGCAACTTCGGCGGCGCGGCGGGCATCGCGGAGATGCTGCTGCAAAGCCACGCCGACTCGCTCCATCTGCTACCCGCCCTACCGACAGCCTGGGCCAACGGCCACGTCAAGGGTCTCCGCGCCCGGGGTGGCTTCGAGGTAGACATTGTCTGGAAGAACGGCAAACTCACCACCGCCGCCGTTCGCTCACTGTTAGGCAATCAATGCAAAATACAAACCGGTGGACCTGTCCGCGTGACGTCTCGCGGTCGGCCGTTTGAAATAAGCAGTAGCGAACGGAACGTCGTTGAGTTCGCAACAAAAGCCGGTCGAACCTATCTCATTTCTGCGGGCAGTTAAGCTTATTCGGGCTATTGCACTTGTACCGAAGCATTCGGATCGAAGGGATTCGTTCTGACGGCGAGCGAGAATAGATAGGGATACTCGTTCTTCAAGTGTTCCATGTGAGAGAGCCATTCCCGGACGA
>SMTZ1_10018981_pt1 | contig 11216 bp, 10 predicted proteins | sample DeeMarSWOR136_30_FD_25667 | JGI IMG/M metagenome (IMG submission 25667)
CTGTAAAGAAATTACTAGGTATTCTAATTGGGTCGCTAGCACCGGCACAAGTTAGTTGGTTGGTTTCTACCTCCTTTAGAATAGGCCATAAGGGCTTGCCCCCATTGTGGATGTCGATAGGTCCCACTGCTAATGGGTAATGAATACTCTGTACAAATTTTGCCCCAGCATTTATGGAAGCTTCAACTACTGCCATCACACCAGGAAAGCCCGCTTGGGGTGTCATTTTCAATCCAACCGGAATCTTTACCGCTTCCACCGTTGCTTTTACTATTGGTCCAACCAGTGATGGTGAAGCCCCCAACATAACACCGTATTTTTCTTCCATTGTTAAGGCTTTTCCTGGTTTTTCCATAAGGGACAGGGGACAACCTCCGTTTATCTCCAACATGTCAGCACCGGCCGATTCTAGCTGCTTGGCGAGGTCAGCGTAAACTTCGGGTCTACCTACGGGGTCAATCAAGCTGGCAACTATTGGTATCTCAGGAGGGATAGCTTTCTTTAATGCCTCTGTAAACCGCAGGTTCGTGCTAAGAGCCTGATTCACCTCTTCGGGACAGCAAAGATAATATCCATGACGTTTTCGTTCTCCATAACCCACGTACTGCCCAATCTTAAATTGTCTTATCGGTTGGGGCTCCTCGCCGGGCAGAGTAGATGGTGTGTATACAAAACCGGCTCCATGATCTATACAACGCTTATGCCAATCTACAATCTTCTCCATGGGTCCCGCAGGATACCACCAGTTTAACGGTGCTAAGGATGCGGCGCCAATGGGTGACCGCATTTTTATTCCGCCTACTGTCGTCGAAATATCAGCCATTTTTCTTTCCTCCCTCTTTAGTATATTTACCTCTGCCGTTTTCAGGTAGCCTCTCTTAGCCTAACTCTGAGCTACTTATCTATCCACTCAGTGTAAACCTTGAAGCGGACTTTACCTAGACCGCCATACTCCAGTCCCTGATCTGCACAATCTACCGCTTTAATAAAAAGTCCGTTAGGATCAAGCCCTTCAGCGACTCTGTCGAAAATCATGAATATAAAGGTCTGCATACGATCAAGAGCATTAATGCATAGGGGGAAGGTGGATTCCTCTACATTTATCAATTGACGGTCAACGACTAATTTGTCTCCCACCTTAGCCCGCACAGCACAATTTTTCACGTCAATAACCTCAAAAATCGTCCTCAGCCTGGCTTGATCGTCACGATGTGCTATCAACTTTAGCCATCCTGGCGTCAGTTTTTCCAAATCTTTAACTTTGAAGCCAAAACGCCCTTCTATATACTTCCGTGTTGCTTCATCGATCTTTTCCATTTTCTTACCTACCTCCAAACAACGAAATATTAGCCTTCAGCAACCTAAGTCACATGTAGGAGATATAGACTCTGTCGTATGCTATAGGGTATTATACCATAGATGAAGTAGGAACAAGGAGGTTAGCTAAATGAAGAAATATCGTATTGTGCCTTTACCTATAGGCACACTGGAGGTTGACAAATCGTGCATGATGTATTTAACGGAACCAGGAGTGCCTATTACCATCCCAACGATGTCTTTTTTCATTGAAGGGGGAGAGAAAAATATTTTGGTGGATACGGGGGCGTCAGCGGATGTAATGAAAAAACATTGGGCTGGAGATGTTAGTGATGTCCAATCTTTTGAGGAAGCATTAGCAAAGCTGAGCCTAAAACCCGAAGACATAGATATTATTATACAAACGCATTTACATTTTGACCATGCTGGAAATAGTGCGAAATGTAAAAACGCTAAAGTAATAGTACAAGAAGCGGAACTAAGATTTGCCCTTGCACCCCACCCGCTATTTGTACCAAATTATGATCTGGAATTAGTTAAAGGAGTGAAATTCTATCCTGTTAAAGGTGACACCGAAATAGTGGATGGTATAAAAGTCATATCAACGCCGGGACATTCTCCTGGAACACAATGTGTTGCGGTCGAAACAGCAAAGGGGACTGCGATTATTGTCGGCTTTTGCTGTATTCAACAGAACTTTGAAATAGAACCTGAACTTCAGGATATGATTCCAAGTTGGTTAGTTTTGACACCAGGTATCCATACCGATTCTTTGGCTGCATTTGACAGTGCTCTGAAGATCAAAGGCATGGCAGATTTACTGGTGCCCTGTCATGAACCGTCCTTGATGCAAATGGACGCGATTCCTTGACTCCTCGATAGTATCTGCCGCGCATGGTAGCAGCTAAATTAAAAAGGCTGTCAATCTTGAGATGGTGTACTGCTATGGCTGATAGTGATCTTTACAGGGTGGCATCCCGAAGCCAGTGAACCATCGCTGATGTTTACCAGTGAGGAGCTGGGACTGGAAGCCGAATAGTCCCATACTTGGCGAATTAATTAAGAAACATCAGCATATATTTTAGATTTTCAAGCTCACTCAAGCTACGGCGTATCGTTGCAAATCCATGGTTCAAGCATAATCATACCCTCTTCATCTCTAAGCAGATTACCTACCTGATGCCATACTAGGGCATTCCCACAATTTAGCGCAGTGTGCGAAGTGTTTTGAGTGGTGGTAGCTTCATCACTACCCGTTCCCCCCGATGTTAGTGTGGCCTGAGCGTTTAGCAGCAGCCATTTTGTGGAGATTTTCAAAAAGTCTACAAATTACTTATCATTTATATTGACAAAGCGTAATTTGAATAGTAATATCACCGGTAGACCATCTGGGGGAGGCAGAGCATTGTCTTTGACCGATGGTAGTATACCCTGTTGATAGAAGCAGCCTCTTATCACTGATGACTTCCATGGCTAAAGGATCGGCGCCGACATGCAGCGAGTAGTTGTTACCGGAATGGGTACTATTTGTCCGTTGGGTCTAAATGTCAGAGAGTTCTGGAAAAACCTCTCTGCAGGAAGATCAGGCGTCGGCCCAATAAGCCGTTTCGATACTGGCAACCATTCGGTGAAGGTAGCTGCGGAGGTAAGGGGCTTCGAACCAATGGGCTACATTGACGCCAAGACCGTACAACGCAGTCCGCGGTCGGTGCACTTTGCCATTCCCGTGGTTAAGGAGGCTGCCACCCAGGCTGAGTTAGACATGGACCGGGAACAACCAGAGCGTGTCGGGGTTATCGGCGCCAGCATGCTCGAATACCACTATGTCGGCGAGGACTGGGTAAAGCTAAAAGAGAAGGGGCCGAGGCGAGTTGACCCGCTACTGCTGACCAAGGCAGGACCCAGTACTGTCTCTCTCCAGGTAGGTATGCTGGTCGGTGCCACTGGTCCTAACCTTAGTGTGAATAGCCTTTGTGCCAGCGGCTCGGAGACGATTGCCGCTGCCAGCGACTATATCCGCTCTGATCATGCTGAAGTTATGGTTGCTGTAGCCTCCGATGCTTCCCTTAGTGAACTGGGCGTAGCTGCCACCAGTCTTATTGGGGCGCTAACTAAGGAGCCTGACCCTGATAGAGCCAGCCGACCCTTTGACCTGAATCGCAATGGCTTCGTATATGGGGAAGGATGTGGCGCCCTGATACTGGAGAGTCTAGAGCATGCCAGCAAGCGGGGAGCACCGATTCTGGCTGAGGTAGCAGGAGCCGGGCGAACCTTTGACGCCCACGACTTTACCGCCCCCAGCCCGGAGAAAGAAGCCATCGCCATGAGACTTGCCCTTCAGAGTGCCGGGGTACGGCCTGACGAGGTTGACTACATAAACGCCCACGGCACCAGCACTAAGCTGAACGACGCCAGTGAGACTAAGGCCATCAAGATGGCCCTGGGAGACCACGCTTACCGTATCCCGGTAAGCTCGTTTAAATCCATGTTTGGCCATCTGGTAACCGCCGCCGGGATAGTTGAAGCTATCGGCGTGATACTAGCCATAAATAAAGGGATTATTCCGCCGACGATACACTACGAAACAGCAGACCCGGATTGCGACCTTAATTACGTGCCCAATGTAGCTCGCGAAGCAAAGCTAAATACCTGCCTCAAGAACAGCTTCGGTCTCGGTGGACAGAACTGCTGTCTAATCCTCAAAAGATTCACTGGCTAGATCGTCAGTCAAATACAGTCTGATAAACAATGCGAGGTGCACAGATGAAAAAGGTAGTCGTCAGCAGTGATTCCGGAACCATACTCCCGGAGATGGCCAAGAAATTCGGTTTTAGCATGATTCCGGTCCCCATCATCATGGACGGTAAAACCTATCTGGACACGGAAATAGATATGGACGAACTCTACGCCCGTCTGGACTCTAAGGAAAACCTGCCCAAGACTTCAACCGCTAATATCGCCGAGTTCGCTCATTTTTTCAGTGACTTGGCCCAAGACGCCGAAGCCATCGTGCATATCAGCATGTCCTCGCAGTTCAGCGGCCACCACAATGTTGCTTTACAGGGCAGGAAGTCGGCGCTGGAAAAACTATCGGGGAAAAGGATTGAGATTATCGACTCACTCACCATGGGAACCGGGGTGGGACTTATCGCCATCCAGGCAGCCAGAGCCGCCGCCCAGGGCAAGACCCTAGATGAGGTGTTGGCACTGATTAGTAACATAATACCGCAGGTAAACCTATACCTGGCCCGGGATACCCTCTTCTATCAAGCCGAGGGCGGGAGGATATTCGAAGCCAAGACTTGGGCTGAGGCTGAATCGGCAACGAGCTTCAGATCTATAACTGAGGTAGACTCAGCTACCGGGGGCACTCTGAAACCGGTGGCTAGAGCCAGAACCGTAGCTCAGGTTCTGGAAAAGCTGGTCGAGATAACCAAAGAGCGGGGTAAGCAAAATAAGCTGGTCGGTCTTATCTGCCATACCCGAGCCCCAGACCGTGCCCAAAAGCTTAGAGAAATGCTCCTTGCCGAGCTCGATTTCGAGTGGCTGGATATCGGCGAAGAGTCAGCGAGCGCTGCCATCCACACGGGACAAGGGCTGATCGGTTACGGCTTCCACAGTAAGATCAGCTAACTCTGCTATCCCGTTAAGGAAGTCCCAGTTTAGGGTGGAGAAATAGTTTGGAGAAGCCGTTACTTCCTCAAAAAGTTGCTTACTTAGACTTGGATACGAGGCAGGTTAAGGTTGGGGAGATTCCCGAAGAGACTACTAGGAGCTTTCTTGGCGGTCGGGGAATAAATATGCACTTGCTATACAGGCACACTAAGCCTGCCACCGACCCCTTGTCTCCGGAAAACCCTCTCATCGTTGGTACCGGCCTGCTGACCGGACTCAAGGGGCTGGGAGCCACCAGATGCAGCATTTCCGGTAAATCCCCAGAGACCGGGCTTCTGGGAGACTCAAATATCGGCGGCCATTTCGGCGCCTTTATGAAACGAACAGGCATAGATTGTCTTTTGATTACCGGTGCCAGCAAAACACCGGTCTATATCTATCTTGACGGCGAAAAAATTGGAGTCGAAGATGCTCAGGGAATGTGGGGGAAATCCACCACCGATGCCAATCTGCTGCTTAAGAAACGCTACGGACCGTCAAGCGAGTCGATCGCGATCGGGATAGCCGGAGAGAATCTGGTACGCTTTGCCGGCATTATCAACCGGAGGAAGAACACTGCCGGCCGGACCGGCATGGGCTGCCTCATGGGGTCTAAAAAGATTAAGGCTATCGTGGTAAACGGCAAACGGGAAATACGCATCAAAGATAAAGCCAGTTTTAACACCCGGCTGAAGCAATTCCAGCAGAAATTAAACGACGAGCCGCTGGTAAAGCTGCTCCGTGAATTTGGCTCCCCTTTCCTTTTCATGCTCATTAACCGGCGGATTGGCATGGGGCGAGCCTACAACGGACAGTCCGCCAAGTTTAGCGAGAGCGATGAAATCTCACCCAGAATTCTAAAAGAGCGGTATTACCAGAAAAGGGCGGGCTGTTTTTACTGCCCGGTCGCCTGCCACCACGAATATGTAGCCGGTGGCGTGGTCAATGAGGGCCCGGAATATACCATCTTCGCTAGTTTTGGCCCCGTGGTTGGTATCAAGAGCATTGAGAAAGTCCTTGTAATAAACAACCTGATAAATCGGTACGGCCTGGACGGAAGCTCAACGGCTAACCTGATTGCCTGGTCAATTGAGCTATTTACCAGAGGCATCATTAATAAAAATAACACCTGCGGCCTGAAATTGGCCTGGGGCGATGACGAAGTTATCATTGAACTAATCCACCAAATCGCTCAGAGAAAGGGGTTCGGTAACCTCCTCGCCGATGGTGCTAAGGATGCGGTCAAGAGCCTAGGTACGGAAACGGGTAAGTACCTTATCTGGACAAAGTACCTCCCTCAGTCAGACCCGATAGACCTGAGATACTTCCCCGCCTATGCTTTGGGGAATGCGGTTGCCTCAAGAGGGTCTGACCACTTAAGGAGCCGACCCACCTGGGAAGCCTACAGCATTCCCGAGGAAACCCTGAAGGAGATATATGGTGGCTACGTTCCGGCCGATCCCCGTAGCTATGAGGGTAAGGGCCGGGTAATCTGGTGGTGGGAGACATATCTTGCCCTGCTCGATGCCTTGGGGCTGTGTAAGCTGATTGCCCATAACTCCCAGCCCGGCCTACTCGATTTTCAGTTCTTCACCGACCTTATCCGATATGCCACCGGTCTTAGGCTAACCCTCGACGAGATATTCGCCGCGGGAGAGAGAATCATCACCCAGGAGAGGCTATTTCTGGTAAGAGAGGGGATAAGCCGAGAAGATGACTTCCCGCCCCAGAGATACTTTGAGCCACTCGTCTGGGGAAAAGAATTTAGCCCTGGATCGGGCAAGCTTCGAGCGGATGCTGGATGAATACTACGAGCTTCACGGCTGGGACAGGGAGGGCAAGCCGCTCGAAAAAACGATACAGAGATTGGGGCTTAACTAGTGAGGATAGCGGTTATGGGTTTAGGTTCCATCGGCGCTCTGGCCAGCGGTTACCTGACCGAGAAGGGCGTTGATGTCACCTTGGTTGGTAAGGCCAAGGATGTCACCGCCATCTCGGCAAATGGCCTGCTCATCGATGGGGTAAGGGGTGAGATGACCGTCCCGGTCAGGGCCGTTGAGAAGCTCGAAGATAAGGCCGACCTAGTCATCTTGGCGGTAAAGACCCAGGATATCGCCCCCACCTTGAGCCAGAATTTGGAAGCCCTGATTGTACAATGGACGTTTGCTGAAAAAGTGCAATTATTCGCCACAAGGGAAAACCCTTCGAAACACAATTATGGGATCGTTAAAGACACCGGCTATCTCAGAGATGCCTCTGTCTAGCTCTTTAGCTGGTGCGAGTGTCTTCAGCAACACATCTAGCTTCGTGGAGCGGGTGAAGGGATTCGAACCCTCGACGTCTTGCTTGGGAAGCAAGCACTCTGCCGCTGAGTTACACCCGCATGTACACACAAAGTGTTCACAAGAAGTGTTCACAAATCGGCTACTTGATGAGTTTATCACATCAAGGTCAGCAGGGACAAGCCCTAATACAATAACCCTATATCGTCATGCTCTGAAAAGATTTGTTGGTTATCCTCTCAATCCAGAAGGCATTAACTACTTTCTGAGTAGCTTATCATGTAAGAACGGCAAGCATAACTACTATCGTGTAATCAGGACTCTATGCAGATGGCTATACCATAGTGATCGTATCTCCGATAATCCCATTGACAATGTATTACCACCTAGAAGACAGAAGAAGCTATTACCAGCCATCTCCAAAGAACAGCTAGATATATTGGTAAAACATGCCCTCAATGAGAGGGATAGAGTTATTCTTAATCTATTATGGTATTCGGGAATGAGGGTATCTGAGGCTGCTAACGTGAGGGCTAAGGACTTTGATTGGGAAGAAGGAACTGTCATTGTCTTAGGCGAGGGTAATAGGTATCGCAAGGCTTTAGCTGGCAATAGCGTGGTTAAGGAATGGTTCTCCAAGCATAATAGCCTTGAACTGAATGCTCATGGGATACAGACCATGCTTCAGAGGTTAGGACAAGTAACAGGTATAAAGTGTAATGCTCACTCATTTAGGCGAGGCTTCTGCATCCATAAAATCAAACTCGGATTATCTAATAAGGCAATACAGTGCCTAGGTGGTTGGGAAACTCCTAGTATGGTTAGCCACTATAGTGCGAGCCTAACCTTTGATGATGCCCTCCAAGTTTATCAGAATGTGAATGGCTCAATCTGAATCTCCAGAGGCGGTGTGAGATATGCCAGATCAGTTATTTTTCACGATAGCTTGAAGTTCTATGAGGCATGGCTGGCCTTTAAGTTTATGTTCTACGACTAGGCCCTATTTCTGGGACCTTTAATGCAATGAAAGTGGCAGCCAATGATAGTATCGTTAGAACCAAAAGTGATAGGTCAAGGTTCTGAGTAATATCTAATATGCGTCCACCAATTAGTGGGCCAATTACTCCGCCAACGTATCCTATAGATAGCAGCATTCCACTTGCCACTCCAACCTCGCTTTCATGCGTCAGTTCTAAAGGTAGGGCCATAAGTGTTGTGTACCTGGTACCAGCTGCTGCACCAACTAACGCCATAATAAACCAACTGGTATTGATAGTAATATATCTAGCGACCCAGAAAGCGATTGCCGAGACTATAAAGGGCACCCATAGAAAAGGTTTCCTTAGGCCAATTCTATGAGATAGTCTCGGTGCTAGAAGGAAAGTCGGAAGTACTGCCCAAACAGTAACAGATGCAATAAGGCCCGCCAGGCCTGGAGATGTGCCTTTTAACATCATCATTACTGGTGCCCAGCCACTCCAATTCCGGAAGGTAAATGTGTGGATAAACATTAAAACTGCTACCAACCAAAGATGCTTATTTGAAAATGCATTACGAAAACTAGTAATGGATGTGCTAGGTTTTTCAATATGACTGGACTTTGAACTGGGTTGTTTGATAAGAATCCACCAAGATACCGCGGCTATTATGGTGGGGATGCTCCATATTAGAAACACTCCCTGGTAGGTTCCAGCTATAGGTAGGATAATTGGTACTGTAATCGCGAGTCCCAAGGCTGTTCCTATGGGAAATCCTGACTGTACTATACCCATAGCCACATTGGCCTTGTCTTTCTCAAAGTATATGCTTACTAATTTTTGTAAATTTGGGAAGGTCCAGCCAAACCCGAATCCAAAGATGAAAGTATAAGCAAGCAAACTAGTGAAGTCGGTGGCAGTACTCCTTAATACAGCACCTGCAGCCATCATTACCAAACCTAAACCTATCGTCTTTTTGATACCTACACGGTCACTGACAAGACCCGCCGGAATGGCCGTCACCACTACCATTAATACTGGTGCACTAAGTAGAAGGCCGGTTTGTGTATGAGTAAGTAGAAGGTGATCTTTTATGATGGGCTCCATAGGGGCAACGCAATATATTGGTGCCCACATGGCAATGCCGATTAAGAGCGCGCAGAATATGACATTACGAGGCATTTAGATAGGTTTAACCTTTTCACTTCAATGGAATCACGGCTTAAAGCATGATATTGAGCAAGCATTTCCAGAATAAGTTCTTTATTACTTTACATGAGAGTATGTTTAGGATGCAAGATTAATACCCCTAAATACGAAGGGTTTCCAATGAACTAGCTAGGCTACATAATCCTGAGGCATTCAATACAGAATTGTTCACTAATATGCCTAGGCAGCAGGTATTCAATATAGAATTGTTTACAAAAGGAATCTTTGCCATTTATTGACACTTATAGGGGGTACGGTATCACAACTTACCAGTGCTTTGATTTTCTGTATATTGAGAGGCGCAAAATTTCCAATGAGAGAAATAATTCTGAATTCTTAATAATGACTAATTGTTATCGCGTAGAGTCTAGGATTGGATGGTACCTATAAAACCCATATATGAGAAGGGTTATCTATATATTTATTTATCTCGGTTACCATATCTACTACTACGCAGCTCTTTTCAGCTATATCGCAGTTAACATATTAATAAGGCCGTCCATATTTCCATATTTGGTCTTCACAATGTCCATCACTTCGGCCTTATGATGAACAATTATATTATTTCGTGTATCAATTAACTCCTTGAAGGATTTGTACGGTTCCTTCTTACCGTTAAAGGGGCTCGTTTTCACACCAGCTTTATTTGTAGCTAGTTCACGTAATATACGTCTCCACTTTGATTCAAGACTTGCCTTTGTTTTAAGCCAGCCTGTACCCAGTGTATCTCCTCCAATCTTATTAATGTACGCCTCTAAGCACATACAGGAGAAAACGATACTAATCATAGATTCCTTCAGTTCAGCTTTGTGGTTTTTACCACCTATCTTTACAGCGTTATCTCTATGTTCCTTAGCAATTTCAAACATGTTCCTAAAAAGGTTCGGGCGCATTCTCAAAGTAACCTTACCAAACGAGGTTGTACTTTCTACTGCTGGTAGTTTAATTTCCTGTCTTTCTTTGCTCATTTCAGCTATATTATAGCATCAGAAGCGATCTTCGCTGCTCAATTAATGTGCGTGACCAGTGAGGCTGTCTCTTAGGTCGTTACTCTATATAAGACGTATATTATTGTTAAATCGCCAGTGAGCCTAACGCCCCTTAATCCAGAAGATTGTAACTACCAATTTGGCCAGAAATATCTGTTACTGTTACCAACTCTTCTTGTTTCGCTGTTACTTGATGCCACGAAGCCTTGACCCTAGCCAAGTCCGCCGACTACTCCGCTCTGGCGAAATCAAAGGCAAGAAATGGGGTAGAGATTGGATGGTGCTGGAGCTGAATTATAAGAGGAAAAGAAAAACAAAGACAAAGAGGGTAACTAAATGAAACGAAAACAGAAATCACTAAGACAACTAGCACGAGAGTTAGAAATTAGCCCAGCATATTTAAGTATGATCCTAAGTGGAGAAAGGAATCCGAATAATGCTTTAAGGTATAAACTCTGTTCACTGGGATTGTTAACAAGTGAGTGTGGAATTGGCTTGGGAAGCAAGCACTCTGCCGCTGAGTTACACCCGCAGAGACGTATTCATTTTAGCCTAAAAATCTACGAGTGTAAAGAGGGTGTTCCCGCCCAGCAGTCTTTCCATTTGACCTGAAATGTAGTATTTGGTCATTGTCGCAGGAGACCAATCGGAGTAAAATAGGAAAGATAGACTACGAATGCGAAGGAAAGGGAGGCTATTCATATGGAATGGGGAATGGCTAACCGTATGGCGCAATTAATCCAATCAGACGGGCATGCACTTTTCTTGCCGGTAGACCACGGATATTT
>SMTZ1_10034102_pt1 | contig 11213 bp, 7 predicted proteins | sample DeeMarSWOR136_30_FD_25667 | JGI IMG/M metagenome (IMG submission 25667)
AGCCAGACAAGCACGATAAGGCCGGTCAAAGGCATCACGGCAATCAGCCCGGCCAACGTCGGCAGCCTGCGCCCTATCTGCGCGCAAAAAGCAATAACGCACACACTGATCAACAGCTTGATAGCAAATCGCATACAAACACTACACTTGTCATTCCTGCAAAACCTGTCCTGAGCACAGTCGAAGGAGCAGAAATCCACAAAAACAAAATCACAAAAAACTATGTATCGTACACTGTTACCGACCAGCTTTTCACTTAATGAACCGGATAGTCAACGGATAACGATAGTGATAACCATCGTTGGCCTTAACCGCTGCAATCAGCAAAAAGACCAGGTCAACTATGCCTATTCCAGTCGGTATGAGTACGCCAATGCAGACAAAAGACAGCGGTATCCACAGAATGGCAGATATAAGCAGATACAGTGACATCGAAATCTGGAAGTTCACCGCTTCCTTGCCCTGCTCGTCCACGAAAGGAAATTCTTCCTTCTTTATCTGCCAGACAATCAATGGCCCTATGATGCAGCCAACAACCGGAACAACAAGCCCGGCAAGCGCCGACAGATGGCATATCATCGCCCACATTCGAGCGTCCTTATTGATTTCCTTGCCGGTTTTTTCCTTTTCAACAACTTCGGGCTCTTTGGCTTCGACTTTTTGCTCGGCGCTGACTTCTTCTTCGGCAGGAGTTTCACTTTCGGGCTTTTCCGCACTGACTTCTTCTTCGGCAGGAGTTTCGCCTTCGGGCTTTTCCGCCGGCTCCGGGATTTCCTCTTTTTTTGCCATAATCCAGCTCCCTTCTATTTAATTTATCTTGAATTGACTCCTGCTGCCTGGCTTTACTTCGCAAAGCGGCAGGGTCTCTTTTTTAACAAAGGCCGATAACACCGTCAAGAGCAAAATCCGAAACAATAAACCCTTTAACAAGTGACTAAACAGCCTACCAACTACTTACCATTTAAATAACACAAACTGACGAATTTGTTACAGTCATTTTCGGCCGAAGTGCAAAGAATCCGGCCTTAGGGGTAGATATGACCCTTTCGTTTAAAGTTGAATTCTTCGCCTTACAATGTTCTCCACAAGGAGTCCTTCTGACCGCCAAGAATGACAAAATGCCTTACATTCTCGGAAACAAAACACTTATGACTGCCAAAGCATTCTTATCGGTCAGTTTGGGTATATATTTTAGATGCTTTTGATTTCTTTTTGGCACAGCCATATCGGACGTGCTTTCACTCCACAGGACGCCTTACGGCGGGGCTGCCCCTTTTTCTGTCTTCGACAGAAGACAAGCGGGCGTGCTACATCAGTCCACAGGATGGCTTGCGCCATTATACGGCCAAACGCATACGTTTGAGTAACTAATCACCATTTTTGTGAGTAAGCCGACCGGCACCGCTGACATCGATTGTTTTTATGCCGAGCCTGCCCGCCGGCGTCTCCGGAGCAAACCTAACCGCACCCTTCTCGAACCCGACAATGAGCGGGTCAACAAGCAGGTTTCCCCCCTCGGCCTTGAAATGCGGACAGGACAATGTACCGTATTTTCACCCCTTTCGAATTCCTCACCAACCATAACAGAGGAACTGCCGGGATTTTATTTCTAACGGAGTTCATCAATTTCCTCCTTCGGCGGACTCAGGCAGCCACACCGCCATCTCGCTTTTGCCGCGGTGTGCCCAGGCGTAATAAGGAATTGCCACAACTTCGATACTGTTCAACACCATTTTGCTTTCCTGCTGAGGCTGTTGTATCCTCCCCTGACCCTTCACTGTCACGATGCCGCCCAACAAATCACCGTGATATTCGGTGCGAAGCCTCGCGTTCGCCTGCAAAGCCAATTTTGCCACACCTTGTGGATTGTCCACACCCTCGAAACAATACACAACAGGCCCGCGCTGAACGGCTATGCGCCCCGCGTTGTCCTTTATGTTATCGTGGGAAACGACCCGGCGTATCGGCATCGGCACGTTCAGCTCTATGCAATCGCCCTTTTCCCATCTGCGGCTGATAGACGCAAAGCCCTTGTCGATATTCAAATCAAGAGATTTGCCGTTGACTTTGAGTGTTACGTTCTCGGAGCTTTCGTTCAGGAAGCGATAAAGGTCGCTGGGAACAGGCTCATTCTGCGCCCAGCCGGGGATGCGAACACAAATCGTAAATTCCTTAGAACGCTCCGGCTCAACCGTAATCTTCACCTGGCCGTCCCACGGATAGCGCGTCTTCTGCTCTAAGCGTACGGTATTGTTAGCCATCTTGATTGTGGCGCTTCCACCGATAAATAGATTCACGTACAAAACGTTACCTTGCTGCGCGTAAGCGTAGCCGGGAAGCGACGGCATAAAGCGCACAATGTTTGTCGGACAGCAGGCACAGCCAAACCACGGGCTCCGCTCATAGTCACCGTCACTGGCTAACGGGTTCGGGTAGAAAAACTCATCACCGCTTAGCGAAATACCCGAAAGAAATCCATTGTAGATAACTCTTTCCAGCACATCGATATACTTTGCATCGCCGCCCAATAAAAACATCCGATGGTTCCACATGGCGTTGGCAATAGCCGCACAGGTCTCGCAATAGGCCGTCTTATTAGGCAGCTCGTAATCCTCGCCGAAGGATTCGCCGCCGCGTCGAGCACCGACACCGCCGGTGATATATAGCTTCTTCGAGACAACGTCCCACCATATCCGCTCGAGCGCTTCGACGTAACCGTTATCATCGCCCGTCAGGGCCGCCACATCCGCCATCCCGGAATACAAATAGCCAGCCCGGACGGAGTGACCCACCGCAGCGTCCTGCTCGATTACTGGCTTATGATCCTGACAGTAATCGCCATAAATCTCGCGCTCCTCAGATTGGCCACGCTCATCGATGAAGAATTTCGCGAGTTTGAGGTACTTCTCGTCGCCGGTCACACGATACAACTTCACCAGCCCTATCTCGATCTCCTCGTGACCGGGCACATCGTCTTTCTTGTCGGGGCCGAAAACCGAGTCGATGTAATCGGCAAGCCGAATTGCAACATCAAGAATTTTTCTTTTTCCGGTGGCCTGGTAATAAGCGACGGCTCCTTCGAAGAAATGGCCCGCACAGTAAAGCTCATGCTTATTGCGAACATCCGCCCAGCGTTTTTCCGGCTGGCGTTCGGGTAGAGAATAAAACGTATAAAGATAGCCGTCCTCCCATTGGGCCTCTGCGATCTTTTCAATCACACCGTCAACGTATTTTTCGAGCTCCGGGTCGGGATGACTTTTCAACGAATAGGCGGCCCCCTCAATCACCTTGTAGAGGTCCGAATCGTTAAAGTAGATACCTTCGAACTTTCCTTCCAGCAGGCCGCTCGCCTTTGCGAAGTTATCGATCCGGCCGGTCTCTTCGCACTTTTTGAAATCGTAAGGCACCGTCACTTTACGGTTTGTCTCCATCCGCGGCGCCCAGAACTCATCGGCGATAACCACATCAGTAAACGCAACAGCCCGCAATTGACCCGATTCCTGCATTTGGCAGCCTGTTACAAATACGAACATAGCTATAACTACAATCCACAGGACGCCTTTCGGTATTGCAAAAAGATGTTCTCTTAATAATCGAATCTTTCCCATTTCCTTACGCTCCTTTTCTGTTTTCCCGGCAGAATTTGCCCATCAACTCCATTGCCCTGTTCAAACTTTCAGCCGAGCCGTCCATCTTTGCGTAGGCATCCACCAATTCCATCAATTCAGCGGCCGGCTCAACCTGCCCATATTTGTGTGCGACATTGACAATCGCGGCATCAAGGCCGTACTCGGCCGCCTTTGCAACGTAGGCCCTACAGACCCCGATTCTTCGGGCCGGCAGGTCACGGACACAGTTGCTCACCCCAAGCGAGCAATGCACACCCTTGAACTGCGCATCGCCTTTGATTTTCTTTATCGTCTCGAACGCCCTGTACGTATAACCCGGCACATTCGGCTCCATCGGCATATCTATCGCTAACGGAAACACTGTCGAGTCGAAGAAAATTTCGCCGGGCGCAAAACCGCATTCGCCGACCGCCTTGGCAAAAATCTGCTTAGCCAAGGAATACAGCTCATCAACCGAGTGCGAGCCGCCCGGGCCGGTAGGTGTTCCTTCACCGACCAAAAGACCGATGAACGCATAATCGAAATCCTTTTTCAACGGCAAGATTTTATCCATCGTATAGACCTTAACTGAGTTTATAAGTGGCTGTTTAACCTGACCGCCGGTATTATACCACTCCTTCAGGCCCGTTATCAGGACATCGTTGTTACTGCTGTCGATACAAACCGGCACGCCATTGCTCCACCTACGAACCATTCGGACATACTCGACCATCATATCAACGCAAAGCTGTGGCTCATTTTCACCAAAGGCATCGAGATTGACCGCTATGTAATCAGCCCCATCAGCAGCCTGTGATTCAATTAAGGCCTTAATATAATTCAGCGGTTCGCTTGGTCTTGAATATGCATCGGCGCCGAGTCCCCCCAACTGCTTCATTATCTTGCCGGTCTTCGGAATTGAAGCGTGGATTGATTCGCCGATAGTAATCAGTGGATTCTTCATCGTGCGGTCCTTAATACCAAATAATTCATCCGTCTGCCATTCTTTTTATAACCTGTATTCATAAACACTTATGCAATCCCAGTGTCTTTTTTTATATCTGTTTTTGGTGCTGCGTCGACCCAAACAATTACCTCTTTGAGCGATTTTGCGCTGTGGATAACCTGTTGATAACCCAAAACCCGTCCCTCTGACCGTGTCCGTCCGCGACGCTGAAAAATGTCGGATAAACAGGTTGCTTCTTTGCCCCCGCCTCTGCGACCCGCTCCAAATCTACTTATCTCCCTGTAACTTCTTTCTAATAAAGACGTTACCTCCGTCAACAAAGTCGCCACTTAAACTCACCTCCATCTGAGCACCTGCGAACCAATAGTGTGCCCAAATTCCACTGGGCTCGCAATGGATTGGTGAAAGATTGTCCTGTTAGTGGATAATCCATGGAAAAATTCTTCATAATTCTTATATCACGAGTAAATACACACACACCAGAAAGCTGTGTGTTCCGATAAAAACCATAATTTCTCCGTCACCAAATCACTTCCTTAACGGCCGAGCCTGGGGATGGCGCGGAGCAACCACCCGTAACCACCGCGCATTTATCGAGCTACAGACCACTCACAGAAACTCTCAATACTCAACTGCGACCAAAGTTCGTGGTGTTATTTTTGATAAATACAACCTCTCGCTACTTTTAGAAATTTCCACATCTCCATCTATTGGTAAAATCAACTCCTTCCTTGTTCCGAAAGGCTTCGAAAACCTCAGGACCGCATCAACCGGCTCATCGTTGAAATTCTCGACAATCAGGTAATCTTCGCCAATCAGGTACAATGCTACTTTGTTCGGAGCATCAAATTTTATTCCCAATGGCTCCAACAATTTGTCCCTGATTGGTTTGAGCTGCTCTCGAGTCAGCTCAAGCAAGCCGCGAGGATTCCCATTGACCTTCAGGATAATTAAGTTTTCATCATCAAGATTTACACCATCCAGCCGGTCAGCCAGCCCGTCTGTTATAAGCACCTTCTTTTCATCATCGAGCATTTTCTTTAGCTTGGCAGAGAAATCCGGGTCTTTGAGTGCGTGAACAGAGAAAAACGCAGCCTTCGCGTCAGTGTGAATTTGTGCTGCGGGCACAAGCGGCAATCCCAACATCCCCACAAAATCGAATACATATTGCTCATCATAAGCGTCACTGTTCGGCGGCTTCGGAGCAAGAATGCCTGTGAGAGGCTTATTTCGTACCAACTTGGCGAGCTTGAATAATCCGGGAATCTCCGTCCGTAATTTCTCGACGTTTGCCGGCCCGGTACCTCGTAGAAGCGAACCATAACAAAACAGCAACATCTCCCTTGCATCTGCCAATACGGTCTGTCGCGCCTGCTCTACGTATGTATTCTCCGTGGTTCCGTAAGGGTCAAACCACCCGCCGCCCGTTTTCGGGCCGCCCATCTCGCCCAGCCATCGCATAATGTAATAAGCTTCGTACTGAACCTTCCCTCCCCAGCGCTTATCATCATAATCGCGCGTCTCGGTGCCGACCCAGATTCTATCATAGTCGGCTGTTTCACGTGAAACCTCATACCCACGATTATGGAAATTGTCGTACCATTGAGGATATTTGATTATGATTTTTACATCCGGATTGACCACTCTTGCCGGTCCTAAAATTCTTTCACGGCTCATCCTGACCATAAGCTCACAGCGGTAATCAGCCCATGTCTGGCCACCGCGCGCCTTTTTGCACTCACCGCATTGGCAGTCGGTGAAAAGAAAATCATCAATCATAATCTCATTGAATATCGAGGCCGTGTATTCGAAGATTTCCTGAAGCTGGTCTTGCGTGCCCTTATTGGTATAACAGGAAATCAGGTTCCAGCCTGTCGAAATCTTCCCGACCTGCGTAGTTGTAACACAGCCCGAGACCTCAAAGCCCTCTGTTTCAAATCTGGATTGCGCTCGTTCCAGGGTACTTCTCTCTGCGGTATACCGGCTTCTGAAAGTTTCAATGAAAACGTGCGTAACGCCGGTTTTCTTACACCAGTCGATTGCTTTATTTATACCCTTCTCGGTACTCAAATGGTCGCGCACATTCTGCGCTGTAAACAGCGTAGCTATCTTCAAAAAACCCTTATTTTCATTCGCCAAATCCCATAACGACTGGGATTGACACCTCAAAGATATCAGCAACATCAACCCCACTACTGTATATTTCAAACTTCCCGATTTAATCATTCCTTTCACCTTCTTGAACTGACCCTGCAAGTTTGTTTTGTTCAAAACTAACGATTTTCCCCTTTCGCTGCACAAACCGCAATCGCTTTGGCACCAGCTCTCAAAACATCCTCCACATTGTCTAATGTTATACCACCGATAGCCACATTACAAACACCGGTATCGGCAAGTAACTCTGTGCCCTTACTGACATAGTCCAGGCCAACAGCCGGGGCGGCTGGTTTCGTCTCGGTGGCAAAGACCGGCCCCAGAGCGGCGTATGTAGGCCGCTCCTCGCAGGCGGCACGCAGTTGCTTGAGCGAATGTGTGCTTTTTCCGATAATCAGCGGATCCAACTGGAGCTTGCGTGCACAATCAAGCGGCAAATCATTCTGGCCAAGATGAACGCCATCAGCACCCGCAGCAACCGCTACGTCAACCCGGTCGTTTATTACGCTCAGGATGCCGGCGTCTTTGCATATCTGCACAAATTCGACAGCAATAGCGAAAAGCTTGTCGTCATTGATGGCCTTCGCCCGCAGTTGAATGCAATCGGCACCACCGGCTGAGCACTTACAAGCCAAAGAAATAACATCCACCGGCAGGTTGCTGGTAATTATCACGTAAAGCCTGACACATTTAAATTTCTCAAAAGCATCGCTGAAAAGAACAATATCCTTCTCTATAGTATAAGCAGTATAACGCAGATTTTCGATTGTCCCTGCTACCGACCGGTCCTGCGTTTGGGTCATTTCAGCAAGCACCCGCAGTGCCTCGGTTAGTCGTTTGCAGCCGGCAGTAAGACAATCTTTTACATTACCGCGCGCAAGCTGCCGCTCGACCTTCTTACCAAGGCCGACATCACCAAGCGTATCTCTGCTTGAGATAAGACGACCGGCATCGAGCTTACCAATAGCTGCTGAAAGCTCGTGCCGGATCTGCCTGGCTCGTTCGGTAAGCGGCGCCGAATTCAAAGAGAATCTACAAAAATCTTCTATCACGCGAAGCGCCTCACGAGCACGATTAAAATTAGCATCGATAATTCTATAGACAGCCCGTTCCATATCATCTCTGATTATACGAGCTGCGCATAGCATTGAGTAGCTAAAATTGGGTAAAACGGCAGGAGTGAATGAAACTCTTTTGACAGATTCAAACAGACTGTTTTTGCACTAATATGGGAATCTCTTTCGCTCAAAAGAAAAGCGGAGCCGACCCTCCTCCAGAGCGACCCCGCAGAAAAGAAATTTATTAACAAAATCGGTAACACCGATTCTGAAAAGCCCGAAAAATCGGGCGGACATATCCTCCTCTGAAACGTTTTTAGGCCGTCCGCCCAATATAGCTAATTACAAAAAATCAAGATTGAATACAACCACATCTCGGCCTAACTTCTTATAATAAAATCTGTTACGCTTATAAAAGACGTTCCGGTTACGAAAAAATATATCTTGTATTTTAACGCTGCGTTGTTATTTGTCAACACTTATTATACCCAGCCATCCTATTTTTACGCACCTATACCTTTTAAGATGCTATATTGTAGGGTTCCATATTTAGTGTTTACGAAATGCAACGCGTGGTGAATAAAATGAACAACTTCACTAAGACAGAGCTAATGGTGTTAGCAGCCAGTCAAAGGCCCGCTTTTGTCATGTATCTCCGAAACTTACGAAACTGCTATACTAAATCCGGTATTAATCATACCATTGTGCTTTGTCGCCGCTGTGTTATCTTGTGTAATATTTAGCAGAACAAATCCGGTTTGTCCAGCGGCAAAGCCAGCGGTCAAAGAGCACTTTCTTGCCGGTCCTCTGCTGGTCAAGCTGAAAAATGGTGCTCTTCCGCCACGCTACAATCTCATCAGCAATCCTCCGGGCCTGTTCTTCAGGCAGTTCCAACCTGACAAGCTCAAAAGGGTCAGTGTTAATATCATAAACGCAGGCTGTTTTGTCTGTTGGATTATATATGAACTTACGTCCGCCTCTTATAAAACCCGCAGGCCCCTCCTGCATCCAACCGCAAAAATACACCCTGCGGCCATCAGGTATAGAACCAAGCACATTAACGCCGTCAAAGCCAACAGCTTCTGTCTCGAAGCCTAACAGCTCCAGTAACGTTGGCGTCAAATCAACAGAACTGACTGGCTCGGCAATCTTAACGCCCGGGTCTACCAGAAATGGAGCTCGCAAGCAAAACGGGATACGCAGGACCTCATCGAAAGCTATCAATGCGTGCCCTGATTGACCGTGCTCGCCGAATGCCTCACCGTGGTCTCCAATAACACAAAAAATCGTTTTATCTGTAAGATTCAGCCTGGCGAGCTCCACATTTAGAGCGGCTAAGAATTTATCGGTATAACGAACCGCCTGTCGGTAACGCTCCTCTACAGGCTCCTTAGCGGGTGTGTCGAACCACGCAGGAACCTCATAAGGGTCATGAGTAACCGAACAGAGGATCGTAAGGAAAAACGGCCTCTCGTCGGCTTGTATCCATTCAGAGATGGGCTTTAACATTGAGAACTCATCGCACGCCAAGTAACCAAGAAAGCTGTTAGGGTCACCCAGATCATCCCTGGCCCAGAATTTATTAAAGCCGAGATTGTGCACCAGCCCGGGCCGAGATTCAAAATTGCCCATTGCCGATTGAAAAAAAGCCGTTCGATAATTCAATTTCTCGCTTAGAATCGTGACAATACCACCATAGGGCTTTACAACAGGGACTGCCTCAGCAAGATCCTGGGAGGCGGAAGAAAAACGTCCGGTTAAAAGCACAAAAAGTGCCTTTGTGGTATGGGTTATTGATGAGCGAGCATTTGAAAATTCGACTCCTTGTCCGGCAAGAGTTAAAAGATATGGTGTTAAATTACTTCGTTTGTCCGCAAGTGAGCTGTACTTGTATTGAATGCCTTCGAGGATAACTATGACTATGTTTCGACTTAGTTGTTGTGGTTTTCTTGTAATCTTTAGTTGGTCAAGGCCGGGAATCTTACGCTCGGGCTTAACCGGCAAGCGGTAATCGGATATAACAATGCTGAATATAGCTCGCAGGTGGCAGTTGTAGTGTAGCCCAAGGGAAGCTACTTGCGGAGAGCCAGCTCTGGACACCGTACCGCGGGCCGCAATACTGATAATAATAACAATGATAGAAATAACAACTCTGCTGAAAAAACGCTTGCGGTTGTAATTCGGCGGCAATGGATTTACTAAAACAACAAAGAAGAAGGTAAGAGCAACCCCACTGGGCACAAGCAAAATGATTGCTGCTTTCGGCATTTTTATAAGGTTAACACCAATGATACACAAAGTGTTCAATGGCGCCCGTATTAAAGGCAAAAGAACTCTGGGTAGTATTTGTGTTCCCGTTCTGATTAGCCAGCCGGCGTTCATAACCGACCAGGTGCACACAACAGCAGCAACGATAGTGGCTGTGCGCAGAACCCATCTCTTAGGCCATCGAAAACAAACCAGCGCCAAAATCACCTCAAGAAGTAATAGAAAATAGATATCGGCTAAAACCCAGCCAAAATATTCACCGACCAGGTTAAAACGCAACGAATAAAAGAATTTCACCAACAGCACGCAAAGTAACGCTCCAACCATAATAACACTGTAAGCACGAGGTGCAAAAAAATAATAGAGACGGCGAACAGACAACGCCTGCCGAATCTTATGAACGGAATACGAATACTTATAACTCATAGCGCGCTAAGATACTAAAAGCCTCAGTAAATAGCAAGTTATAGCCGTTAGCAAAAATTTAATGACACATATGTAGCTGCGTATTCTTTTGTTGTTAAGAATAATAATTTTAGTAAAATAAACTCAGTATAAGTAGTCATATAGCCGGTTAAATTGTAACATTCGTCAAACAACCGTTCATTAAAGCTTAATAGTAACGATAGTTAGAGAGAATATAATCAAATATATGTTTGTGGAAAACCCGTTATTTTTCTTATTATAATTAGGGGCAAAACTCACAACAGCATTGGCTGGGTAGTGTTAAAATGTTGGTTCGTGTTGGTTCTAACACACTTGCTAACAGCTTGTCTGCTCTCCTGCGTTTTATCTTGTTAGTTGTTTTTTAAAGGTTTTTCTGCATAATTGCTTTGACAAATTAGGTCACGGAGAAACAAAATATATAAACAAGACATGATATAACAATGCTCGAAAAGACCGCAGCAACATTTCTGAACAGAGTGTGCCCCAAGTAAAAGACCGTTGTGTTATGAGAGTGTAGGGAATAAAAAATGGGCGAACAAGTTAAGCGAAAAGCGATGAGTTCTGCAGCTTTGTTTGTGGGTTTTGATATTGGAAGCAGCTTTGTGCATTATACAGTCCTCGCGGATGATAAAGAGATTATATACTCTCCCAAACCAATAATGCACTTTGCGGACCCTATTGGGGCGGTGAGAGAAGCATGGCGGGACATAA
>SMTZ1_10007142_pt1 | contig 11212 bp, 13 predicted proteins | sample DeeMarSWOR136_30_FD_25667 | JGI IMG/M metagenome (IMG submission 25667)
AGATCAGAAGTTATATTATAATCTATTTCCCCATATGCAGTGGCATAAAATCCTCTTGATGGAATAATATTATTACCACTCTCTCCTCCCAGAAATACAGCATCTCCATCTCCTCCTAATAAAACATATTCAATACCCCAATTCTGATATGCATCGATAATGAAATTACGAATTTTTTCTTGATTATCAACTCCTAAATAATTAGCATAAATGTAATCAGTAGTAATGATACGTGTTTGAATTCCCGATGCGTTTTTGATAGCTGCGAGATCTTGGAATGTATAGACGCCCCCTGAATTTTTTAAATTTTGATCGGTAATAATAACATAATCGTAGGATCCGGGAGATAAACTAAGCGGGGAATTAGCTTCTTTATTAAAGGGAGTTATTCCTTTATACGTATCAGTTATTGAGGGGTTGTCTACTAATTCAATTAAATGCGCTTCATCTTTAGGTAAACCTCTATAGTATAAGTTTGAATTAGCTTCATTTTTTAGATCTAACTGAACTATCATATCATTAACATATGAAATTTCGCCTGTTTTAGGTATATATGATACAGGAAATAGATTTAATACAAGAATTTTATACCCTCTAAATGCAAAAATACCTATTATTTCAAATGATTTTTCAGGGAATAACTGCTCTGATTGATATATCTTTTTATTAAATATAAATTCAGGTTCTTCAAATACTCCAATAGGCACTTGTTTTTGCGCTGGTTCAATATTGAATTTACCTTCCAATAATTTAGCTTTACCCTTTATGACATTTATTTTTTCAACATCCTTTCCATGAGGTAAGAGTATTTTGACTGCTTTAAAAGGTATTCTTGGATTGCCAACTTCAGCTAGATTTCCACCATCTCCTATCGTAATCCGTTGAAACTTCTGACCCGCATGAATAAAACTATCAGTGATAATGAGATCAGGTATGGATACTTTAAGATCAATAGTATTGTCGTCATACCAAAAATTATTAATTGGAAATTCAGATAATGTTATTGAATTTTGTTCATTAAGACCCACTATATGAACAGTATTATTTATTAACCCAGAAAATATTGGAATTGAAAGTAGAAGTAGTAGAGAAAATAATTTACTTTGTGTATTTTTTTTTTTAATTAAATGCAAGCTAATTATCGCCTAGAATAGATTAAATAAATATTTATATCTTTATGAGTTTATCGAGTTATAATGTTATATAAATTTACCTTTGTTTAATTGATTTTTAATAATAATTAATCTTGAAATATTTATGAAATCCATCTTTTTGTAACTTCGGTTTTGTTATTTTTAAGCATCAGATTATAACTTAGGTAATAATACCTATTATCTTCTTTTCTACTACGAATTTCAGGAGAATCTTGCCGGAATAGACCATAAATTATATGAAATTTCAATACCAGCTATTGAAGGGATGTACACCATTAATATGATCATAAAAAACGATATTAATTATGATAGTGTTCATGAAACTAATGAATTCCTTATTTTATTAAAGCTTCATATTGATGGAAAGGTAAATTCAGTGTCTGATTTCAATGAAAATTCCTTTGAAAATTTTAATCATTCTTTAAAAAACTTACAATTAATTGATTGACCAGTTTAAGTTTCTCCATGAGAACTAATTGTGGTCCACCTGGGATAAACTTGAGTCGCGCATTATGCATTGCATCAGTCATTTTGTAAAATTCCACGAGCATTTCCAGCAAAACAAGTTGAGAAGAAACATTGGATAATGTGATAGAGCAGTAAAAGGTATACGGGAGTGTTTGACGGGAGTATCGAGTCATTTAATATAATTTTTATCATCATCATTATTTTGACTCATCCAAAAATTTATGATTATATTCTTTTTTATTTAAACCAAAAAGTAATACTAAAAAATTAGGGTGATCAAATGTCTAAAAAACCGAGTGGAAAGATAAGCGATATTTATGGTAAATATCGTCAATCTGAAAATGAAAGGTTAATTTTGCAAGATAGTTTGGATAATTTGAAGGAAGAATTTAATAGATTAAGAGAGCCACCACTAGTTGGTGCAATATTCATAGATTATTTAGGCAAGGATAAAGATAGGGCTATTATTATGTCTTCAACTGGTCCTATCTTTGTAGTTAACGTCTCTAATAACTTAAAAGGTACTAAACTTGAACGAGGGATGATAGTTGCCTTAAACGAAAGAACTTTCGCGATAATGGAAACACTTCCTTTAACAATTGAAGAATTGAAGAAAGTTAAAGAATTTTATTTTTAGATGATTATCTCATTAACAACTACACTGAATCAGATATTATTTCAAATCCCCCGGCTTTATTCAAAAATGGGGTGTTCAGGTTTTTTTGTACAGTTTTATTTTTATCTATGAGATATTGAATAAAATCATCCCAATATGTCCATGAAGCCTGATTTTCGTGTATTCCAACCATTTGATATCTTAAGATGTTTTTAATTAATTTCAATATTAGATAATTCATATAATTCTGATTATATTTAAAGAAAAAAAAGGGATTGGATACAAAATTCAGTGGTGGCAAAATGATCTGATCAGAATTTGTATCATAATCAGTAAAATTAACGATTTCCCAAATCAAATAAATTAGAATACCTTCTTTTCTAATGGAAAATGATTTAGAAACGGCGAAAGATTTATAGGGAGCTTTTTCCTTAATTTAATTATGCGACTAACAAAATCAAGAGAAAAATTAGCTCCCATTAAGATAGAACAACCCACCCTAAATAAATTTTTTCCTAATTTAAAATCATAGTTTACTGGCAGAATTAGAAAGAAGAGAAGCATTATCTAATGGTAATGGATATACAATAAAATTGAAAAGGAATGGAACGATATACATTAAAGAAACACATTGCCTTATATGTAGTTCCCGATTGGTTAAAAATGGATATAACTCCAGGCTCGCAATTTTAGATAATGGGCGTGGTAAACATGAATTTCGCATTCAGAGAAAGCGCTGTCCTAGATATGGAGTCTAGAAAATATTAAGAAAATATTAAGATTAGTTATATAGGAATCGCATATTTCCTGCATAAATTGTTTTTAAAGTTACTAGAATCACTGTTAGGAGGAACTCATTCTCCCTTATATCTATTCCATAAGTCTATCATAATATTAGGGAAATCTTGTACTCTTTGCTTGATATGAGCTCTACTTTCACCATTGTTTTTCATTATCCATAATCTATTGTTTCTTGTTTTGATATTACCTTTTTTATCTAATAATAGCTCACCATTTTTATTGTATCGTTTCAATTTTACCTTTACACCAGCTTTTTTTAGAGGAATAATATCAGCTATTTCATGCCATCTTACCCATGTATAATTCCCTGCTATTGCGGCTCCTGCTCCTAATGCCCCACCATAAAGGGCTCCTAATGCTATGCGCCCAGTGCTCAATTTTATTCTCCAAGCATAACCATTAGTACTAGCTATTAAGACACCATTTTCCCCCCCAGATTGGCATTTTGATGTGATAATTGGATCCCCAATATCATCAATTTCCATCATTTTTTCATAGGTCTGTATTCTATCAGGAGGAATTTCCCAACCTTCTATTATAGGCAAATTAAATCACTTTAATTATATTTTATATTTTTATTGATTGAATTTCTTATTATTTAAATATTCACATAATTGTAAATAAAATTATTCATAAATTTAAAAACAGAGGAAAAAAAGGTTGACAATGAATAGCGTAAGTAATCAATGGATGGAAAAATTCAATTTAGATTAATTCAACCTTTAATTGAGCTTCCACTTTAATTATTCTTATTCCTTAAATTAATATTATATAAAATTATTAAAAGATGGCAAAGTAAATATGATTTGGGATATAAAAAGATTGAAATAAAGCTAAAAATTTCCAAAGTTATGGAATTTGGAAAAGGATATTGGGCTAAAATTAACGATCGGTTCAGTATTCATATTGCTGAAGATACTGATGAGGAAATAGAAGCTATCATTAAATTAAATATGGAAATTCATCAAGATGAGGTATTAAAAACTTTTATTCGTCAGATTTTTTTAGAATATCCCCGAAAAAGTGAGATTTTATGGTTATATATCAAAGACGATAAAGAAAATGAGCTGGTTTCTTCTATCTGTTTAGTCCCTTTAGAATGGCAAATTGAGGATACGAGATTACCCGTATGTGAAATGGAGTTTGTTGGAACTCTTGAACATTATAGGGGAAAAGGCCTTACTAAAATTTTAAACCGACTTTATGAAACCATAATGGATCAAAATGGCTATATTCTTTCAGTTATTACAGGGATACCATATTTTTACCGTACTTTAGGATATGAATTTGTTTCATCTCTCGATGACAGAATATCTATTCAAGCATCCAAAATCCCAAATAAGAAATATGAAAATGTAAACATTAGAAAAGCTAATTCTAAATATATTCCCTTCATTGCCTCAAAATACACTCAATTCCATAGGAAGTTTTATATCTTTAATAGGTTTGATCCAGAATGTTTTAAGTTTAAGTATTTACAGGATCAATTTAATTCAGAAGTCCGAACCACTTATATTTTTGAAGAAGCTAGTTTGCCTATTAATTACTTTTCTTTTGGAATGTGCTATGATAAACAGAATTTTGAAATTTATAGTCCAGATTTAAACAAAAGAGAAATAATAACCTTACTTCAATTTGTCAAAACTATAGGAAACTATAATGAAAATGATATTATCACTCTTAGTGTCAGCGAACATTCACCTTTATATGATTATATCATATCTTTAGGAGGAACACCTGTCGCAACTTATGGGTGGCAGATAAAAATTCCAAATTTGGTAAAATTTCTTAATTTAATAAAGAAAATAATTGAAAATAGAATAAAAAATTCTAAATTCAAAGGGCTAACTAAGGCTATAAGAATTAGTAATTACGAAGATACAATCGAATTAGATTTTAATAATGGAAAAATCGAGAATATTGAAATTGAAAAAGAGTATCAGAACCCTAAGCCTAAAGACCTTAGTGTTCCCGGAGCTCTTCTATATAAACTATTACTGGGCGATAGAACTATTGACGAAATTAATTACATCATTAAGGATGCTTTAGTAAACATTTCTTCAAAATCTTTGATTGAAACCATATTTCCAAAAAAGAAAAGTCTGTTTGGCTCATATGTATAGATAAAATATTTACCGAGTTTAGGAGGGTATACCTTTTCTCCAATATTATTCTTCTATAATAATAGAGATATTTTCATTTTACAAGATTTTACTAAAATATCAATAGAAACTGATTTCGGTTTGGGTTTGAATTTTTGCTCAGTTGTATTTTCCTCCGTTTTAAGCAACACAAGGTTCGAGCCTTTTTAAATTTTGTCCCAATTTACTGTGAAAATTGGATGGAAAGGTAAATTCAGAGTCTGATTTCAATGAAAATATATTTAAATTTTTTAAGATAAAAGGTATCTATTATACTTTATTCAATTTTCTCTCTTCAATCTCTCTTAGTCTATTATCTTTTTCAAGCTTATCGTTATAATATTCGATTGAATCAAATAATTTACTTGATACTTCTTTCCAACCAATATTTCTGAATTCTTTTTGAGCGTTTTTGTAAATTTCTATTATTTTTTCATAAGGACAATCAAGATGAAGGATTCTATCTTTTTTTATTTCTTTTTCGTATTCTTTTGCCATTCTTTCAGCACTACTAATCATATTAAAAATTTCTTCAGACTCTTTAAGTCTTTCTTTCTCTTTCTCTTCAAGATTTAAAATCATCTCCTCATTGTTAAGAGAGAGGATTACTGCTCTAATTGTATCTATCTCCTTAATTTTATATAATTCTTCAATTTCTTTTTGTTTTTCCAGTTTTTGAACTTCAATTTCGCGTAATTTTTTATCTTTCTTTAATTTTTCTTGGTAAAATTTAATTTGTTCATTGAAATTCATGGCTTGTTCATTCCAACCATAATCAATAAGCGTTTGTTTTATGATTTCACAGAGTTTAATTATTTCTGGATAAGGACACTTTATTTCAAATTTAGATTTTTTAATGGCTAATTCATAATCTCTGACAATTTTTTCCACATTTTGTATCATTTCAGCGACTACTTGACGTTTGAATTCTTCACCCATAATTTCTTTAAATCTTTCAAATTATTTATTTAAAAAAAAATTAACGATAATAAGCTTCCTATTACTAAGATAATTATCTTTAAATTCCTTTTCATTTTCTTCATTTTTATTTTTCAAATAAGTCAAAATATATTCTTATAGGGTCCCCTATAGATTTCCCTATACAACAATAATATAATTGAATTAAATAAATTTAAATCTTCTATTTTAGATTTTTCCCTTATAAGACCCCATTTGTAAAAGCATAAATAAAAAAACCCTTTTATTAATAATATTAAGAGTTACCAAAAAAGGCAAAATTTTTTGATTAAACTGCTTAGGGATAAAGAATATGTCTAAAGTAGAAATTAATGAAGAATTTACCACAAAATTAAGGGATGAACATTTTCTTTATTTTGCTGATAATTCTAATCTAGGAATTTTAATAATTCAGAAAGGATATATAAAATATTTTAATAAGAAATTTCAGGAAACCTTTGGCTATACTAAAGAAGACGTTTCCCAATGGAAAAAAAGGGAACTCTTCAAAATTATACATACTGAAGATTTGAATCAATTATTACAAAAACTTAAAATTGAAGATAAGAATACTGTATCTTTCCAATTTAGAGCAATAACAAAAGACGGAAAGATTATCAATGTAGAAACGTATCTATGTATAATAAAACATAATAATGAAAGAGCATATTTAATAAGCTATACGCCAATTAAAAAACCTTATAAAGAATATGAATCTTATGCTTCAAAAACTATAAAAATAAAAACTGAAAAAAAAATAATATTAAATTATCTCCCCGATGTAATAAATCTCTTAAAAGAGCATAACATGAAATTTAATATTATAAATCATTGCGCATATCGAGAAGAAGAATTCCAATAACTTTTACTTTAAAATAAAAAAGAATTATTAATTATGATTTCTTGCTATTAATACTATTAAACCAATTTGTAGAAAAAATGTCATTGATAGAACTATAGCCCAAATGATTCTATATACATCCTCAGATGGCATAACACTAGCATACATAAAGAACAAAAGTGCTACAATACTAAGAATAATCATAATTTTTTATTTTTAATTTTCTTATATCTCTTTTTCGTAAAATTTTATTTTTTGTTTACTTTATCACCCGAATCGGTTTGGGAATAAACCAAAAAAATAAGAATAGAATTATTCTTCTTTTTCTTCCTCTTCTTCTTTTTCTTCTTCTTCCTTCTCTTCCTCTTTCTCTACTTCCTTCACTTCCTCCTTTCCTTCTCCTTTTTCGTTACTTTTCTTTTTCTTTTCTTTCTTTTTCTTAAACAATTATCATACACCTATATTTTTAATTGCCTGTTATACTCTTTATAGAGATCCTTTTTGTTTTTGGTCGTTTTGTATTTGAGAGAACAACATTTTTTATTTGTCCGATACAATTTTCATTAGATATAATTATTTTATTCCTCACCTAATTTGGTAAGAACGTAAAATGTTAAAAAAGTAATACCTAATATCCCCAAACCCACACTAACATCAAAAATTTGTTGTTTCTTTTTTATTTTGATTTGATAGTTTATATATCTAATTACGTTAGCAACTGCTAATGTTGGATTTAAAGGGTTGTATACAATATATTTGATACCACTCAAAAATGCTTCAGGATTTATTCCTTTTTCAACAAATGGGATTAAATTATTAAATCCTCTTTTCCCAATCCAATATCCAATTTCTTGGCTGACAAAAGGGGAATCTTTTCCATTTTTACTATAAACAAGTAAAAAATAATCACTTGTATCAATATTTTGCATAATTTTTTGAGATAATAGTTTTCCAGGCTGATAATCTCTCTCTGCTATATAGATTTCTATATCATAGGCATTTAATAACTTCGCTAAAGTCTTTACAAGTTGAAAATCTTTAGTACTATGAGAAATAAATACTTTTACCATTACGTTTTATCTTCCAATTTTTTCATTAATGAGATATCATTATATGAAGTCTACTATAGTCGAGGACATCTCTATTCAGACAACTAAAAGATCTAGGTTCATAGCCATTAGGGATCATATATGGGGGACTCTATAGGGATCTCTATATAACTAAAAATTAGAATCATTTTATTTAAATCTTCATTTTTGAGAATTTTTGTAGAAATAATGATCTAAAAACACATAAATATAATACTATGTTATAGCTATAGTATTAAAATTTATTAGGTGAGAAAAAACTTCAAAACGAGGAACAACTAAGAAATGTCAAAGGTAAAAGTTAATGATGATTTTTCCACAAAATTAAAGAATGAAACATTTCTTCGATTTGCTGATAATTCTAAGATGGGTGTTCTCATAATTCAAAGAGGATTTTTAAAATATTTTAATAAGCAATTCACAGAGATTTTTGGTTATGCCGAAGAAGAAATTTTAAGTTGGAAAAAACGTGAGTTTTATAAAATCGTGCTTCCCGATGATGTACTCAATTTAGTGAAAAACTTTAAAATTGAAGATGATAGAAAAACAGTATCAGTACGATTTAGAGGTGTAAAAAAGGATAAAAAGATCATTCCAATAGAGAATTATATTTGTCGTATTGAATTTAATAATAAAACAGCATATTTATCAAGCTATATTCAATTAAAGAAATCGGTTGAAGAAATGTATATTCCTAAGATAATTAAAATCAAAGAAGAAAAGAAAATAGTATCAGATTATCATCCAAACCTAATTAAATTTTTAGAAGATAAAAATGTAGACTTTGAGATCATTAAACATTGCTCGTATCGAGAAGAAATGTAAATTTATTTGTATTGATCCTTATTTGATATTTCCTCGAAATGAACATTATAGCTTTTATTAGGATCAAGAACTTTATGCTTAATCAATGCTCGCGGGATATATACTATTGTATCCGGACCCATTGAAGATAATTTTACATTCTCTAAAGTAAAGATTTTCTTCTCTTTTCTCATATTTTATCGCATTTAGTATGATTTTAAATATTTTGTATTATTTTTTATAGAACTTATATTTTTATATTCAATAACCAGCTTTCCTCAAATTATAATAATTTAAAACACTCATCTTCTTTAAGTTGTTGGAAAATCTGATAGACACATGGTTAATAATGAAGTCTTAAAAGCTCGGAACAGTCTTATCCAGCAGGTATTTGACAAGATTTGTTCAGAAAATGATATGAATCGCTTTTATAACCATACATAATGTGTCCTTTCGAAGTATTGGCTATATATAAAAGCAGAAGAGTAGGGAATCTTCACTCCTAAAGAAGCCTGGTCGAATATCGAATATCGAGATGAGATAATCCATAAACTAAGAATTTTCTTAGCAAAACATATAAGGTAGCGAAAAAAATTCGGGAATGGTAAATTCAGTGTCTGATTTCAATGAAAATTTCATGAAAAAATTTAAGAAAATTTTGGAGAGTTTAAAATTATTATTTCTAATCTTTAAGGAAGTTGAAAATCAATAAAAAATTAGTTTCTTATCTTTTAGATTATTAAGAGCAATTATAATTGCATCTTTATTATTAACATTTACACCATCATAAGTCATCGTAACATGAACCACCCTATCATTACTAGGCAAATTTACTAGATTATCTCGTAATTAATCTAAACAGTCTTTTAAATTATTGCCCAAGGATAATCCTCAGATGATGGCTACTTGTGCTTTTTTAATCGCAATTCTATCTACAATCCAATTAAAAGCTTCACGAATCTCATCATCGCCATAAGTATTGATAGAAATAAATTTGATAGTTTTGTTATCATCCTCACCTATACTTAATTCTTTTATAAATTTTTGAATTTCAATGTCTTCAGTTGTTGTTTTGTTAAATAAAATAAGTGTGGGTATATAAACAAGTTCTGGTGATTTGGAAATTAAATTAAGGGCGAATTTTGCTATTTTAAACAAAATTTTGTTAGATTCATCAACCACAAATATGAATCCATCTTTAGTTTTTAATTGAAATAAAAGAAAATTATTAAACTTCATAGGATTTTCTATAGAATACTCAAAAATTGAAAGTTTAGTATTAAAAAGATTTACTTTTTCAAGCTTATTTTTGTAAAAATGAACGACAGAAATGAACTTTCTAAGATTATCTGCTATTGGGGATATTCCATATTCAAAAAAATCAAAAATAGCTAAGTTGATGTCTCGTGTTTTCATAAAAATGGTTTGCTTTGGAAGAGAATGATATAAAGAAATTAATAATTCTTCAATCTTTTTGTATATTACATGAATATCTTTAAAAATATTTGCCCCTCTATTGAAAACAATATATAGGTCTTTTATATTTCTAATCTCGTTAGTAAATTGTATTAATAATTTCTCAAGCACCTTTAGATCCATTATCTCATCATTTAAGTGAATAATCGAAATCATAAGAGATTCTTGTCTTCCTCGGGAATCAGGACTTGGGATTTTGAAAATTAAATTGGCTGTTTTAAATTCATCAAATTCATGGATAAAGAAGGCTTCTCCATAAAAATCCATCAGATTAGGAATTTGTTTTAATAAATTTTGATTTGATAATTTTGGTATATTTAAAAATACCTTAGGACCTATTATAGTATCAAAATGACTTAAAACTATATTTATCATTTAATCACCTTTTCATTCTTGCTTAGTGGATATACTTATTTCCTGATAAAAATCTTTTATTTTTGTTCTTAAATTTTCACTAATTTTTTTAATATCAGAATGCTCTTTTTCAGGGAATTTCTCAATTTCCTTCACATATAGTGCTTTAAAAAGCCCTCCTATGTTTTTTAATTTTGTAGCAAAATCAGTACAAATTTCCTGTATACTCTGACCTAATAACTTACTTATTGGTTTTTCTAATATTATACTAATCATAAGCATTTCTTTATTGCCTCGAGCCCATTCTGAAGGAATTTCAAAATAATAATTCAAAGATGATGGTACAATGCTAGACATATGGACATAATAACCCTCTTCATATGCTTGATCCATTATATTTATTATTAATGGTAATCGATCATCATGACTATCCTCTGGATATGAATAGAATATTAAAGGTCCTAATTTTCTATCAAAATAACTTAAGGTTACAACTGTTTTTGCAGCGATTT
>SMTZ1_10017829_pt1 | contig 11212 bp, 7 predicted proteins | sample DeeMarSWOR136_30_FD_25667 | JGI IMG/M metagenome (IMG submission 25667)
CGTATCATCGTGCTCGAGGAAGGGCGCATCATTGAGGAGGGGAGCCATGAGGTGCTCATGAGCCGAGGTGGCCATTATGCAGATCTCTATGAAACCTACTTCCGCCACCAGTCACCCGACTACCGCCCCCCTCCCGAATCAGCTTCCCTGGTGCCCGAACCCACCGCCGCCGTGCCGTCACCGTGAGCCAACCTATTGAACTGGTTATCGGGCGCTGCACACCGAGAGCCAACGGGGCTCGTGTTTCACGTCAACACTTCATGCATGAGGAGCCAACTACCATGATTGACAAGGGTCTGCCCCTGATCGACCTGCATCGTCACCTGGATGGAAGCGTACGCCTGGAAACCATCCTTGACCTGGGTCGCCAGCACAACCTGCCGCTTCCTGCCTGGGATCTGGCAGGACTACGCCCACACGTCCAGGTGATCGACTCCCCCTCCGGCGAGGCGACGATGCCCGGTGTCATGGCCTTTATCGCCAAGTTCAAGTGGATGACCGAGGTACTGGTCGACTATGATGCCTGCCGCCGGGTAGCCTACGAAAATGTGGAGGATGCTCATCTTGAAGGCGTGGATTATGTCGAATTAAGGTTCAGCCCATGGTTCATGGCCGAGACGCACAAACTGGATCCAGTCGGCGTTGTTGAAGCCGTGGTGGATGGCTCAGAGGAAGCTGCCCGCGACTTCAAGCTTAAGGTGAACTTGATCGGCATCATTAGCCGCACCTACGGCCCGGAGGCCGGCCGGCAGGAGCTGGAAGCTCTTCTGCAGCAGCGCGAGCGGCTGGTCGCGCTGGACCTGGCCGGAGACGAAGCCAACTGCCCTGGACAACTCTTCGTGGAGCATTTTCTGCGCGCACGGGAAGTAGGCTGGCAGATCACGGTTCATGCTGGCGAGGCAGCAGGCCCGCAAAGCATCTGGCAGGCCCTTCGCGAGTTGGGTGCCGTCCGCATCGGCCATGCCGTCAGAGCCATCGAGGATCCTGCCCTCATGGACCACATGGCAGAGCTGCAAATCGGTATTGAGACCAGCCTGACCAGTAACGTTCAGACCCGCACCGTGCCCGACTATGCCAGCCATCCGGCCCGGCGATTTCTGGAGCGTGGACTGCTGGTGACGCTCAACACGGACGATCCTGGGATCAGCGGCATCAGCCTGCGCCACGAGTACGAAGTTGCCGCCCTGGCAGCTTGCCTGACGCCGGATCAAATCCGCCAGGCTCAGTCCAATGCCCTGACTGTTGCTTTTCTCTCGGAAGCTGAAAAGGCAGCGCTCCTAGCCTCAAAACCATCCTGAAGGGTGGAGAACGCCTAAGACAAGACAGGTTGCATGGTAGCGGACATGATTTCAGGTTCCAGAGGTTCAGAAAGTGAATCCAGCGTCAGCAGGCGATGGCTCCCCACCCTGGCTTTCCTGTTGCTCCCTCTACTCTTGACATTTGTCCTGTACTGGACGACCCTCACACAGCCCTATTTCTGGGATGACGCCCCGCACTACGACTTTGCGACGACTCGCACATTCCTGCAGATCTGGACCGATGTAAGAGGTCTCTCCTATTACCGGCCAGCAACCTTCACTCTGTACAAGATCCTTTTCGAGTTGCTGCCGGTGGGCGCCACGACGATCCCCCACATCTTCATCCTACTCGTGCACACGGCCAACGGTTGGTTGGTGGGCAACCTGACACGTCGCCTTCTCCAAGGTTCAGAGAAAGCGGATGAGACACCCTGGTTCCTGGGACTGACAACAAGCGACGTGGCAGGACTGCTCGCCGCACTGCTGTTTGTGAGCTACCCGTTCGCGGTCCTGCCGGTCTCGCACTTTGCAGCCGTAATGCACCCTCTGGTCACAATGTTCACGATAAGTACCACGCTATCCGCGCTCGTTTATGCCAGCTCGCACAGGAGGCGTTGGCTGGTCACAGCCATTGCGCTCGCGCTTCTGGCGCCGTTCATTCACGAGTCTGGTACCATGGCCGGGTCTGTAGCGGCAGCCGTCCTACTCATCTACAACTGGTCCTGGGCATGGAAGAACTGGAAGTTCGTGATTGTCCTTCCGTGTACCAGCGGCTTCTTCCTGCTCGCATGGTTGATCATTCCCAAGACCCCGAACACCTTTGAATGGATAGGCTGGGGAGGCGTTCTGGCCAGCACGACCTTTTTTGCCCAAGGCCCAACCTTCCCTCTACAGCCCCTTTCTCGTCTCGTCATGGACTGCCTTTCCCAGTTGGACATGGGCATCCCACTGACCGTCGTCGGTTTGCCCTGGTGGGACCTGGCAGTGATCTGGGCCGTTGCCCTCACGGCGCTGCTCTTTTCAGGTCTGGTACTATGGCGAGCGAGGCGCCTGCGCGTATTGGCCATTTCCCTCGCCTGGGCTTTTCTCGTCGCGCTCCCGAGCATTGTCGTTCTTCCTTTCCCCTATGTTTCGGTGAGCCAGCGTCTGCTGTACGCGGGCGGACCACCGGCAGCACTGCTGTGGGCGACAGTCTGCGTTTCACTGGGAGCTCGCGCACGACACTCCTGGGCACGTCATGCCATCGCCTTGGGAGCAGCAACCCTTATCGCTGCCGTGCCCGTGGCCTACATACACCGGGAAGCAGTACTTCACGAATTCGCACTGCATCCCCTCGAGCAACTGGCAACCATAGGCCGTGAGTATCCGCGTGAGCGACACTTGGTTGTCAATCCCGTCAACTGGATCAACTACAAGCAGCCCTTATACGCGCTCGGCCAGGAAGGCGTCTCTGTCTCGGCAGAGTATGTCGACTTTGACCAGCTCGTGCGGCTGAATGCCGGCACCACAGCCGAGTTCGTCGCCGTAACCTTCCCCCCAATCAAGGTCGAACTCGCAAATCACTACCACTCTACCATCGGTGAAGAAATCCCTTGGGGTGCGGCTGATCCTGCGGCCAAGACTCCGGAATACGATCGCTTGTGGCTCACGGCCTATAGCGACGAGTCGATCACCGTCGAGCTCGTCGGCTCGGTGTGGCCGGGCTTAGATATTGCCCCAGAGGAGTACCTGGCCAGCTTTGACGAAAAGGTATACTTGATCGGAGCAAAGCTAGACGTTCAGGAAGAAACCGCGATTGCCACACTGAACTGGAGGTGCCTGGATGACCTGCCAGGTGCGACGGTCTTTTGCCACGTGACCGACTGTACTGGCAAGCTCCTAGGGCAGGGAGATGGTTTCTCAGTGGGACGCATGCTCCCCTTTGAGGGACTTGGCGCTGGAGCACAGGTGAATGACGTGAGGCACATCGATTTGAATCTGCTCTCAGGAGATGGCTGCTATGCACTGAGTGTCGGCCTCTACTTTCCAGATGGCACGCGCGTGAGGACCCGTGATCCGTATGGACAACCATTGCCAGATGGCACCTTCAGATTGACGACAACACTCGCCCCGTCCCGCTGAATGGGCGAGCGATGCTTCCTGCACAGCACAGCATCAGCGTACGGGTCAGGTTGGTTGGGATCCATTTACATGAAGGAGACGAAAACATGAAGCGTACAGTCGGCATCGTACTTCTGGTCATCGCTGTCGTCCTCGCGGCGGCGGGCACCTGGTTTGTACGGCGCCCTTGGCCCAAGGTCAAGGGGGAGATCACAGTCTCGGGTCTTTCAGCATCCGTGGAGGTGATCCGGGATGAATGGGGAGTGCCCCACATCTATGCCCAGAACGAACACGACCTATTCTTTGCCCAAGGCTACGTTCACGCCCAAGACCGTCTGTGGCAGATGGAGTTCAACCGTCGCATCGGGAGCGGAACCCTCAGCGCCATCCTCGGCGAGTCCACCTTGAGCATCGACCGCTACATGCGCACACTTGGCCTTCGTCGGGCTGCAGAGCGAGATCTGGCCTTGGCAGATGAGGAGATGCGCACACTCCTCGAGGCCTACGCCGGCGGCGTTAACGCGTACATTGAGAGCCACCGCGATCGGCTGCCGCTGGAGTTCACCATCCTTGGCGCAGAGCCCGAACCCTGGACCCCTGTCGACACCCTGAATTGGGCTGGGGTCATGAGCCTGCAGTTGGGCAGAAAGTACCCGATGGAATTGTTCGGGGCACAACTCATCGCCACGCTGGGGGAAGAAGCGGCCCAACAGCTTCTGCTCCCATACCCGGGAAATGCTCCGGTGATCATCCCCCCTGAAGCGCGCAGCTACGCCTGGCTGCAAGGAATCGATATCAGTAGCGATGATTCACTCGCAGCCATTCTGGGCGAGCCTGCCATGTTCCTGGGCAGCAACAACTGGGTGGTCCACGGTAGTCGCACCGCTACCGGCATGCCGCTTCTGGCTGACGATACGCACCTGGGCCTGGATATGCCCTCTATCTGGTACGAAAACGGCCTTCACGGTGGGCGATTCGACAGCGTCGACAAGGGCCTGTGGCAAGACTTGGAGACCACTTATGAGACCATCGAGGTCAAAGGACAAGCCCCTGTGACCTTGAATGTACTTGCCACTCACCACGGGCCGATTGTGAATCAGGTCATCGGTGACCTGGCCTTTTCCGAACCACTGGCGCTGCAGTGGACAGCCCTCGAAGGGAACCGCATCTTCCACTCGGTGATGCTGCTGAATCTGGCGACAAACTGGGAAGAATTCCGTCAGGCGCTCAGTTACTGGGACGCACCCAGCCAGAATTTCGTCTACGCTGACATAGACGGTAACATCGGCTATCAGTCGCCGGGCAAGATTCCGATCCGTGCCCCTGGACACCAGGGTCTCCTGCCGGTGCCCGGCTGGACAGGGGAGTACGAATGGCAGGGCTACATCCCGTTTGACGAACTCCCCAACGTCCTAAACCCGCCGACAGGTTTTATCGCCACGGCCAACAACAGAGTAGTGCCAGATGACTACCCCTACCATCTTGCCTACTACTGGGCTTCTGGCTTCCGTGCCCAGCGCATCACCGATCTGCTTGCCGCCAACAGCAGCGTGACCATCGAGGACGTGCGGGACATCCATGCTCAAACTTACTCCTTGCCGGCCGAAACGCTGCGGCCCTACTTGCTGGCCAGCGAGCCAGAGGACGAGATGCAGGCAAAAGCCCTCGATCTGGTGGAGGCATGGGACCTGTATCTTGAGGCCGATCGGGCAGGTGCATCCGTCTACCAGACCTGGTACTGGTTCCTGGTCCAGAACACCTTTCGCGACGAACTGGGAGAGGAGCTTCTCTCTAACTACCAGAATTCGTATCACTTGTTGACGATGCTGGAACTGATGCCCCAGGACGACAGCCCTTGGTTCGACGACACGACCACTCCCCAGGTCGAAACCCGTGACGACATCGTGCGCCGCAGCCTGGCCGATGCCGTCGCCTGGTTGAGCGATCGGTATGGTGATAACCCTGAGAGGTGGGAATGGGGCCGCCTCCACACCAAGACTTTCGTGCATCAGCCCTTGGGCCAGAGTGGCATCGGTCTGCTGGAGGGTGTCTTTAGCAGCGACACGATCGCAGCACGGGGTGACAACTATACCGTGGATGCCGCTGCGTTTGACAACAACCAACCATTCGCTATGGGCTCTGGCGTGTCACAGCGATATATCGCCGACCTGAACGACCTGGACAACTCGCGCATCATCCACACCACCGGTCAGAGCGGACATCTCTTCCATCCGCACCGGGAGGACTTTATCCCGCTCTGGCAGAGTGTGGAATATCATCCCATGCTCTACAGCCGACAGGCAGTCGAGTCGTATGCTGAAGCGACGTTGACCCTCACACCGCCGTAGGCAGACTCGAAAATTCGCCATTCCAACAGCACCCAAAACGTTTCGGACTTGACATCCGAAACGTTTTGGGGTACAATAGGTTCAGTTGCCCAAGACGTTTTGAGAAAGACAGCGCCCTCTGGGGGAAGAGGAGTTGATGGGGTCTGTCACACTCAAGGACCTAGCGGCAAAACTGAACCTGTCCATCACCACCGTTTCGCGCGCCCTGACCGGGTATGATGACGTGGCTGAGGCTACGCGCCAGCGCGTGCTGCAAGCTGCCGAGGAAATGGGTTACGTCCCCGACGTTACCGCCCGCCGATTGAAAAAGGGACGCACAGACACCATTGGCTTTGTCATCCCTACCTCTGGCCCGCGGTTCTCTGATCCGTTCTTCAGTGAATTGCTGGCTGGCATTGGGAATGAAGCTGCTCGGCACAACTATGACCTCCTGGTCTCCACCCAGTCCCCCGACACGCCGGAGGAGCAGGCCGCCTACCGGCGCATGGTCGAGAGTCGTATCGTAGATGGACTGCTGGTCGTCCGCACCCGGGTCAAAGACCACCGCATTGAGTACCTAGCCAAGGTTGGTTTCCCATTCGTCGCTTTCGGCCGCTCTGATCTCGACGTGGACTTTCCCTACGTCGACGAAAATGGCGCTCATGGACTGGCACAGGTTACCCAGCACCTGATCGACCTTGGGCACCGGCAACTGGCCTTTATCGCTGCGCCACCCAGTCTGATGTTCTGTGTCTCTCGCCGGGCCGGCCTGGAAGCCACGCTTAAGCGGAATGGCCTGACTCTGCAGCCAGAGTACGTCGTCGCTGGCGACCTAACCCAACGAGGGGGATTTCGGGCCATGAACCAACTTCTGGATCTGCCCAACCCGCCGACAGCCGTGATCGCCTGCAACGACCTCATGGCACTCGGAGCCATCAGTGCCGCCCAGAAGCGGGGTCTGATGGTAGGCCGCGATGCGGCCATTACTGGATTCGACGACATCCCCTTGGCTGAGCATTCCCACCCGCCGCTGACCACAATACACCAACCGATCTATGGCATTGGTCGGCAGATTTGCGATATGCTGGTTCGACTGATCCAGGGGGAAGAACTGGCCGAAAGCCACGTCCTGCTGGAACCGAAACTGATCGTTCGCGAATCGAGCGGGGCGGGGTAGAACGGGCACCGCCCGAACTGGAAGGGAGGTGATCGGATACTAAAGATATCCATTTCCTGACCAATCTCAAAAAACTGCTACCCAACATCTGAAAGTTGAGAGGAGGAGATTCTCATGAAACAGACATTTGCACTGGCTTTGGTGATGATCCTGTTGGCGTCGCTGGTGGCCGCTTGTGGGCCCACAGAGGCGCCTCCGGAACCCACTGCAGCACCACCGGAGGCGACAGAAGCTCCGGCAGCGACGGAGGCTCCCGAGCCGACCGAAAAACCAGAAGAACCCCCGGCAGCAGCCGAGGTGGTATTCTTCTCGACCCAGTTCTCGCCGGTCGAGGAACAGGAGAAGTTCCGGGCGATCATCCAAGAAGGAGGCTTTGACTTCACCGCGTCAGAAGAAGGTCCGCTGATCGACCTGGTCAAAGCCGGAAAGGAAGCCGGTCAGAGCGAACTGGACGTGGTCGGCGCATTGCACGGCACCTTCCCACCCCTGGCCCGCGCAGACGCCATGATGAACATGATCGACGTCGCCGAAGACCTATCCGACGACCGCGAGTTCGCAGCGGCCTTCCTGGACACGGGCTTGCTGGGCACTGACGACTTTTTGTACTATGTGCCCTGGATGCAGGCCACCTACATCATGGCGGCGCACAGGGATGCGTTGGCCTACCTGCCCGATGGCGCCGACGTGAACGCCCTAACCTGGGAGCAGCTTGGCGACTGGTGCCAGAACATCCTCGACGAGACAGGCGAACCCAAGTGCGGCCTGCCCCACGCCGGGCTGTTCCACCGCTTCCTGGAAGGCTACCTCTGGCCTTCCTTCACTGGCGGCATGGTCTCGAACTTTCGTAGCGTGGAGTCTGTGGACATGATGGAGTGGGCGCGGGACACGCTGTGGCCGACCATCCACCCCCAGTCCATCAGCTACGAGTTCATGCAGGAGCCGTTGCTGTCGGGCGAGGTCTGGGTGGCCTTTGACCACACCGCCCGGCTGATCGAGGCCTTCAACACCGATCCGGACAACTTTGTGGCCTTCCCCGCCCCTGCTGGGATGGCCGGTCGCGGCTTCATGCCCGTCATCGTCGGCCTGGGCATCCCCGAGGGCGCTCCCAACCCCGACGATGCGAAAGCCTTGATCGAGTACCTCACCCGGCCCGAGATCCAGGGGCGGGTGCTGAACGAGTTGGGCTTCTTCCCGGTGGTGGGCGGCGTGGACTTTTCCGACCTGCCAGAAGGCATCGCTCTCGAAGCGGGCGCGGTGACCGCCCAGGCAAGCGCCTCCGACGCGCTGCCAGCACTGCTGCCGGTCGGTTTGGGTGAGCGCGGCGGCGAGATCAACCAGATCTTCCGCAACGCCTTCGACCGCATCGTCCTGGACGGCGAGGACATCGCCACCGTGCTGGAAGAAGAAGCAGCTAACTTGCAGGCCCTCATGGACGAGACCGGTGCCCCTTGCTGGGCACCCGACCCGCCCAGCGATGGGCCGTGCCAGGTCAAGTAGTTCGCAATCCACGATATGTGTTGCGTGGTACGTGATCCGTTCGCGTACCACGCAACCCCTCTTTTCATGCGTCGAGGTTTGAGTATGAAAAAACGAAACTGGACGCCTTACCTGCTAATCCTACCTTCCCTCATCTACCTGGCCCTGTTTTTTGCCTGGCCCATGACACGCGGCCTCGTGTTGGCCATTTGGGACGAAGAAGCGTCACTCTCGCTGCACGAGCAGGCGCAGCAGAACAGCCCCCAGACCGGACGCCTCCCGCAGGGAACGCAGATCGGGATTCTGGATCAACAGGGCAATTTCATCCAGCCAGAAGAGCTGGAGGAGGGCAACCTGCTCACCGAAGTATGGTTCCTGGTCAGTGGCGAGGACATCGACGGGCAGGCCGTCACTGGTTGGGCGTCAGAGAGTCGCATCCGGGTACGTGAAGAGGCAGCCGATGGCACGCCGGTTGTCGGCTCGGTCAGGACCAAACTGGGCAGCGACGCTGACCCGTTGACCGACATCTATGCCGAATCGAACGAAACCAGCGACGTCGTGGGCAAGCTCGAGGCTCTCACCCGCGTCGAGATCCAAGATCTCGTTACGTTGGAGGTCTGGTATCTGATTCGCGGCGAGGAAGAGGGTCAGACTATCGAAGGCTGGGCGCAGTCCCGCTATATCCAGGTGTTCAGCGACGAGACGACTGGCCGCATAGATCGGGGGAACACTGGGGAATTGACGACGAAATATATCGAAAAAATGGTGAACGACCGCTTTTTCGCACCCGCCCTCAGAACCACCCTGTTGCTCATGGTCATCATCATTCCGGTACAGTTTGTATTGGCTATCATCATGGCCCTGGTCATCCAGGCCCGCCTCAAGGGAAACTCTATCTTTCTCTATATTTTCGCCATCCCCTTGGGCGTAGCTGATCTCGCCGTGGGCATCGTCTGGTATTCAATCTTTACCCATTTTGGCTTTCTGAACTCGATCTTGCAGGGGCTGGGCCTGATTGACGCGCCGCTAACGTATCTGTCCGCCGACACGCGATATTGGATCATCGTCGCTGTCTGTTTAGCGGAAATCTGGCGGGCCACGTCCATCGTGATGGTGATCGTGGTCTCTGGTTTGCAGGCCATCTCGCAGGAGGTTCTGGAAGCCGCGGAGGTCTTTGGCGCGACGTTGTGGCAGCGGATCCGGCACGTGATCCTGCCCCTGCTGCGCCCCAGTTTGCAGGTCGCCCTCATCTTGCGCACCATTCTGGCGTTGCAGGTGTTCGCCGTCGTCATCGCGCTGGGTGGCGGCACCGTGGTGACCGTGTTGGCCAACGAGACCTACCGGCAATACGGCGATTTCCGCAACCCTAACGTTGCGGCGGCCTACGCCGGCTTGATCCTGCTGCTTTCCATGGTCAGCGCAGTCATCTACCTGCGCACCATTCGTACGCAAGAGGAGGCAGCAGAATGAAACATCCAGACGATAGACGCTCAGCCACCGTCCAGGCCTCCGCAGAGGTGCAAGACATCCGTCGGCGTATGTTGCGCCGCCAGCGCGTCAACCGTGCTCTGACCTACGCTGTCGGTACCCTCATCGCCCTTTGGATTCTCGTGCCCATCTTTTTCATCGGCTCGATGGCATTCACCACCCGGGAAGCAGTCCGCGCCTATCCCAAAGGCGTACTTCCTTTCATCCCCTTTTCTACCGAGACGATGAGGTTCTTTCTGAGTTCGGAAGGCATAATGCCGGGCATCATCAACAGCGTCATCGTCGCCATCATCACCCTGGTGCTGTCCACGCTGATCGCTGCTCCGGCCGGATATGCCATCTCCCGCTACATCTTTCGTGGCCGCGACGCATTTCGGCTGTCCATTCTGGCAGTGCGAGCCTTTCCCATCGTCGTCTTGTCCATCCCTCTGGCCGTGGTCTTTCTCCGGTTGGACATATTTGACAGCGTCTACAGCCTGGCCCTGATGCACACGGCGCTGACCATGCCGACAACCATTCTGGTCATCGGCAGCGTGTTTGCCAGCATCCCCTACGAGTTGGAGGAGGCGGCAATGGTCTTTGGCTGCACGCCTGTACAGGCTTTCCGCCAGGTAGTGTTGCCCTTGGTACTGCCTGGCATTGCCGCTGCGGCCATTTTCACATTTGTAATGTCCTGGAACGAGGTCTTTGCAGCCAGCATCCTCACCGTGCAGAATCGCACCTTGCCCGCCCAGGTGTTGAACACCCTGGACCAATCGTCGGAACCCTACCAGTTTGCCGGTGGTTTCTTTATGCTGATTCCGGCGCTGATCTTCATCTTTCTCATTCGCCGCTACCTGTTCAACATGTGGGGCCAGATTACAAAGTGATTTGTATTGCATGGTGCGTAAAAGGCGTCGGAATACACAATTCGCATCATAAAGAGGTAAGACTGTGGCTCAAATCCGAATCGAAAACGTGACCAAACGCTTTGGCGATTTCGTGGCTGTTGACGACGTAACACTCTCCATCGAGGACCAGGAGTTCGTCGTGCTGCTGGGTCCCAGCGGTTGCGGCAAGACCACCCTGTTGCGGGCGGTCGCGGGACTGGGGATGGCCGATGAGGGACGGGTTCTCATCGGCAATCGTGACGTGACCTACCTTCCGCCCCGTGAGCGCAAAATCTCCATGGTTTTCCAAAGCTACGCCATCTTTCCGCACATGAAGGTGTACGACAACATTGCCTTTGGCCTCAAAATGACCAAGGTGGACAAGGCCGAGATCGTACGCCGGGTTCAGGAGGCAGCCGAACTGCTCCACATTGAGGAGATGCTGGACCGTTATCCCAGCAAGATGAGCGGAGGCCA
>SMTZ1_10007145_pt1 | contig 11210 bp, 6 predicted proteins | sample DeeMarSWOR136_30_FD_25667 | JGI IMG/M metagenome (IMG submission 25667)
AGCCGGAGGAGATAGCGACGCAGGAGGAAGCACGACAGGGCCTGTGGGCGATAGCGAGGGGTTTGTCAAAGAACCAATACCAGGCGCTGCGATTGAGATACGCGGAAGATATGTCGATAAAGGAAATCGCTCAAGTTTTAAGAAAGTCGCAGGTCAATGTGAAGGTGATTCTCTACAGGGCCCGGGTAAATATGGCGGAACGACTGCGAAATACAGCCGTAGAAGACGAAGCGGCGGACAAAATGTCGTCGAAGGAAAGAGTATCTTTTATGAAAGTTGAAGGTGCATAATGTTCTGCTCGATTTTTAGATTGATGATTTCACACGCTGCGGATGGGGACAGCCGGTTGTCTGAGACAACGGAAAAACACCTTAGCCACTGCTTGAGCTGTCGCGAATTTTACGAGATCTGCCTGGCGTTGGGCGAGGGCTTAACGCGCGAAGCGGCAATCTCAAACGAGGAGGTTTCCGAACAGCTGAGCGCTCGTGTTCCGAAAATAAAGTCCCGCCCACGGATAGAAACATACACCATGAGATTAAGACTTCGGCCCATAATGGCAGCCGCTTGTGTGGCGTTGATTGTGCTAACAGGGATTTCTTTTCTGGCTTTGCGACGGGATGGTCAGGACGCAGCTCTACCTGTCCATAAAGAGCCGGTTGCGGAGCTTCGCGCTCTGGCGGGAGAGAATTTTCCGGCCTTATGGCCTCGACTCATTAACGAGCCATTGGCAAATGAGCTCAACAACCTCACAAACGACACAAAGTCGGCGCTGCGGTTTTTGGTAGCACGCGTTGCAGTGGATATCCCCGATACCGAAGGCAAGTCCGTGAACTGAACAGGCAAAGTATAGGCAGCAGTCAGCGATTATTAGCCCTGATTTCCCAAGTAATGGGTGACAATTGGTATACTTATCGCATCAGGAGACTTACAATGAAAACCGTTAAAGCATGGATTTTTCTAATCACATTAGTCGTAGTGTGTGGGCAGATTGCGCAATCGACGGCTGAGGAGCAAACGGTCGACATATGGACGGCTGCAGCGACAGGTAACATCGAAGCCATTAGGCAGCACGTCTCAGCCGGCACCGACCTGAATGCCAAGGAGCCGGCAGGGGGCAGCACGCCTTTGATGATAGCGGCACTTTTCGACCAGGCCGAGGCGTCCAAACTTCTGATCGAGGAGGGGGCGAATATAAACGCCCGAAACAACGATGGAGGAACGCCTCTGCACAACGCGGCTTTCTTCTGCCGTACCAAGACCGTGAAGCTGCTCCTGAGCAAAGGCGCAGACGTGAATGCGAAAAACAGCAGGGAGGAGACACCGCTGGATACAGTGGCAGGCGAGTGGAGCCAGGACTTGGAAGGAATTTACAAGTGGATAGCGGAGCTTCTGCAGCTTCAACTGGATCTCGAAAGAATAAAAGGTGTCAGGCCGCAGCTTTCCGAACTTCTCCGCAAACACGGCGGCAAGACGGGCAGTGAGTCAGAGCCAACTGGCGTCGATATTTGGACTGCCGTCGCCATCGGCGACATTGAAGCCATCAAGCAGCATTTGGAAGCCGGCACAGACGTCGATGCCAAGGAGCCGCCAGGGGGCAGCACACCTTTGCTGGTAGCAGCTACCTTCGGTCGAGTCGAAGCCTCCAAACTTCTGATTGAGAAAGGGGCTAACGTCAACGCCAGCAGCAACGACGGGGCCACAGCCCTGCATGGCGCGGCTTTCTTCTGCCACGCAGAGATCGTCAAACTGCTCTTGGATAAAGGGGCAAAAGTAAATGCGAAGAACATCAGAGGCGAAACCCCCCTTGATGCAGTCGCGGGCTCGTGGAGTCAGGAGTTAGAAGGCATCTACAAGTGGTTAGCGGAACTCTGGAAACTCCAACTGGACCTAGAAAGAATAAAGGCCGCCAGACCGAAAATTGCCGCCCTCCTCCGCAAATCCGGCGGCAAGACCGGCAGTGAGTTAAAGGCGGAACCGGCTGGGGTGAGGAGTACTGGTTTTAGGGGATCTTATTACGTTAACGGCGAAATTCACGTCAACACGTACGGCACGCCGGAAGGTAAGCCACTTACAACCGGGCACCAGGACTTTAAGCCGTCCTGGTCGAAGACCGGCGATATGCTCGTCTTCTTTCGGAGATTGAAGAATGATCCTGTCGTGACCAATTGGAAAACCGCGATCTGTGTTATCAATGTTGACGGCACGGGCTTCCACAAGCTGACTGACGGCACACACACGGATTTCAATCAGACCTGGACACGCGACGGAACGAACACGCCCATCTGGAACCGGAAGAACCCGGAAACGGGGAGCTTCTATGTGATGAAGAGCAAGGTGGGCGCCAAACCAGGTGAGGAGGTCGCCCTTGCGGACAAGCGATATCATACCTGGGCATACACATGCCTTAAAGACGGCAGAATTCTCGTACAGTCAACACACCCGAAGCAGGGCTGGGGCTACTATCTGATGACGCCCAGTCCCGACGGGGAGCCGCACTACGAACGGATCGATTGCGAACTGGCGACAAAGGGACTGTTGGATCGTGTGAGCGTCTCACCAAGCGAAACGAAGGTTTGCTTCGAGTACCAGACGGGATTCAAATACAAAGACACGGGACGCACGCTCTATACCGCCGACTTTGATGCGAAGAAGCGCACCATTACAAACGCCAAGCCGTTCGCCAACGAGGACGGGGCGAACCGCTGGTTCGCTTACCCTCGATGGACCAAAGACGAAACAGCGATTGTGTACCATGCCAGCCCTTCGCTCTACCTCTACACGCTGGAGGACGGATCCACCGTGAAAGTGTCGACGAACGACAACGCCGACTACCGGTATCCCCACTGCGAGGCGACGCCGAAGTAGGAGACCATGGGCATTAGAAAACATTGTAAAGGAGCCATTGTAATGAACGGACTGGACAATGAGCTGGGGCGACGCGAGTTTCTCAAGCGGGCCACGCAAGCGGCCGCGGCCGGTGTGCTTTCGACAGGCATTGCATCCGGGGCCATCCCCAAGGAAAAACAGGTCGATCTGGCCGATACGATTCCAAACCGCATCTTAGGCAAGACCGGAGTGAAACTGCCGATCCTCGGCTACGGTGGGGCCGGGCTCGTCAAGATTTGGGGCAGTCCTCTTTCGCTTGAAGACCGCGTGAAGCTGATTCGCTACGCCTACGAACGAGGTATACGCTACTTCGACACGGCGTGCAATTACATGGAGAGCCAGTCGATTCTCGGCAAGGCGCTGAAGAGCATACGCGACAAGGTCTATCTGGCCACAAAGGTCGAAACGACCGTTGTGGCCAGGGTGCGCAAGGCGCTTGAGAAATCGCTCAAAGAACTACAAACGGATTATCTCGATGTCGTCCATATCCACGGCACACCTGGGCTCGAACAAATGAGCGTCAAGCAAGCTATGAAGATTCACGGCGAACTCGTCAAACTCCGCGACGAAGGGGTCGTTCGCTTTATCGGTTTCTCGGCCCACTCTTATTTTGACAAAGCCCTGGCTTTGATCGAGTCCGAAGGATTTGACCTGTGCATGTTATCTTACGGATATATTCCCAGAGGGCACGACCAAATGTGGTCCGCTCGAATGGTCGAACTGCGCAATGCGTGCGTGGCGAAAGCCCATGAACTCAGGATGGGTATTATCGCAATGAAAGTTGTGGGCGGAGGCGTTCTCGGCGCATGGTCCGGCTACATTGTGCCGGGATTCGACAAGAAACGCCTTGAGAAACTGCCCGCTGCCGCAATTCGCTATGTGCTGCAAGATGAGCGGATTCATCTGCTCACGATAGGCATGCGTCTGAAGGAAGAGGTCGATGCCAACATCAAGACGCTCTCGGGAGATGCAACATACACCCTGGACGATCGGGCGCTTCTTGGGGAATTCTGCGCAAAAGCGCTCGACAGTAACGCGATCAAGGCAATGAGGGTTGATTGACCAGAGAGCGTGTGTAGTCGCCTTCCCCCCAGTACTCGACAAGACGTAAAGAGTATCGTTGGCTGCGACCGGTGAAGAATGAACCTTCAAATAACTTCATCGGCGGATAAAATATCCTATTAGAAGTTGTTGTTGAAGTATTCCGGCTTGCCGTCATCGCTGTCATAGCCCGGCTCCTCCTGTAAGCCGGCGTCGATTCTGATTCGCTCTATACGCTCAGCCTTCTTTGTATTGCTGTCAACGGTAACCAGAATCGCGTTCATTTTCACATCGCCGGTTGCTATTTCAAACGGGACCGGCATCCGGGTCCTGAACGACTTTAAGACGCTCTCAGTACCCCGGCCAAGCACCGAATCATACGCACCGGTCATACCGACATCAGTGATATAAGCTGTGCCTTTAGGCAGGATTCTTTCATCGGCGGTTTCGACGTGGGTATGAGTGCCGAAACATAAGCTGACCCTGCCGTCGAGATGATATCCCATTGCGACCTTTTCGCTGGTAGCTTCGGCGTGGAAGTCAACGACGATGATATCAGCCTGCTGCTGAAGCTGCGGTAGGATTCTATCGATGGCATTATAGGGGCAGTCGGCCGGCTTCATAAAAAGACGACCTATCAAAGAGACGACCGCTACGGTCGGCCCTTTATTGGTTTTGTAAACTCCGACCCCCCTGCCGGCAGCGAATTCGGAAAAATTCGCGGGCCGGGCAATATTGTCAGCTATTTCGAGGGTCTTGATAATGTCTCTTTTGCGGTAGGTATGGTCGCCTAATGTAATCAGGTTCACGCCGTACCGCAGCAACTTGTTGTAGATTTGCGGTGTCAGACCTGAGCCGCCGGCGGCGTTCTCGGCGTTGGCTATTACGCAATCGAGGCCCAACTCTTCGACCAACCGCTTTAGCTTTTCGGCAACAATACGTCTGCCTGGCCGACCCACTATGTCACCAATACAAAAAATGTTCAGCTTCATAATTCGCATCTCGTCCAGGATACGATTCACGATTCACGATTTTCTTATTTTGCATACTCTATGCAGCGGACTTCACGCAGGAGCGTTACCTGGATTTCGCCGGGATATGTCATTTCACCTTCAACTTTGTTTGCAATATCCCTTGCAATTTTCATAGCTGCCTCATCGTCCACTTTTTCGGCATTGACAATGACACGAATTTCTCGTCCGGCCTGAATTGCGTATGCGTTTTCAACTCCCTTAAAGCCGCTGGCGATTTCCTCAAGCTTTTCCAGTCGTTTGATATATCTTTCGAGCGTTTCTCTCCTGGCACCGGGGCGGGAAGCACTAATTGCATCAGCGGCAGCCACCAGCGGAGTGTAGGGGTTATCCGCCGGGACATCGCCGTGATGACCCTCGACGGCATTTAGAATGACGGGTGATTCGTTAAAACGCTTGAGATAATTTGCTCCTATGGCGGGGTGGCTTCCTTCAACATCGTGGTCAATGGCTTTGCCGATGTCGTGCAGCAGTCCTGCACGCCTGGCTATTGAGCCGTCGAGTCCAAGCTCGTCGGCCATAACCTGTGTAAGAAAAGCGACTTCAATGCTGTGGCGAAGCACATTTTGACCATAACTTGTTCTGAAGCTTAAAGCTCCGATTAGACTGAGCACCTTGTTGCTTAATCCTCTTACGTTGGTCTCAACGGCGGCGTCCTTGCCGAGCTGCAAAAGCTTATGATTGACATCCTTTTTTGTCTGGGCGACGAGTTCCTCGATTCGAGAGGGATGTATTCGTCCGTCCTGTATGAGCCGTTCCATCGAAAGGCGAGCAACTTCCCGCCTGACAGGACTAAATCCGCTTACAACGATCATTCCGGGAGTGTCATCGACTATGACATCCACGCCTGTAGCTTTTTCAAACGACCGAATATTGCGTCCTTCTCTTCCGATAATTCGGCCTTTCATATCGTCGTTGGGAATATCCACTGTCGAGACAGTTACCTCACAGGTATGCTCAGCAGCGTAACGTTGAATGGCAGCGCTGATTATTTCCCGGCTTTTTTCATCGGCGGTTTCGGTGGTTTCGTCAACCTTGCGTTGAATCAAAGCAGACATCTCGTGCTCGCACTCGTCTTCGAGGCGTTTTAAGAGCAGCTCCCTGGCCTCGTTGATGTCCATTGCGGTGATTTTAAGCAGTTGATTCTTCTGCCTTGCCATTAAGACCGAAAGCTGCTTTTCCTTAATACCGATATTGTGCAATCTTTTATCAAACTCTTGTTCCCGCTGCTTAAATGTCTTTTCCCGCTGCTGGAGCAGCTCAGCCTGGCGAGTAAGGGTATCCTCGCGTTTGCTCAATCTCATCTCTGCTTCCCGCAACTCGGTGCGAATTTGATTAGACTCGGTTGTGAATTGCTCTTTTTTCTTGATGGTCTCTGCAGCGGCGTCGATCTGGGCGGACCTAATTATGTTCTCGGCTTCCCTTTTGGCACCTTCGATCTGCCTCTGCAGGTCCTGCTCAAAGGTTTTGGCTTTTGCCCTGGCAATTATCTGCTGGACAATGGCAGCCAGACAGACACCCAGAATAAGGGTAATAATCGGAACAAGCACATCCGGCAGCCCGATTGCCATCATTATAGCATTCATAATCCTACCTTTCCCTTGCAGTTAGCATAGAGTTAAAAAACATTCCTCAATGTTGGGGGAATCCATTTTCCGGCCCACACCCATTGAGCTTGCCCTCGCTGCTAATTGGTGCGGGACAAAATAGAAATCCACACAGATTGCGGGATTTTCCGGCAGGAAAGCTCCAAAGAAATGGCTGAGAATTACGAAATCCTTTTCACCAGAGCGTAGAATCAACTATCCGGGGCTACAATTACACTCAATTGCACGATTTTTAGCATTGACAGGTTCATTTTTTTACGTAATGGGCTGATTTTATGCTCAATACCGGCACTCCTTCGCTGGTAAGCGAACGCTCTTTTCAAACAGATTTCGTTTCCCACTAACTTCACTTTTCAGCGCCGCATCAAGGTCCTGATTGCGTTCCAAGCTTGCCATCTTCAACAAGCGCTAAAAGTGTCTTTGCAACTTAACTACCGTTCGAGAAAAGACTTACAAGCCCTTTTCTCGTCTTGCGCGTCCCTATACAAAGTGACAATAAATTACCAAAGGTGATACGGGACAATCCACAATCTTGTTCATCATCGGTAAACTAAAGAATTATGATAAGGCATTTCCTGAGATTGGTCAAGAAAAAAATCGCCCAATTTAACTGAACTGGGATTTTAAAATCTTATAGATAGCAAGATGGTGAAAATGTACAGTTGGTTTCGTGAAAAAATGAGGGGAAAATAACGTAACCACTTATTTCGTAGAGACTTACAGCCGTTTTTTGACTGTTTGAAAAAAAATGAGAAAAAATGCAAAAAATTGCAAAAAAAGGTGAAAAATTGCAAAAAAATGAGAAAAAGTGCACTTTTTTACACAACTTTCCGCCACAAGACACCAAGCCACAAAGAAAGATTAACCCCAGATGAACGCAGATTTTAGAGGATTTATTGGCGGCGGATTTTTTTTGGAATTTTGCTTGACAGCTTCAGTGAATTTGTTAATTTGTATCCTAAATTACGGTTGGGAGCACCATAAGACAATCATCTCGGAAATTGTGGACAACAGCAAGGACGGAGGAAGATGCAAGAGAATAACGGCTGTAAGCCATTATTTGCTATATATTTAGGTTTTTTTAGAATGATTTTATTTTAAAAGAAAGGAGAGCAGAGAAATGAGAAAAAATTATTGGAAGAAGTTCTTAGTGCTTATTCTGGTGGTTGTAACCGGCATAATAAGCACAACTCAAGCGGAGCCGAAGAATGTGATTTTCTTTATCGGCGATGGGATGGGCTTCGAACAGGTTTACGCAGCGAGATGTTATCTTGGAGTCGAAAGTTTACCATTCGAGGAATTCCCCAATACGGCTGAATGTACAACCTATTCCGCAAATAACAGCATTACCGACTCAGCGGCAGCTGGCACGGCTTTGGCGACAGGTTTCAAAGTAAACAATGGCGTAGTCAGTATGGCCTATCCCGGAGATGGCAGTGAATTGTTAACTCTATTGGAAGAGGCCCAGGCAAACGGAAAGTCTGTCGGTCTTATCTCAACGTGTTACCTGACCCACGCTACTCCAGCCTGTTTTGGTGCTCACGAACCAAGCAGGAACAATTTGAGCAACATTGCAAATGACTACCTCACTCAAACCCTACCGAACGTTCTGTTTGGCGGCGGCGGAAATGGATTGACCGTCACAGCCACCCAAGGTGCTGACTATATAGTTGTTACAGACACATCAGGCTTCGACGGACTCGACACGAGCTGGTATCGTATATCGGCGCAGTTTGGCAGCACGCACATGCCATATAAGTACGACTACTTGGGCTTGGAATATCCCTATCCTTTCTTAAATGAAATGGTCCAGAAAGCTCTTGAGGCACTGGAGTATAATGAAAACGGTTTTTTCCTGATGGTAGAAGGTGGACGGATTGACCAAGCCTGCCATGACAACAATCTGCAACGTTGTATCCACGAAACAATTGATTTCTTCGATTCAGTGCAGGTAGTTATTGATTGGGCGGCAGGCCGGACAGACACTCTCATCATAGTAACCGCGGACCATGAAACGGGCGGCTTGGATGTCGTGCAAGACAACGGAGCCGGTCAGTACCCGGACGTAACCTGGTCTTCGGGAGGCCACACAGGCACAAACGTTCCTGTTTATGCATGGGGCCAGAATGCCGAACTGGTCACCGGAGTAATGGACAATACAGATATGTTCTTTGTATGCACGGCGGACACAAGCGTTCCACAAGCCACAAATCCGGATCCAAAGGATGGTGCAACTAATGTTGCTTTAGATGCCCCCCTTACATGGAATAGCGGAACAGGAGCCACCTATCACAATGTTTATATGGGAACGAATAGTGAAAACCTGTTGGAGGTAGCGCATCAGATAACCGAGACAGAATATTACAATGGACCCTGTGATGCGAATACATTGTATTACTGGAGAATAGACGAGGAGGACTCCTCCGGGGGCATTGTTGAGGGTGAATTGTGGAGATTTACGACGACATACGATCCAGAGCCTATTTCAAATCCCTATCCGGCCGATGGAGCCGAGAACGTAGTTCTGGATGTACAATTGTCATGGGATGCCGGGGCAAGGGTGGTTATCCATAAGGTGTACTTCGGAGAAGAATCAGGAAACTTGTCTCTTGTTTCTGAGCAGACGGCAACAACATACAGCCCGCAAAATCTGAGTAATTCCACACCATACTACTGGAAAGTAGTGGAATGGAACACGGCCGGTTCAACTGAAAGCCCTGAGTACAGCTTCACGACTGAATCCGTGCCCGCCCCGGTAAAAGTTTACGCAACTGGGGAAAATACGGTGAAAGGAATTGTTATAAACGGCAATTATCTGGACACGCAAGCAAGTGATGATTCCTACGAGATCCTTCAGGAGGTTATGAATGTACCCAACAAAAATGGGTACAGCACGCTGGTCCATACATGGACGTTTAATGTCGAAAGCAGCTCGAGTGCCGAGTTCTACGTCGAGGCACATCACTCTCCAAGCAGCGATGGAGACGACTTTATCTTTTCATATTCGACGGATGGTGAGACCTACAACGAAATGGTCACCGTAACCAAAACCGAGGACACAGATGCGCCACAGGTTTATACGTTTCCGTCGGGTTTAAGCGGAATAGTCTATGTGAAGGTCACTGATTCGGATCATACCAAAAAGAACCTGCCGTTGGATATCCTCTACGTGGACCAGATCTACATTCTTGCATCCAGTGGAACAATTAAGCATTATCTGGCAAGTAATCCATCGCCTGTGGATGGAGCGACAGATATACCACTGGACATAGACATAATTCTATCCTGGGATGCTGGAGACGATGCTGAAAGCCACGTTGTCCGCTTCTGCCCGGATCGGGAAGATCTGGATCTGGATGAATCTTTGTTGGAAACACTCGGTAAAGACACTACAACTCTGAATCTTATCAATTATTATCATGACATTTATCAATTGACCACCTACTACTGGCGAATTGACGAGATTCGGGATGGAGGCGTAGTTGCCACAGGTGATGTATGGTCCTTTACAACTACTTTTGAAGGCCAGTGTATTCCGACAGACCTGATGGTTGATTCTGTCGTTACAGATACCGTCAGAGCAGACAAGGGACAGGAGTACGGCAGGGCTACGGTAACAATTGTGGACAATTGTGGAAATCTCGTATCTGGAGCTACTGTAACGGGCAGTTTCGTAGGTGACTTTACCGAGTCGATGACGGGTGATACTAATCTAAGCGGCGTCGTTATCTTTCAGACTACCGAAAAAATGAAGAAACCGTCCTTTGGTTTCATCGTTGAGAATGTAGTTCTCTCGGAACCGGAATAGTAAACCGAGCGATAATAGGAGATGAGCCTCTCTTCAATCTGGTTGTAGGGAGGCTCACTCTTTTTTTTTTAATAAAACCCTTCCGAATTGATATAGAACCAGGGTAGTTCTTGCCCTGCTTGACAACATCACAATGTGTGGCCCATATAGATGAAAGTGGTAATTTCGAGTTTAAGGCTGTCCACGAACAGCCAGACGCAGGTAATTGGGATAATCCAGTCGTAATTAGAGAAATTCTGACGCCTCCTCCTAAGGCGCCGAGCAACCTGACGGCCACCGCCGTCTCCATCAGCCAGATCAACCTGGCGTGGGTGGACAACTCGACGGACGAGGAAGGCTTCAACATCGAGCGGTCGCTGGACGGGGTCAACTACACGCTGCTCGCCACGGTCGATCCGAACGTGACGACCTACTCGGACACGGGCCTTACGCCCCTGACGACGTGCTATTACGACGTCTATGCCTATAATGCCAACGGTAACTCAGATTACGCCAGGCCCAGCGCGACAACCCCTGACAACAACCCCCCAGTGGCAGTAGATGATGCCTATAGTGTCGATGAGGATAACACACTGAGCGTGGATGCTCTCTCTGGGGTGTTAGTCAACGACACCGACGAAGAGGGCGACCCGCTGGCTGTGGTCCTAGTCAGCGACGTCAGTAACGGCACGTTGAACCTCAACGCCGATGGTTCCTTCACCTATACTCCTGACCCAGACTTCAGCGGCACAGACACGTTCACCTATAAGGCCAACGATGCTACCAGTGATAGCGTCCCTGCCACGGTGACGGTCACGGTCAACAACGTGGAAGACGATCCGCCAGTGGCGGTCGATG
>SMTZ1_10007148_pt1 | contig 11209 bp, 11 predicted proteins | sample DeeMarSWOR136_30_FD_25667 | JGI IMG/M metagenome (IMG submission 25667)
CATCGGGGGTAAAGACCTTCAGGCGATTGAATTCGTTACAAGCGCCACGGCTAATATCGTACAGCGCAGTATTGCCGATAGCGGCCTGCCAAAAGAAGTTGTCGTCGGCGCAATAGCCCGTGACGACAGGGTCATCATTCCTCCGGGTGACACCGTGGTTCATCCCGGCGACCATATTATCATTATCTCACCTATCTCAGCCACCTCCGCTGTAGAGCGGCTTTTTAAGTGAACGATTAGATGAGAATAACGGTTGTCTGCCATTACCTCGGCCTGCTTTTAGTTATCCTCAGTTGCTTCATGCTTTTCCCCCTCATCTGGAGCCTTGTTGCCCAAGAACCAAGCTCGGTAGCGTTCGCTATTTCTGTAGCTATTACTGCCGCGACTGGCCTGCTGACCTGGCGCCTGACACCGGTCGGTGAAGGCAGGTTGAACCGTCGCGAAGCCATCCTTCTCGTAGCCGGTGGCTGGCTCCTGGCCTCGCTCTTCGGCGCTCTACCTTTCGTGCTGGACGGGACCTTCTCTTCTTACGTAGACGCCCTCTTCGAGGCGGTATCCGGCTTTACGACCACCGGGGCAACGGTGCTGACCGCCATCGAGGACCAGTCACAGAGCATTCTCCTGTGGCGCTCGCTCACCCAGTGGCTGGGGGGAATGGGCATCATCACCCTATTTGTCGCCCTGTTTCCGATACTGGGTATTGGCGCGGCCCACCTGGTCGAGGCAGAGATGCCAGGACCGGAAGCGGGACGGTTAACACCCCGCATCCGCGATACCGCCAAGGCGGTATGGCTGCTGTATGCGGTTTTTTCAGGTCTGGAGTTCGTGGCACTCCTCATTGCTGGCCTGTCGCCATTTCACGCGCTGACGGTCACCTTCAGCACCATGCCTACCGGCGGCTTTACCGGCACCAATCTGAGCATCGCCGCCTTCAACAGTCCATTAGTTGAGGGTATCGTCATTTTCTTCATGATAACGGCGGGGGTAAACTTCGGGTTGTTCTATTTCCTGCTGTGGAAACGCCAGTCGGGCCAGCTTTTCCGAAACCCTGAATTGAGAGTATATCTCAGTCTTCTCGTAATAGCTTCGGTGCTTATTGCGATTGACCTGATTATAAACCTGGACCTGTCCGCCGGCGATGCCTTCAGGCAGAGCAGCTTCCAGTCAGTATCTATAATGACAACTACCGGCTTCGCGACTACCGATTTCAACACCTGGCCCATGTTCTCCAAATCCGCTCTACTCGTTCTGATGATGGTCGGTGCCTCGGCAGGTTCGACCGGTGGGGCATTAAAGGTCGTCCGGTTGATAGTGCTTGTCAAATATACCTACAACCAAATCCTGCGTGCCTTCAACCCACGTGCGGTCATCCCCCTGAGACTTGGAAAGGTGATATTACCCGACCAGATTATCTCCCGGGTTGTCGGCATGGTTGTACTCTACTTCCTCACCATTTTCGGCGCCTTCATGTTAATGAGCATCATCGGAACCAACATTGAGGGGTGGGACCTGACTACATCCCTCTCCTCCGTCCTCTCCAGCATAGGTAATGTAGGTCCCGGCCTGAACCTGGTAGGGCCGGCCGCCAACTACGAGTTTATTCCCCCCATCGGTAAGGGCGTCCTCATGGCATGCATGCTGGTTGGCCGCCTCGAACTTTTCACTTTCCTGATGCTCTTCGCCCCATCCTTCTGGAAATGGCGGTAATCCAGGGAAGAAATTAGACAATTAGGCTGTTGTAGTTTCTTGTTGACAGGATTATAATACTTTTTATTCAATTGATTAACAGGAACAAGAGCCTTGGAATTCCGTAACATCTTGGTGCCTGTAAGTGGCACCGAAGTTGACGAAGAAGCAATCACACTGGCCTGTCGGTTAGCCAAGAAGGACAAGGCCAAGATTATGGCCGTCTATGTCATCCCGATAGACCGCACCCTCCCCCTGGATACCGAGCTCGAGTCTGAAGTCGATAAGGCGGAAAGGATACTGGACCACATGGAGAATGTCGCCGCCGGTGAGAATTGCTCGCTTGAAACCGACCTGCTGCAGGCACGCGATGCCGCCCCAACCATCGTTGACGAGGCCATCCAGCGAGAGACCGACCTCATCGTGATAGGCACTACCTACCAGAGGCGTTTCGGTCAGTTCAGCCTGGGCGACATTATACCCCATGTACTCAAGCACGCACCCTGTCGCGTTATTCTATACCAACAGTACACCCCCTGAAGAGGTATCATAATGAAAGTGGTAATCATGGGTTGCGGACGGGTCGGCGCACGGCTGGCGTCACTACTTGAGCAGGACGGACACAGCGTCACTATTATAGACAACGATTCGTATAGCTTCCGGCGTCTGGCCCCGGATTTCAAGGGAACAGCCCTGATAGGCAACGGCATTGACGAGGACGTGCTCAGGAGCGCGGGCATCGAGGAGGCTGATGCCTTTATTGCTCTGACACAGGGGGACAACCGAAATGTCATGGCCAGCCAGATAGCCAAACACATCTTCAATGTCCCCAGGGCTGTTTGTCGCATTTACGACCCTCTACGCCGTGATATGTACGCAGAACTGGGCATAGAGACCATCAGCCCAACGACAATCTTTGCCCAGATACTCAGAGAAAAACTGGAATCTCAGGGAGATTAGTTATGTATGTCATTGTCGTTGGTGGCGGTAGAGTCGGCTATTACCTGGCCAAGGCACTACTTGATGAAGGCCACGAAGTCCTGATACTGGAGAAGGCGGCGGCTATCGCTTCAATCGTATCCGATGAACTGGGCAGCATCTGCGTGCGCGGCGATGGCTGCGAAGCGACTACCCTGGCTTCAGTAGGCACCAACCGGGCTGATATGCTCATCGCCGTTACCGGCGATGATGAGGATAATCTGGTGGCCTGCCAGGTAGCCAAGCACATGTTCAATGTACCGCGCACTGTCGCCCGCATCAGGAATCCAAAGAATGAGAACATCTTTAAGACACTGGGTATCGATGTCATAGTGAATACCACCAATCTCATCCTCGAGAGCATCGAAGAAGAGGTACCCACCCATACCCTGACACACCTGCGTGATATCAGAGACAAGGGACTGGGAATCGTCGAGGTGAAAATCCCCCCTGACGCACCGACGATAGGAAAGCCCATAAGGGAGCTGTCATTACCAGAAGGAAGCGTACTGTCCCTTGTTATCCGCAAAGCACGCAAACCGATAGTCCCCTCCGGTGCTACCATCCTCGAAGCGGAAGACCAGATTATTGCGGTTACCTCCCACGAGTCCGAAGAAGCATTACGAGCCGCTCTCAGCGGCCAATAATAGAAGCAGCGCCTTCCTGTCTTGAAGCAGATTGCAGCCTGTCCTCCCGAACAGGCTGCAAAGAGCAGGAGGTCTCTAAATCACAGCAAGTAGACTCGACCGGTTATGGGTACTGGCGACTCTCCTGCTGCTGGTTATCATCATCGGCAGCAGTCTGGTTATCTGGGCGAGATGCCAGCCAGCCATGCCCCTGGAGATTAATCTCCCCCAGGATAGTGACATTGACGGCGATGTATTAATTGGCGGTGCTGTTATCAATCCTGGATACTATCCATTTACCGATAGCGATTCCATCGAAGCCCTCATCCGCGCCGCCGGTGGCGTCACCGGCAACGCCGACCTCACCGTCCTTGAGCTATATATCCCGGAAGCTGGAGGTGAGATTGGTCCTCAGAAGATTGATATCAACCGGGCCGAGGCGTGGCTGCTCGACGCCCTGCCAGGTATCGGCCCGACAAGGGCTCAGGCAATCGTCGACTACCGCCAGGAGAACGGTCCCTTCCGCAGCATCGGCGAGATAACCAGGGTAGATGGTATCGGTACCGCTATCTACGAGCAAATCGAGTCCCTGATTACAGTCTCCGAACAGTAGCCGAGGTGAGCAATAGTGCCGCTAATTTATCTCAGCTGTGCCTGGATAATCGGCATCTACCTGGGCTTAATATACAATCTCCCTTTACCAGTACTCCTCATCTGTCTTGTCACTCTGCCGCTACCCTTCGTCCTCCGCCGACACCGGAAATCCGCCATTCTGATAGCCCTTAGCTCTCTCCTTATCTGCGGTGGCATCCTCCGCTTCCAGCCCGAACTGACAGCAGCTGATGCCGGTTCCCTCCAGTACTACAACGGGCAGGGAGTTACGGAAATCAAGGGAGTGATAGACGACGACCCCGAGACTGGTGATAAGACCACTCACCTGCGCTTCTCCGCCCGGGAGGTGAAGGCAAATGGAGAGTGGCACGAGGTAACCGGAAGCGCCCTGCTTTATGTCCGCCCGTACCCAACTTACAGCTACGGCGACGTCCTCCTCGTAACCGGCGAGCTGGAAGAGCCGCCGCAGTTTGAGGACTTCGATTATGCCGACTATCTGGCACGCCAGGGGATTTACTCAACGGTACTTTACCCCAGAATAGAAGTCGTGGACACAGGACAGGGGAACCCCTTCCTCGGGTGGGTCTACTCGCTGAGACACCGCCTTGCCGATACTATCGCCGAGGTCCTGCCGGAACCACAGGCCTCGCTGGTACAAGGGGTAGTTCTCGGTATGCGCAGTAATATCCCGGAATCACTCAGGACCGACTTCGCGCGTAGCGGTACCACTCACCTGCTGGCCATCTCCGGACTCCACTTGAGCATCGTCACCGGTATCCTGCTCGCTATCGGCAGCCGTCTTTTCGGTCGTAGATACCACATCTATATCTGGCTGGCGCTGGTGGCCATCTGGTCCTATGCGGTGATTACGGGCATGAACCCGCCGGTCGTGCGGGCGGCAATCATGGCAAGCCTGTTTCTGGCAGCGGAACTGCTCGGCAGGCAGCGGAGCGCCATCACGGCACTCACCTTCGCGGGAGCGGTAATGGTCGGCATCAGCCCTCAAATATTGTGGGACGCCTCCTTCCAGTTGAGCTTCCTGGCAATGGTCGGCCTGATATTCGTTGCGCCGTGGCTGCAAGCGCAGGGCAGGAGGACAATCGGTGCCACGCTGGGCGAAAGCGGCATTGCCGCCAGTGTTGCAGGCTATATCAGCGATACTTTCTGTGTTACCCTGGGCATAATAGTAATCGTCTGGCCGCTGATTGCCTACTACTTCGGCATCGTTTCACTGGTCGCTCCCCTGGCGACCTTCCTGGCGTTACCGGCACTACCCGGTATTATCGTCACGGGAGCACTGGCCGCCGGACTGGGGATTATCGCGCTGCCTATCGCCCAGGTGGTCGGCTGGCTTGCCTGGCTGTTTGCCTCATACATGCTGGCGGTGGTCAGCGGTATGGCCGCTTTTCCACTGTCGTCGATTGATGTCGGTACCGTCGACGCCCGCCTGGTATGGGCTTGCTACGTAGTGACTGCAGGCGTCATCTGGGTCTATCGCCGTCGACCGAAGCTGTCCGCCGTGGGTGCCCCGGCCATCAACTTCGTTGAACGGCTGCCGAAGAAATGGCTATTACCACCCTTACTTGTAGTGGCAGTACTATCAACCACCTTCGCCATCTCCATGCCCGACGAAAACCTGCACGTCAGCTTCCTCGATGTCGGCCAGGGCGACGCTATCCTCATCCAGACGCCCGGTCACCAGGACATACTGGTAGACGGCGGGCCGAGCCCCCATGAACTGAACCTGGTACTGGGCCGACAAATGCCCTTCTGGGACAGGACGATTGACCTGGTGGTGCTGACCCACCCCCACGCTGACCACATCACCGGGCTTATCGATGTCCTGCAGCGCTACCGCGTGAAGCACGTGCTCTTTACACACGTAGAATATCAGTCGCCCCTCTACGACGAGTGGCTCCGTACCATCGAGGAGCAGGGTATCGAATGCACCTTCGCGCAGGCCGGGCAGCAAATCGACACGGGCACCGGGGGTGTGACCATCGAAGTACTACACCCCGAGGACCCTCTACCGGATAGCATTGAGTCTGACGGCGACGATATCGGGGTGGTACTGCGGGTATGCTACGGGCAGGTGAGCTTCCTGCTCACCGCCGATGTATCGCAGGAGGTGGAGGCCGAACTGATAAAACACCGGGCCAATCTATCCAGCACCGTGCTCAAGGTAGGCCACCACGGCTCCAATACATCCACCGGTGCGGGATTCCTGGCCACCGTCGACCCGACCATTGCAGTAATATCGGTAGGGGCCGATAACACCTTCGGGCACCCCGATGAGGAAGTCCTGGCAAGGCTGGAAGAGCGAATCGGCGGGGACAACATTTACCGCACCGACGAGCAGGGCACCATAGAGTTCGTCACCGACGGCGAGAGGCTATGGGTAGAGGTGGAGAGGTAGGAAGAATAGAACGGACTAGTAATCTGAAAGCCCAGTTTTCTATCGCCAAGTGTTCTTAAGATTTCTGCGCCTGTGTACTCTCAATAAACTATCCTAAAAGCACTGCACAGACGTTGACAGCATCTTTAATGCCTACTACAATCGTTGTGCATTGACGTACAGATACCGACAACTAAAGTCGGGTATATTCAATTCACCAAGCTTTTACACTTACAGGAGTGGAACATGAAGAGGCAATACATAAGAACACTGGTTGCATTACTTATAGCACTAGTAATATGTACCCTACTACCTGCAGAGACGCTTGACGCAAGTGATAGCTCAGCGATTCTTTCCTTTCAACCAGATACGGTAGAAGTACCGTTTATAAATTTCGAACATGGGATTGGTAGGTTCTACATTCGACTGCATCTAAGCAACGTACAGAACTTAGATTGGTTTAAGTTCTCTATTATTTTCGATGGTGATATCTTACTCGTTCCAGATTGGGAGGATTTAGGGCGTCCAGAACCTTCAGAGTGGTCGGGGGGTGGAACCTCATCTGGCCACCCTGGCTATGGTTCTTATACCTATAATTACTATCAAATACGTAACCCAATCTCAGGTTCTGGAATCCTACTAACATTCCTGTTTGAACCTAAAACGCCAGGAGCTACTGAGATACAGTTCAGAGACGTAGAGTTCAAAAATACGAGTGGTGAGATTATACCTGTTATTACCGAGGGGACTGTGGTAAACATCATCCCATTTGACACCTGGATTGATGGGGAATACGAAAATCTCAGCACAGAGTACAATGAGTTACAGACACAATATAACGACATGGAAGTTGTATTCGACACACTCTCGAATGAATATGTCTCTCTGAACTCAAATTACACTTCTCTTCAGGACGACTATAGTTTGTTGAGTTATGAGTATACATTACTTGAATCTGATTATACTACTCTGAACTCTATTTATAATTCCCTCGAGTTGGACTATGAAGCGTTACAATTAGAGCATGAATCAACGGTGGAACAGCTGGGAGAAACCAACAATCAGCTAAATATTACACAAATACTAATGTATGTATTCTTAGGATTAGCAGTGGTGTTTATGAGCATAACTGTGTTATTAATCATCCGCAGAAAGAGTTATCACAGCTAAAACCACACAATTAGCAGGTAGTTACTGATTGATATTATTCTAAAGGCTCTTCTTCGTCCGCTCCCATAGAAGGGCATATCTCTGCCGGTCGGACATGGTCAGCCACCTTACCCGAAACAGCATCTCCCTGATATAATCAGCGATTATTGTCTTCACAAAACTTGCTCCCGCCTTTATAAACTATAACGGTGCAGCGACCGAAAGGTTAGCATGTCATAGGTATTCACAAAACTAGTACGGATGTGCTATAATAGCCAGGCTACGGTACAGGAGAGGGGAAATGGCCAGCCGGACCATAATGCACGTCGACCTCGATGCCTTCTTTGTCTCGGTGGAGCAGGTGCTCAACCCGGAGCTTCAAGGCAAACCGGTGGTCGTTGGGGGTCGGCCCGACCGGAGAGGGGTGGTGGCCGCTGCGTCCTACGAGGCCCGTGCCTTCGGACTCCACTCCGGCATGCCCCTGGCCACCGCCGTCCGCCTCTGCCCCCAGGCAATATTCATCGAGGGCAGCTTCGCACGCTACCGTGATGCCTCAAAGAGGTTCATGGCCATCCTGGCCGACTTCTCCCCTTTCCTTGAGCCGATGGGGCTCGACGAGGCCTATCTGGATGTAACCGGCTTCGAATCACTCCACGGCTCAATTCATCAAATGGCACGGACTATCAAACAACGTGTTAAAGACGAGCTTCAGCTCAACGCGTCAATCGGTATCGCCGTCTGCAAAGTAGTCGCCAAGGTCGCCTCCGACCTCTCCAAGCCGGACGGGCTGCTCGAGATCCCGCCGGGTGAGGAGCAGGCCTTCCTGGCTCCGCTGCCAATCGAAAAGTTACCGGGAATCGGTAAAAAGACAGAGCAAAAATTAAAGGGGCTGGGAATCAAGACCCTTGGCCAACTAGCCCGAATGCCGTTGGAGGCCTTAAAAAGTCATTTTGGTGCGTTTGGTGAGACGCTGCACCGCTCCGCCAGTGGCATTGATGATAGAGAGGTATCACCGCCAACCGAGGCAAAGTCAATCAGCCGCGAGACCACTTTCGATAAAGACGTTACCGAAAGGTCAACGCTGGAAGCCACCCTACGCTACCTTGCGGAAAGGGTCGGGAATAACCTGCGGCGTCAGGGCAAGCAGGCAAAGACCGTTAACCTCAAGCTGAGGTACGCCGATTTCACCACCATTACGCGAAGTCGTACCCTGCCGCAGGCCTCCGATACCGACCACCTGATATATGACACCGGGGCGACTCTTCTCCGGCGGGCGCTGTCGACGGAGAGGCAACCGGTACGGCTTATCGGCATCGGGGTGTCAAACCTGGTAGAGCCGGGCAGGCAACTGGCCATGCTGGACTCCCGTGACCAGCGCCAGGAGCAACTGAACCGGGCGATAGACCGCATCCGGGACCGCTATGGCTTCGCCGCTATCCAGACCGGCCGCACCCTCAGACTGAGGGATATCTTCCCCCACGATGACGGCGGCGACTACACACTGCCGACGCCGAGCCTCTCAAGGTGAGCCTGCAAAGGACCGACCTCTATACACAGAGCCCCAAAATATGCTTTAATGTAGATAACCACAACTATCGGAGAGCAAACAGATGGAGCAGATAGAACTGCAAGCCACCAAGCGAGACATTCTCGGTAAGAAGGTCAGGTTTTTACGCCGCCAGGGCATCACGCCGGTACACGTCTTTGGACACGGCATAGAGTCGCTGGCATTGCAGTGCGATACCGTCAATCTTCAGCGAGTCCTCGCTCTGACCGGTCAAACGAGGATTATTAACCTCAACATTGACGGTGAGAAGACACCAAGGACAGTGATGGTCCGCGAAACTCAGCAGAACATCTTAAAGGGCGATTTGCTCCATGTGGATTTCTACCAGGTGAAAATGACCGAGGTAATAGACGTCGACGTACCAATCGTACTGGTAGGCGAGGCTCCGGCCTTGAGGAACAAGGAAAACATGCTGTCGCAGGAACTCAACGAATTGAGTATTCAGTGCCTGCCAGCTAATATTCCCAACAGCATAGAAATAGATGTCACCTCCCTTGCCGAACCCGACCAGGCAATCCGTGTAAGCGATATTGTCCCTGGTAAGGGCGTCACCATCCTCAACGACCCGGAAGTGATGGTTGCCAGGATTACCGTCCAACGTGAGATAGTAGAGGAAGTGCCAGAAGCGGTTGAGGTCGCCGAAGAGGTTGCTGAGGCCGAAGAAGAGGCAAAGCCTGCGGAGGCCCCCGACTCAGCAGAAGCCGAAGGGGACTAGCACTCCGGAATTTCACTGGCGCTATACAGATGTACGCTCCCTTGCCTTCGGCCCTACCTTACTTTATAATAGCCCCTACAAAGCCGGGGAATAGAATCGTGAAAAAGAAGCGATTCATTATCGAGATAGGCACCGGAGTGGAGCAGCACGGGCAGGATGTCACCAAGGCAGCCGCCAAGGCGGTCAAAGATGCCATCGGGCGTGTCAGTCTCGTCGGGCTTCTGGAAATGGTGGCCCTCAAAGACCTGAACGAAATGCTCGTCGAGGTACTTATTGCCTGTCCCCGCCCCGAAGAAGTCGATACCGGTGTAGTCCTTCAAGCCCTTCCCTTTGGACAGAAGGAAATAGAAGTGGTCGAGGGGGGCATGCTCGTCCACGGCCACGATATACGTGAACTGGAAGACAAATCGGATGAAATAATCATAGCCAATGCCGCCATTACAGTATCGCTGGATGTTGAAAAAATTAAGTTAAGAGGCTAAGCTATCATATCTGCTTGAAAGGAGATTGCTCATGCCGTCATACGCTTATTTCCAGAACCGGATTGTGCCCTTAGAGGACGCCAACCTCAATGTCATGACCAACTTCATGCACTATGGCACGGCTGTCTTTGAGGGCATCCGGGGCAACTGGAACGACGCCCACAAGCAGATATATATCTTCCGACTCAAGGAGCACTACCAGCGTATGCTGGATGGCTGCCACCTGCTGAATATCGAGTTGCCCCACACCCTTGATGACCTCTGCCGGATAACGGTTGAGGTCGTGGCCAAATGCGGCTTCGAGGAAGATGTCTATGTCCGGCCACTTGCCTACAAAAGCTCCCAGGCAATGGGGGTCCGCCTCCACAACCTCGAAAGTGATTTTCTGGTCTTTGCTTTCCCCTGGGGACGATATCTGGATACCGACCACGCAAGGTGCTGCGTCTCTTCCTGGCGTTTTCCCAGTGAAGTGCCGCGCGCCAAGATTACCGGCCTCTACGTGACCAACGCCTTCGCCAAGACCGAAGCGGTTGAGAACGGCTTTGATGAGGCCATTATGCTGACCCCGGACGGACATGTCGCTGAGGGAAGTGGCGAGAACATCTTCCTGGTAATTAACGGGCAGCTGGTGACGACACCCGGCACGGACGGCATCCTGGTCGGCATAAACCGAAATACGGTGATAACACTGGCCCGAGAGGAACTGGGCATCGAGACAGTGGAAAGACACATCAGCCGTAACGAGCTTTACACCGCGGAGGAGTGCTTCCTGACAGGGACCGCAGTCCACTTCGTCCCGGTAACCGAGATAGACCGGCGTAAGATAGCCGACGGCAAGATTGGCAAGTTGAGCGCGAAACTGCAGAAGCTCTTCCATGAGGTTATATTGAGCAACAATCCCAAATACGCCGAATGGTGCACCCCGGTCTATGAAAAATAAACCATTGACCGGAGACTGTTCGTGATAGCCAATAATGAGATTGTTACCGGCATCATCGT
>SMTZ1_10007150_pt1 | contig 11208 bp, 9 predicted proteins | sample DeeMarSWOR136_30_FD_25667 | JGI IMG/M metagenome (IMG submission 25667)
ATAAAAGATAATGAGAAGAAACTGAAACAGGTAGCGTTAGAATCTCCCCTAGCTTTAAGAGAGATAAAACTGATGGGTAAGATGTTGGAGAAACGTGAAATTACCCCCAAGGAGTTAATGCCTCGAGGTCGAAAGACTACCGCAGCTTTAGCCAGAATGAGACAAAAGATGAAAAGGGTAGTTCGGGAAATCACCAAGAGTGAGAGGAAAATTCTGGGCTATGAGAAGAGATTAAAAGCAAAGAGAATTATTCCTAAATTAAGGGAGAAAGCAGAGAAATTATTATGCCAGGAAAAGAATAAAATTCTACAACAAATTCTCAATTTGAATTTAAAAGCGGAGAAAATTAAGAAAATAATTACAAAAATAAAACACATAGGTCTGAAGTTAAGACAGATAGAAAAAGAAAGCGATTACTATCAGCGAAAACTTAAACCTCCCTTCCCTGAGGCTAAAAAGCTCTGGCGGAGGGCTAAGGCAAAAAAAATCTCCCGTTCAGAATTCAAGAAGAAATCAGGAGTAACTATAAAAGAGATTGAGAAAATACACAAGAATTTAAGAAACGTCTCTCAGCGTCTCCTCCATCTTCAGCGAACCGTGGGAATGGAGTTCTTAGCGATAAAGGAGCTGCACAACCAGGTTACTCAACTGGAGTCAGAAATTCTCGACGGTAAACTGAAACTGGTTAAGGCAAACTTGAGACTGGTGGTAAGCATTGCCAAAAAACATATCAATCCCAACCTCTCTTTGTTGGATTTGATTCAGGAAGGTAGTATCGGCCTGATGAAGGCAGTTGATAAATTCGAATATAAAAGGGGGTTTAAGTTTTCCACCTATGCGACCTGGTGGATTAGACAATCCATAAATCGCGCCATAGCCGACCAGGCTCGCACCATCAGAATTCCTGTACACATGAAAGAGATTATTAGTAAATTGACCAAAATTGCCCGTCGCTATCGCCAGAAATATGGACGAGACCCTTTAATTGAAGAATATGCCAAGGAAATGAAGATGGTGCCAGAGAGAATACGCGCCGTATTAAAAATAATGCAAGAGCCGATATCCTTGGCTACTCCCATTGGCGAAGAAGAAGAAAGCCATCTGGAAGATTTCATCGAAGACCGCGATAACCTTTCTCCGGTGAATGTTGCCTTAGATGTCTTGCGTCAAAAGGAGATAGAGAAAGTGTTATCCACTTTGACCGAACGGGAGGCAAAGATTATCAAATTGAGATTTGGGATTGGAGTAGGGTATCCCCGCACTTTAGAAGAGGTAGGCCATATATTTAATGTAACCAGGGAAAGGGTAAGACAAATCGAGGCAAAAGCGATAAGAAAACTACGACATCCTTCAAGAAGCAAATATTTAAGAGAATATGTTGAATAGGAAAAGGGGACAGGCTACTTTTTGGCCCGGCAGAGCGTCGACTCTGCGTTCCTGATGAAATCGACTCTGGAGTCCTCCCGAAAAGGGAGGGTTAATATGATCCCTGATTTTGAGAAAATCATTTTTCTCTAAATTCAGGGATTTTTTTGTTGATTATTTTTTGGAAAAAAGTTAAATTAAAGTACTGGCAAAAAGATAACTCTACTTCACCATCAGGGGGGAGGATGGTAAGAAAAATTCGCAAGAGAGATGGCAGGATAGTAATTTTTGACCAGAATAAGATTACCAGGGCTATTGAAAAATCTATTCTCGCAGTTAAGGCAAGAGACAGGGTACTGGCAAAGCGACTATCCCGCCAGGTTATGAAGATAGTCAAGCAGAAATTTGTGGGAAAAATCCCCGGCGTTGAGGATATACAAGATACTGTAGAGAATGTTCTGATTAAAAATGGCCTCACCAGAGTGGCAAAAGCATACATCCTCTATCGCCAGAAGCGAAAGGAAGTTCGTGAAGCCAAGGGAATTTTTGGCATAGATGATGATTTGAAATTACCGGTAAACGCGGTAAGAATTTTGGAGAAGAGATACTTATTGAAAGACGTATCGGGTAATTTAACCGAAACTCCCAAGAGAATGTTCCACAGGGTAGCCCGAGAAGTAGCCAGTGCCGACCATCTCTATGGAAAAAAATTTAACGCAGAAGAGACAGAAAAAGAATTCTACAGGGTAATGTCGAATCTGGAATTCATTCCCAATAGCCCTGCTTTGATTAATGCGGGGACCAGAATGGGTCAATTATCTGCTTGTTTTGTCTTACCCGTTGAAGATTCAATGAAATCGATATTTGAAGCAGTGAAAGATATGGCTTTAATTCATCAATCAGGTGGGGGAACAGGGTTCTCATTTTCCCAACTGAGACCAAAAGGAGATTTAGTCAAGTCGACTAAAGGAATTGCTTCCGGTCCTGTTTCGTTTATGAGCGTATTCGATATGGCAACAGATATAATCAAACAGGGAGGAAGGAGAAGAGGAGCAAATATGGGAATCTTGAGGATAGACCACCCCGATATCCTGGAGTTCATTACAGCCAAAACCAGGGAGGGAGCCTTTGCTAATTTCAATCTCTCGGTTGCCATTACAGATAAGTTTATGAGATTGCTTGAGGCAGACAAGGAGTACGAGCTAATAAATCCCAGAACAAGAAAGCCTACCAAGAAATTAAGAGCCAGAGACGTATTTAATTTGATAGTAACAACGGCCTGGAGGACAGGAGATCCGGGACTGGTATTCATTGACCGAATAAACAAATACAATCCCACGCCTCGTACTGGAGTAATAGAAAGCACTAACCCTTGCGGTGAGCAGCCTCTATTGGCCTACGAGTCCTGCGTTTTGGGCTCAATAAATTTATCAAAGATGGTTGATAAAAAGAAGATAGACTGGCAAAAATTGAGGAGCGTAGTAAGAACAGCCGTCCATTTTCTGGATAATGTTATTGATGTGAATAAATATCCTCTGCCCCGGATAGAAAAAATGACCAAGGGTAACAGAAAAATCGGCTTGGGTGTTATGGGTTTTGCCGAAATGTTAATTAAACTGGGCATTCCTTATAATTCCCAAGAAGGGGTTCGTGTTGCTGAGAAGGTTATGAAACTTGTTACCAGAGAAGCGAGGGAAAAATCGAAGAAACTGGCAGAGATGAAGGGAATCTTTCCCAACTTCAAAGGAAGTATCTGGGATAAGAAAAAAATCAAGGTGCGAAATGCATCTTTAACCACAATTGCGCCTACAGGGACAATAAGCACAATTGCAGGTTGTTCCAGTGGCATAGAACCTCTATTTGCTATATCCTATGTTCGCAGGATATTGGAGAGCACGCAATTTCTGGAGACCAATAGTCTATTTGAAGAGGTAGCGATGGGAAAAGGATTTTGTGATAAGAAATTACTGATGGAGATAGCAAAGAAAGGCTCGATTCAACATATGAAAAAGATTCCCCATTCCGTAAGGAGACTGTTTGTGACAGCTTTTGATATTTCCCCTGAGTGGCATGTGAAGATGCAAGCTGCATTCCAGAAGTATACGGATAATGCTGTATCGAAAACAGTCAATCTTCCATATGAAGCTACAGTGGAAGAAGTAGAAAAAGTCTACAAGCTCGCGTTTGAACTCGGATGTAAAGGGGTTACCGTCTATCGGTATGGAAGCAAAGTCCAACAGGTACTTTATCTGGGTGCTGTCCCAAAAGAAGTAGAGGGAGAGGAACCTGGATACGTGAGCGTCGATTCGGAGTATGCTGGAGGCTGTCCGGCGCCCTACTGCCTCTTCTAAAAAAATGGGGTCAACTCTCTTTTCTTCAGGTACTTTTTTGACACAAAAAAGGGCCGCAAAAAAATTGAAAGTAAATGTAAAATTATTTGCCACTGTTCGTAAGTTTTCCCAGAAAGACAATCTGGAAATAAATATCGAGGAAGGTTCCCGCGTAAAAGATCTGCTTTCCCGGATAGGAATTCCCCAGGATGAGCCTCTTCTCGTCATTGTCAATGAGTATACGCAGGGTAAAGAGACGCCACTTCAAGAGGGGGACACCCTTTGCCTCTTCCCGATAATTGCTGGAGGATAAGATGTTTGGATGGAACGGGAAGATAGCAAAAGTTTACTTAACTGAAAAGAAAACAGAGACTGTTTCATTAGATGAAGAATTCCTCACCAACTATCTGGGAGGGCGTGGTCTAGGAGTAAAATTTGTTTATGATTTAGTGAAGCCTGGTATCGACCCACTCTCTTCGGAAAATATCCTCGCGTTTGCCGCCGGACCCCTCACTGGTACCTCTTGTCCTACTTCCGGACGATATGCCACTGTTTCTAAGTCCCCACTAACCGGCTCCATATTCGATTCTAACAGTGGCGGGAACTTTGGCCCGGAGTTAAAGTTCGCGGGATTTGACGGGTTAGTAGTGTTGGGAAAAGCAGAAGAGCCGGTATACATAGAGATTCATAATGGCAAAATCTCTATAAAAGATGCAAGGCATCTCTGGGGCAAAAATACCCGGGAAGTCAACCGGGAATTATCGAAATTCGGGAGAGTTGCCTGCATAGGCAAGGCAGGAGAGAAAGGAGTAAGATTTGCCAACATAATGAACGACTATACCCACACTTGTGGTCGTGGCGGATTGGGAGCTGTGATGGGTAGTAAGAATTTAAAAGCAATTGTAGTGAAAGGAAACAAGAAAATATCTATTTCAGACAGGGAAAGATATAAAAAGTATTTTCAAGATATAACCAGGCTTCTCGTAGCCAGCCCTGTATCTTCAAAAGGTCTTAGCGAGTACGGAACAGCAGTTCTTGTTAACCTGACAAATTATATGAGGATTCTCCCTACTGGTAATTTCAGGTTCTCCCGATTCGATTTTGCTGAGGAAATTTCTGGAGAGAAGATAAATTCGGTTTTTCCTATAAAAAAGACGCCTTGTTATGCTTGTCCCATAGCCTGCAAACGTGAAGTCAGGAATACAGAAATTGAAGTACCCGAATACGAGACCATAAGTATGTTCGGTTCCTCCTGTAGGATTTCTAACATTCAGACAATAATGAGGGCAAATAGACTCTGCAATGAATACGGCATAGATACCATTACTACTGGTAGTACAATCGCCTGCTATGCGGAGCTGAAGGGAGAAGAACTAACAGACGAAAAATTATTAGAACTAGTTGAATTGATTGGTGAAAGAAAAGGGATTGGTCAAGAATTATGCGAAGGTTCAATGAGATTTGCCAGAGCCAACAAGAACCCTGATATAAGTATGCAGGTTAAAGGTCTGGAGTTACCCGGCTATGATCCCAGAGGAGTTTTAGGTTTGGCTTTAGGATATGCCACTTCCAACAGAGGAGGATGTCACCTGAGAGCATATATGATTGGTCCGGAGATTTTCGGCAAGCCCAAACTGGTAAACAGACTTACTTTCTCGGGAAAGTCTGGTCTTGTACAGGTCATTCAGAATCTGTTCACTGCAGTCGATTCTCTGGTAGTCTGTAAATTTGCTCTGTTCAGCGTAGGAGAAGAAGAGTGGGCAAATATTCTAAGTGCAGTGACCGGGATAGAATTTGTCTCAGAAAGTCTGCTGGAGATAGGAGAAAGAATCTGGAATATAGAGAGATTGTTCAATCTGACAGAGAAATTCAGTAATAAGGACGATACCCTCCCGGAAAGGTTTTTTCAAGAGGATGGAGGAGTGGAAGGCAGGAATATTAAGAAAGACGAGTTTCGGGCATCTCTTCTGGAATACTATCGATTCCGGGGATGGGATAGAGAGGGCATACCCACCAAAGAGAAGCTGGCACAACTCAACATTCAATTGTAAGGGCTAGTTTACAATTTTTAGGTAGTCGCAGGCTTTAGCCTGCGTGGGGAGGCGCACATAATGTGGAGAGAAATTAGCAAATTCGGCAAAAAGATGGTTCAATGTGGATTAACCCATTCCCATTTCGGCAATATCAGTGTGAGAGTGGGAAACAAACTCATAATTACCAGAAGCGGCAGCATGCTCGACGAGATTGATGAAAATATGGTCGTGGAATTAGACCTGGATAAGCCCGGTAGTTTTGATACCATAGCTTCTTCAGAAGCAATAGTACACAGGCATATTTACAAAGAAACTTCTGCTTTAGCCATAACCCACGCCCATTCTCCATTTGCCACAGTGCAATCAATGGTTTCGTCTAAAAACATATTAATCCCTACCGACTGTGAAAGTAAATACTTCTTGCATGAGATACCTATTATAATAGGCGGGGTAGGGTCGAAAGAACTTGCTCAAAACGCAGCGAATGCACTCAAAGACCACAAAGGCGCAATAATAAAAGGACACGGACCCATTGCTATGGGAAAGATCGTCGAAGAAGCATTCGTAACGATATGTTCTATCGAGCATGCTTGTAAAGTGAAGTATTTTGCCGACCTTTTGCTTCAGCGGAAGGAATAAAAGCAGAACGAACCTCTGCATCTTTGATTAGATCGTCCTTGGATTCCTCCCGATAGGGAGGAAGGACCCTCGATTTCATTGGGGGACTCCAGAATTTTTGGAGTCCTCCCGAAAGGGAAGGATGATAGAAGGAGGAGACAATGGTCTCTGGGTTGGTTTTTGTCCGTCTATTATCGGGACATGAAGAAGCTGTTATGGAAGGATTAAGGCAAGTTAGTGGGGTCCAGAAAGTTATTGCTGTTTTTGGCCGGTGGGACCTGGTAGTTAACGTGCAGGTAGAAGATATAGATGAACTTGCCTCACTTGTGATTAATAAGATAAGGGCGATTCCAGGCACTACCGCAACAGAAACACTGATTGCTGTAAGACTTAAAGAACCAAAGATTTTCATTTAACTAAGGGCAGGTCCCGAAACTAAAAGAAAATTTTCTTGACGTTTTACTCCCTTACTAATATAATAAATCTACTTATAGAAGGAAAACACAATCGGGGCCCATAGCTCAGCTGGTTAGAGCATCCCGATACATATCGGGAGAGTCCTAGGCTCTTAATGTTTTACGTATACATATTAAAAAGTCTCAAAGATGGGAGTTATTACGTAGGCAGCACATCCAACTTAAGAAAGAGAATCCATAGACATAACAAAGGTCATTCCATTTCAACAAAAGGCAAAAAGCCTTTAGTTTTAGTGTATAGGAAAGAATATAAACTAAGATCGGAAGCAGTAAGAGAAGAGAGAAGAATTAAGAAACAAAAAAGTAAGATATATATTGAAAATTTGATAAAAATACAATCGGGGCCCATAGCTCAGCTGGTTAGAGCACCTGACTCATAATCAGGGAGTCCCAGGTTCGAATCCTGGTGGGCCCATCTTTTATTACAGATGGTAAATTATCTAGTTAGAGCATCCCGATGGATATCGGGAGCGTCTTTAGGTTCAAATCCTAGTGGGCCCATCTTTTATTACAGATGGTAAATTATCTAGTTAGAGCATCCCGATACATATCGGGAGAGTCTTTAGGTTCAAATCCTAGTGGGCCCATCTTTTGTTTCAGTTCATAAATGGGGACTCCAGATGTAATTTTACGCTTGATTTTTTTCTATGAAAATAGTATAATAGCAATATGGAAAGAAAGGTATTGAGGATATTGGTAATAGATGATGAAGAGGGCGTCCTTGCACTTCTTAAGTTCAGACTGGGGAAGTTTGGACACGAAGTGATTACCACTAATAATGGACCAGAGGGAATTAGAAAAGCCAGGATGCTTGAGCCAGACCTTATCCTTTTGGACCTGGTCATGCCCGGGATGAGCGGATTCAGGGTTTGTGAGCTACTCAAATCTTATAAAAAAACGAAAGATATTCCCATTTTCATATTTACAGCCTTGGACCGATTAGAGGATGTTCAGCGTGCTTTTGAAAAGGGCGCGGATGATTATATTGTGAAACCATTTGAAGTCGTGACGATTAATAATACCATTGAGAATAAGTTCAACATGTTTATTGAAAAAGTTGAGTATAAGGCAGATTTTCGCGAAAAGCCCAAAGAGATTTCTGAAGAATAACTTTTAAGAATATTTTCGATTTATAGTATTATAATCAATCTTCCCAAAGGGGAAGATTTTTTTATTTGATTTTTCATCGACAAATCTATTATAATTACTCGACTCTCGTAGGGGTTCAATAAATTGAGCCCCTACAGTCTCTTTGGGAGAACAGCAACTATGCACGACTTAGTAATATTGATTGTTTCTTTGGCAATTATTCTGATTCTTTTCAAATGGAAATTGAATCTTACCCTGACTATGATAGTAGCAGCGCTCTTTCTGGGTATTGCTTACAGGTTTAACCTGTCAAAGATTTCAAAAATCTTTTACGCTGCTTGTCTATCAAGGGAAACACTGGAGATTGCTGCTACTCTCTTTTTTGTGATTATATTCAACGTATCCATGAATGCGGCATATACTTTTAAGAAAATAATAGATAATATGAAGAATATATTTTCAGACATAAGGTGGATTATTGCCGTTGTTCCTGCAGTAATCGGTTTTCTTCCCATGTTTGGTGGCGCACTGGTTTCTGCGCCAGTGGTAAAGGAAGTCACCGAGGAAATGGGCATATCGAATGAGCGAAAGACCTTTCTCAATTTTTGGTTTAGACATATCTGGGAGTATACTCTTCCACTCTATCCGGGAATCATACTTGCCGCTGGTATTCTGGGCCTGCCTCTGTACAGTGTAATTACAAGTAACAGTATTTTAACAGTAAGTGCAATTCTTATAGGAATATTCTGGGGTACCGGGAAATTGAAATCGAGGACTGAAAATTCGAGAGAAGTTCCTTTCGGGAAAGGCCGAGCAATTCTCCATTTTCTTTTCAACCTATTGCCAATTATCCTGGTAATGGTTTTGGTTCTTGTTTTTAGGCTAAAGGTTTTATACGCTCTTCTTGTAGCAATAGTATTCACAATCATCGGCAATCAGATTTCTGTTAGAACAATTTTGCGCTCTGTGGCAGAAGAGAAATACGGGATGATTCTTATGGTCTTTGCTATTATGATTTTTAAAGGAATGTTGGAAACCACAGGAATAATAGAACGCCTGCCTCTTTTCTTTAAAAGCGCGGGTATTCCCCGATACTTAGTTATCTCTTTTCTCCCTTTCATTGTGGGTTTTTTAACAGGAATGACTATGGCTGCAGTGGGCATCACTTTTCCTGTTATTCTGCCACTTTTTGAGGGTAAGTCGTCACTTATGACTTTTTCTTTTATGTGTGGTTTTGCGGGGGTACTGTTAACACCTGTTCACTTTTGTCTGGCTCTAACCAGAGAATATTTCCAGGCTGACTGGTTAAAGCTTTACCGCAAAGAATTGATCCTTCCAGTATTTCTGATGATAATGGTTGGACTTATTTATACAGTAATAGTGTAGCCGCAGAGCGAAACTCTGCTATATAATCATGTCACTGCGAGTCCCGATTGAAAATCGGGAAAAGGAGCGTGGCAGTCCGGAGATTGCTTCACTTCGTTCGCAATGACAGCGTTTTGCTGGTACATAAAGGTACATAAAGAGGTAATCATGAAAAAAAAACAGATTATTTTGAAAAAGGAATTCCTGGAAGATTTTGTCACTGAAGTTTTCAAAAAATTAGGTGTGGGCAGTTCAGATGCCAGAATAGTTGCTAATATTATTGTTGCTGCTGACTTAAAAGGATTTAGTTCACATGGTGTTTCTCGCCTGAAAAGATATGTAGAGGGGATAAAGACAGGCGGCATTGAACCGGTTGCCAGGATAAAAGTATTGAAAGAAACACCAGTGAGTGCCTTAATCGATGGTGGAAATGGCCTGGGCCACATGGTAGCATACAGGGCTATGGAGAAATGTATGGAGATCGCCGAAAAGAGCGGAGTGGGTTTTGTGGGCGCAAAAAATAGCAACCACTTTGGAATTGCTGGCTACTATTCCGCAATGGCGTTAGTAAAAAATATGGTTGGTATTTCTTTGACTAATGCTCGTTCTTCGGTCGCTCCCACCTTCGGAGTGGAGCCTGTTCTGGGGACAAATCCTATAAGTGTAGCTGTACCTGCAGGTGGACCATTTCCCTTCGTCCTGGACATGGCAACGAGTATTATCCAGAGGGGAAAACTGGAAGTCCTGGAGAGGGAAAATAAAGATATGCTTTCAGGCTGGGCGATAGATGAAAGTGGCAAGACACTCATCGATCCCAAAAGCGTTACGCAAGGTATATTTGCCAGAAAAGCAGCGCTTCTTCCCCTGGGAGGAATAGGAGAAGAGTTTAGTGGACATAAAGGATATGGACTGAGTCTACTTGTAGATATTCTGTGCGCCGGCCTCACCGGAGCCAATTATGGTCTGCATCTTTCACGATCTAAGAAAGGAGGATATAATCTTGGGCATTTCTTTGGAGCAATTAAGATAGAGCTTTTCCGCCCAATTGATGAATTCAAGAAGACGATAGATTCTATGTTCAGGGAAATAAAAGGGTCTAAGAGATTTCCCGGAAAAGAGAGAATCTATGTCGCCGGGGAGAAAGAATTTGAGATGGAAAATCGGAGAAAAAAGGAAGGGATTCCTGTACATCCTGAGGTATTTGAATATATGAATTCTCTGAAGGAAACACTTAAAACAGAGAGATTTGACATGCAAGATTAGTTTTTTTGGTTGATTATTTAAGAAAAAGAGTATAAAATATTATAAATGTATAAGAATACCAAAATAAAACAAAAATTTATCTCTTCAATTTTTATAATTATTTTTTTCCTCCTTCCATTAATTTTCCAATCTGTAAATAGTTCTCCTTCACCTAGTCAGGGAAAAATAGAATCTTTAAAGCAAGTAATTAAAGAAGTAGAAAACCTCTATAATCAGGCAGTTATTGCATACGAAGAGGGAAATATAAATCTCGCAGAGAATCTCTATGAACGAGCTTTTAAAAAATTGTCGAGGTCTGGTATGGATGCTGTTATGAACTATCAATTGAAGGAGGAATACGACAATCTATTCGGCAAAATGGACGTGCTTCTGGAAGAGATGGAGAGAAATTCCAAATCGATTCTCGACGTTTCTAAAGAAGAACTGAAAGAAGCCGAAAATTTGGAAGAAGAAAAGATAAAAGGAAGTTATACCATACCCATTGATACTGAAAATAGCCTGGTAGAGAAATACATAAGGCTTTATACTGAGGGAAAGAGAAAGAAAGCAATTGCTGAAGCATTGGAAAGGTCAGGAAGATACCGAGAGATGATCTTTGAAATTCTGGAAGAATATGACCTTCCCCGAGAGCTGATCTATTTACCAGTAGTGGAGAGTCTGTATAAGGTG
>SMTZ1_10011796_pt1 | contig 11208 bp, 11 predicted proteins | sample DeeMarSWOR136_30_FD_25667 | JGI IMG/M metagenome (IMG submission 25667)
CCGCGCCTGCTCCAGCTCATTTCTCAGGTCAGTGACTTTTCTTGATAGAACAAAGCAGACCGCCCAGGAAGAAATGATAAGAAATGCCGCAGCTAAGTAACCGGCTTTTCTCCATAACATAATCCTCCATATATTCGGCTCAAATGTAGCCGAAGTTGTTTTTTTTGCTTTTTCCTGTAACTCGAAAATATCAATCTCTTTTTCGTGATTTTGTTTCCATTTATCAAAATCGAACTGTAGTTTATCCCGGCCAATAGTCTTTGAGATAAGCTCGTCTAACTTTTTATTGTTTCTATCTGCATTCATAATTGGTTCTCCGGAAAACCATTACGCCTCAAATATTTTGCCATTTTTCTTTTTGCCCTGGTTAGTCTGCCGTTTATCGTCGGCCTGGAAATCCCCAACACAGAGCTAATCTCTTCATAAGATAGGCCGTTGTAGTACCGTAAAACTATCAATTCTTTAACAGAGACGGGCAACTGCTCAATGGCTTGACGAATCAGCCGGGTGCTTTCATTGTAGTCATAATCCTTAGCTACTTGTGAAAAGTTATCAGTGCTGATTTGCTTGGCTTTGATTGTAACCATATCTTTTGCAACATTTCTGCAGATGGCAGCCAGCCACGGGGCAAATCTCGTTTGGTTCTTCAGCTTTCTCAGGCTTATAAGCGCCCGGGCGAAGCTTTCCTGAGCGGCATCCTCAGCAAGCTGATGGTCGACCAGAACGGAGTACCCGATTGCCACCATAGCAGGATAATACCGCTGGCACAATTTACCAAAGCTCTCGATATCGCCGCCCATAGCGGCTTTAACTAATCTTGTCTCTGACTTGTTCGGCACGTTCTGAAGGTTAACCTCCGAATCGTATATTGCTGAATCAGCGTCCGTTATATTGTCTGCACCTAAAGTAAGCGCTAAAAAATGTGTTTTATTATTATTTTAGACGCTTCGTCGGCAAAGTCGCCGTGCCAATTAGCCGATTTTTGTATAAATAGCTCTGTTTATTGTTTATAATTCCCATAAAGCAAAGATTGAGAAGGAATTTTGTATATGTGTATGACTGGAGCAGCTTATCAGAAGTGCATTAATCCGGATTGCGGGGCCGAGTTCGACTGCGCCCAGGCGATGTTCAAGTGCCCCCAATGCGGTGAGCTGCTGGATATACGCTATAACTGGGACAAGATTGAGATTCCCGGTAAATTAAGCGATTTTGCCGGGCGCTGGGCAACCAGAAACAAACCTTTGGATTTTTCCGGTGTCTGGCGGTTCCGCGAGTTGCTGAGCTTCTGTGAAGATAAATATAAAGTAACCATCGGCGAAGGCCAGACCATCCTGCAGCAAAACGATGCTGTGGCTGAATATGTCGATATGCAGCCGGGACGTCTCTTTCTGCAATATGAAGGGCTGAATCCGTCCGGCTCGTTCAAAGATAATGGGATGGCGGCGGCGTTCAGTCATGCAAAAATGGTCGGCGCAGATTCGAGCGCGTGCGCATCGACGGGCAATACATCGGCATCGGTGGCTTTGTACGCACATAGCTGCGGCGTGAAATGCACCGTGTTCATCGGCTCGGGTCGAATCGCCTTCGGCAAACTCAGCCAGGCGATGGATTACGGTGCGCAGACGATTCAAATACGCGGCGACTTCGATGACTGTATGCGCCAGGTTCAGGATGTCTGCACGAAGCTGGGACTGTACCTGCTCAATTCGCTAAACCCATTCCGTCTCGAAGGGCAAAAGGCAATAATGTATCGCATCATTGAAGGCTTAGGCTGGGAAGTGCCGGACTGGATTGTGGTGCCAGGTGGAAACCTTGGTAATTCCAGCGCTTTCGGCAAGGCCTTCTCCGAATTGAAGCAGCTCGGCTTGATTGAGCAAATACCGCGAATGGCGATTATTAACGCCACCGGCGCCGATACATTGACCGACTTAGTGAATAACAAAAAGCTCTCCTGGAATGACGGTAAGGTCGACCAGAAAATCATTGACGAATATTACGCCGATTTGACGGCCCGCAACTTTTCGCCGCATACCTGCGCTTCGGCGATAGAGATATCGCGGCCGGTCAATTTGAAAAAATGCCTTCGGTCAATCGATATATGTGATGGCGTCGTGCGCGCGGTCCCGGACGAGGAGATTGTGGATGCCAAGGAAGGCGATTATCGGCAAATATGGATTGGGCTGTGAGCCGGCTTCGGCGGCGACAATAGCCGGCTTAAAACAACTTAGAGCTGAGAATATAATCGGCGCCGATGAGCGGGTTGCGTGTGTGTTGACAGGCCATCCGCTAAAAGACCCCAACGTAACGGTCAACTATCACAAAGAAAAACAAGGCCAATTCAGCAATCCGCCCATAGAGGCACCGAACGACCTTGATGCGATTATAAAGCTCATAAAAAGTTAGCAGATTGAAAGAACTAAGGACTCTATACTGCTGGGATGCGCAAGCCGGCAACAATAAAGCCGATGGTAAGAGCTAAGGAGCCGACTGTGTGCAAAAGCACTGTGATTTGGCTGGCTCGGTATTGGCCGGGCCTGACCAGGTCTTTTTTATTGGCGGATTTTATTGCGAACTAAATCCATATTGAAGCCGGTACACCGAGATGAACGATAAGTGTTTTTTTGTTTACCGCGGCGTCGGCAGAAACATCGGGAAATTCATTTATTAAAATCACCAGAAAAATCAGTATGGCAACGATGGCAGCAGGTAAAAGTGGGACAGTATCAATAGTTTCCGTTTGCAAATAGTAGGAGGCATATACCGGAAACAGGCCGAACAGCAACGCAATGATAAACTCGCCGATATAACGGTATCCAAGCTTGACAGGGGGAGCGGTATAGAAGAAGCCGCCGAGCAACCCGATAATGCCGAGAATTAAAATAAAGACACTCTTTGTCAATAGGACAATGACCATTCCGATCGCCGAACCTGCCGCAAAGGCAGTCAGGGCGGTGAGCAGAACTGCTTTGGGCGAAAGAATGCCTTGTTGAATGTAACGGCTTCCACCTGAAAAGGGCGTTGGATTTTTATTGACCCAGTCGTTTCCAGAGATATGGTCAAAGTAATCATTGGCCATATTGGCGCCGGCCTGCAGGGCCATTATCGCAAGCAGGGCCAGGATAAATAATCCGGGGTTAAAAGAGCCGGTGGTTGCATAAGCGAGAAAAGAGCCGACCAGGACAGGGGCTGCGCTTGCAACGAGGAACTTCGGCCGGCAGGCATGAAGAAAAGTAATCAAATTTGAATTTTCAGAAAGAGATTTCATAGGTCGTTAGTATTTTACACAGCTTACCAAAATTGAGAACTGAAATTTTTAAAATTGGGTGAGAATTGGCCCATTCGACTGCGCTCAGAACAGGGTTCAATTGGGTTTGAATTGGGTTTGTTTTCACCAAGTGTCCAATTAAATTTATTTTCATAAGCCATTATTGAAAATATACTTAAGTTCATTTGCAATCCGCCTACGGCGGACAAGATTGGGTTTGTTTTGCATAAAAAGGGTCGATTTGTAGAGGATTCTCTACAGTTGTAGAGGGGCAAGGGAGTGAAGAGTGAGCTAAAGTGCCTAAAGTGAGCTAAAGTTGGATTCTCGATGCTCATGATTGGTAATTCCCCCTGATTGACTATTTACTATTGACTCACGAGGTGTCGGGATCCCCGATATTGACGATTTTCTATATTATTATTTGGCTTTTTTTGCCTCCGGCAAAAAAAGCAGCCACCGGAAGAAAAGCAAGTAAGCACACACTCCCCGACAGAAGAGCCGTGTAAGTGCACCCGGGGATAAACTCGGGTAAACTCAGGGAGTAAAAAAACACTCCCTCTATAATTAGAGCTACCTGCACTTTTGATACGAAAATAGTCCACAATTGGCGATTTGGGATTCTCTTAACTCGATGTCAACAAGGCAGTTAAAAAATTTTCAAAAAATTTAATTTTTGCTTTTAGGTATCAACGTTTTTGATTGAAAGCTAACGGAAAATTTTACCTATCTTAACGCCACGGATTTCACAGAGATAAAAAAGTTTATCAGGTAATCAAGAAGTGGATATCAGGGGAACAGGATAACAGGGGATATAGTGTGCAGCGGATAGGGATGCTGGATAGTGAGGAGTGAGCTAAATTGCCTAAAGTGAACTAAAGTTGGATTCTCACGCCATCGCCGAAGCTATGGCGGACAAGCGATGCTGGCTGCGGATAGTCAAATGACTACGTGCTTTTTTCATGCTCCGGCCAGTGAAAGGTTGGGAAACGAACCATAGTCAAATGACTACAAGCTTTTTTATGCTACAAAGATTAAAGATTGATGCTGGGTAGTGAGGAGTGAACTAAAGTGCCTAAAGTGGGCTAAAGTTGGATTCTCGATGCTGGATTCTGGATTCTCGATGCTGGTTGAATGGGAAGGTTAGGCGGTTCAAGGTTGTCGCTTAAATGAAGTTTACCGGCCAGAGACAAGCAACCTATATGCAATAAGTTTGTCGCATTACCCAAAATTAAGTGATGAGCCAAGGATTAAAACGGTTGAGTACACCGTTGCCTAAGTAAGAAAGAAACAACCTATTTGTGTCATTTATTTCTTGACAGAGCAGAATAATTTTGTATTTTAGGAGGGTACAACAGCGGCTGTGATTCCTCTGAATAACGAGAAGTTCGGATGTTATGCGGAAACCATATATACATATTTGGGCAGTACGGACTTAGATTGATGTGTTGCGGGAGGCGGCTGACATGGACTTCAACCTGTCGATCTGCATTCGCCGGTTACCTATGGAGGTCTTCATCTTTCTGAGGGACAAGGACAAGTACCCTCAGGATCCAAGCTCTCCAGTGGTGATTCTTGAGCAGACAACTCCCGGACCTGTGGGAGTCGGGACCCGATACCGAGAAGTCATCCAGATGTTGCCGTTCGTTCGAGGCGAGATACTCTCAGTGATTACCCACTTCGAACCGGGTAAGCGTCTGGAAGAGGACTTCGAGGGTGCAGGCATGATCGGGCATCTTGCCTACGAGTTCTCGCCTGAGGACGGCGGAACCAGGCTGATTCAGCGAGAATTGGTACGAACTCGCGGATTCACAAGGCTGCTCGAACCGTTCATGAAGCGGATGCTGTCACGTCAGCTGTGGAAGCGATTAGAGACCATCAAGGCTGTTCTGGAGAGCGGCTAAGTCGTTGCAGAACAGCAGCACGATCCGCGCGTCCAAGCAGAGGTTTGAGCTGACGTGCCGGGGCGCTCGCGTAGACTGAATACCGACCGCGCCTGTGAGCTTTGACGTTACGCGCGGTTCAACGGAATTAGTGAGTCGTTTTCAAGGGATTATACCGTTGAAGGGTAGTAAATTCCCGCGAGTAGAATCATAAACTATTATTGTAAAGCTCCTTACCCGCGTACAAACGGGAATTTTCAATCGAGAGCACTATCCATATGGACTTTGGGCAAAGGGGTGTTATACTGAAGCTCAAAGAGTTCTGTAGTCTTATATAGAAACCATATATACATAGTTCGACATGAGGATTCTTAAGTGAAGAAACCACTAATATCGTTTTTTGCACTTTCGGTATTATTCATTTGCCAGCAGATATTCATGGAGGTTATTAAAGGTACAACGATCCACAGACTGCAAAGTCAATGGCTTCATTGGAGGTATCTTCATCAAGGCATATTCTTTTTTGGCGTACCTCTCCTAATGCTTTTTTTGCTTAGGCGAAAGCCTTCCTGCTATGCCTTGTGCTGGAATCGCCATGTTCTCATTAGTGTTATCACCATTATGAGCTTGACTCTTGCTTTGCCTATCTTAGTAGATCTTGTGACAGGTAAATTACAGCCTGCCAAAGCAAGCCTGGGCTATCTTCTATCGACATTGGTGTTCCAGGTTATATTCAGTGGCTGTGGTGAGGAACTCAGTTTCCGCGGCATGTACCAAGGGGAAATGGACCGAGTTTCCCAGAAAAGGTTTAGGATAGGGAGTACTCGTTTTGGTATAGGTTTGTTTGTTGGCGCCTTCTTCTTTGGCTTGGGTCATCTCGACATATCACGCTATATCGATGGTGGTGATTTGAACTATCTATGGTTTCTTCTTGCAACAATGATAGGTTTGTTTCTCGGTTTCATAAGGGAATTTGTTAAGTGCATTTGGATTGTCGGTTGTATTCATGCCTCTTATGATACCTATTATTACCTTGTGAAACCATCTATCGCAGGAGCCATAGTGCATGTTCTTGCTATCTGTATTGTATACTATCTTTTATTCAGTCGAAGAATTCATGCGGGTAACCATTTGGTCGAACAAACCGATCCAGCCGACTCTTCAATCGCTTCGCGATCTCAGAGCGGCTGATCTTTCCGTTACGCGCGGTTCAACAGAATTCAATCGAATACACGAAGTTCCCTGCTGATTGGGGGAAAAAGTAAAAGTTTGCGGGAAAACTACCATCCACTTCGCGCGCTTGGTTCGCTCAGTGGCTGCCACCCATCGTTTCGGAGGGATTACTTATGGACTTTGGGCAAAGGGGTGTTATACTGAGGCTCGTAGAGGTCAGTAGTTTTATACGGAATCGTATATACATAGTTAGAATTAAGATAGTTGAAAATAGGAGTTACAATGATAGAAAATCAATGGCCGGCTGAAAATAAACATAAATTCGCAATGGGCATTAGAGAGCGCATCGCCATTGCACTGATCGTTATAGGAACAATAATTGGTGGCTGGATTATTTTGAACGTCTTCAGGATGTTTCATAATCCCCTGCATATTTCAAAATACCAACAATTGGTGAAAAATAATATAAGCACAACCATTACGGTTAAAGAGAAAGAAGAAATAAAGGTGATAGTTACTCCAGAAATCATATCCTATATTATTCCTATTTTTCTCTTGATAATTGGCGTAAGTGTCGCGAGCATGTTTATAAAAGGCGGGGTTAAATTATTATCACATAGAATTGAAAACTTGAAAGAAAATATTAATACTAATTTTGAGAAATTAACAAAAAAAATAGAACAAATAAAATTCTAACAAGTCAATGGAGAGGACCCTGCTCCGCCGCTTTTTAGCCTCGATCGGCGCCACTGATTTTGTAGTTACGTGCGGTTCAACGGGATTCAATCGAATACACGAAGTTCCCTGCTGATTAGATAAAGGAAAGCTCAATATTTTAATGCTTGTCCAAGGCTGTCAGGTTGGCAGAGAAAAGGGCTTTTATTTGGATTTTGGCAGGGGGTGGCCGGCTCGGACCTCACATCTTAACCTCATTTAGAGCAAGTACTTGCGCTAATATAGTCGTGTAAAAAGGCATTTGGCACGATATTTGCTTAGAAAAAGATAAGGAATGTACTGATATGGTGTCTAATCTGTCAAAACTCGAAGAAATCAACGTCCTTGCCAGTGAGGCGAACTGGGCATGGCCGGAGGCTCTGCGCTATATATTTCGGCCAAGAGGTATTAATCTGCTGATGGCTGAGAACGCAGAAGAGTTCGTCAATATTATCGAGAGGAAACGTATTCATACGACCATCATTGATATGGATTCGGAGCAGTCAAATGGGCTGGCAACGATAAAGATTATCCGAATGGATTATCCTCTTCTGCCGTGTATTCTCCTGACCAGCGCTGCGGGTGAATCCTTGCTCGGTAAGGCACTGCGCCTTGATGTTTTCAGCGTGATTGACAAGCCGGTTGATATGAGCATTCTGCAGGAGCAATTGAACAGATTGTTTATTAAGAAGTATAACAGCGATATTTTCGCGTAGTAACATGAGGCTTCTGCAAAATTACAGGTTAGGCATACTTTGAAAAGAAACAGAACGAAGTTAAAAAATTGGAAATAGAAAAGATTGTGTAACGTTCCTAATAAGAATAAAGTAAAAAAGATTAAAGAAGTTTATTGAAAGGAGTAATTACAAAATGAAGATTCGACCATTGGCAGATAAGGTGCTTGTTCAGCGTCTGGAAGCGGAAAACAAGACAGCGGGCGGGATAGTCCTGCCGGATAGTGCCAAAGAAAAACCACAAAGAGGCAAAATTATCAGTGTTGGTGACGGCAAAGTGCTCGAGGACGGAACGGTACAAAAATTGCAGGTGAAAAAGGGTGATATGGTGCTTTTCACGAGCTACGCCGGGACAGAAGTAAAGATAGACGGCAAAGAGTATCTGATTATGAGTGAGTCGGATATTATGGCAGTGATAGAAAAGTAAGCCGAAATCAGCGACAAAGACAGGAAAGCACGCAAAGAAAATGATAATCAATAAAATAGGAGAAAGAAAGCTATGGCAGCAAAAAAGATAGCATTTGGTACAGACGCCCGCACGTCTATTCAAAAAGGTGTGAGCAAACTGGCAAAGGCGGTCAAGATCACGCTTGGGCCGTGCGGCAGAAATGTAGTTTTGGAAAAATCGTTCGGTTCGCCGACCGTTACAAAAGATGGCGTAACCGTGGCTAAAGAGATTGAGCTGGAAGATTCTTACGAGAATATGGGCGCACAGATGGTCAAGGAAGTGGCGTCCAAAACATCGAGTGTGGCCGGTGACGGGACGACGACCGCAACGATTTTAGCTGAGAGCATCTTCAATGAAGGCCTTAAAAATATTACGGCCGGCGCCAATGCAATGCAGGTAAAACGCGGTATCGAATCAGCCGTTGACGCAATCGTGGATGAACTGTTCGAGATGAGCACGCCCGTCAAGTCGACTAAGCAGATTGAACAAGTAGCGACCTGCTCTGCGAACCAGGACGAGGAAATCGGCAAAAAGCTGGCTGAGGCAATGAACAAGGTCGGCAAAGACGGCGTGATCACCGTCGAAGAGGGCCAGTCACTGGAAACGGTAGTTGAGCTGCTTGAAGGGATGCAGTTCGACAAGGGTTATCTGAGCCCGCACTTTATTAACAATCTGGAGAATATGGCAGTAGTGCTGGAAAAGCCGTATATTCTGGTGCACGAAAAGAAGATAAGCTCGGTAAAATCTCTTGTTCCACTGCTTGAGAAGGTGTCTCAACAGGGCAAGCCGCTGCTGATTATCGCCGAAGACGTTGAGGGCGAGGCGCTGGCTACACTGGTTGTCAATAAACTGCGGGGAATACTGCAGGTAGCTGCGGTCAAAGCGCCCGGCTTCGGTGACAGACGAAAAGCGCTGCTTAGTGACATTGCCACTCTGACCGGTGGTGAGGCTATTTTCGAGGACCTGGGACTTCAGCTGGAGAACATCGAGGTGCGGCAGCTTGGCAGGGCCAAACGCGTTACTATCGACAAGGACACTACCACGATTATTGAAGGCGGCGGCAGCACTGAAGCCATCAAAGGCAGAATCGAACAACTTAAGAATGAGATTGATAACTCGACCAGCGATTATGATATCGAAAAACTGCAGGAGAGATTGGCAAAGCTGGCCGGCGGCGTGGCCCAGATTAATGTTGGGGCTGCGACTGAGGCGGAGATGAAGGAAAAGAAGGCGCGCGTAGAGGATGCGCTGCATGCCTGCCGGGCGGCGGTGGAAGAAGGTATCCTGCCCGGCGGTGGTGTGCCAATGCTCAGAGCTTTGCCGGCGCTGGATAAAGTCAAGGCCTCCGGGGACGCAAAGATAGGCGTTGATATCGTTCGAAGAGCGCTGGTGGCACCGATTAAGCAAATCGCCGAGAACGCAGGACTGGACGGCTCAATTGTGGCGCAGAAAGTTATGGACAGCAAGGATAAGAACTTCGGCTACGATGCGCTGCGCAAGCAGTACGGCGATATGGCCAAGTTCGGCGTGATTGTGCCAACGAAAGTCGAAAGGGTTGCACTGCAGAACGGCGCATCTATTGCTTCACTGCTGCTGACGACCGACGCAGTAGTCAGCGAGATTCCTGAAAAGAAGGAGACGCCTCCGATGCCGCCTGGTGGTGGCGGTGGAATGTATTAACAAGAAGAGTGCCTAAAGTGCCTAAAGTTAAAAGTGCCTAAAGTTAAAAGATATTCCATAGCTTTAGTTCACTTTAGGCACTTTAGCTCACTTTAGCTCACTTTACTTATGAGTTTTCATTATTACAGAAATGTAGTCTCTGAAGCGTCCAGAAACTTCGCGGCAGGACTTTTTATCGTAGGATTGCTGCTAATTGGATTTGGATTTCTGGTTTATATCCTGCGGGATTTGTTTGCAATACTTGCCTCTATAGTATTCTTCATCGTCGGCTTGTTTTGCGGCACTACCGCTGTCAAAATCTTTTTGGCACAGAGAAAATTAGACAAAATGAACTCCGACGACGACATAACAGGCTACAGAAAGAACGTCCGAATCCATACCGAAGAATAGTGAACTGGTGAGTGATGAGTGGTTAATTGATGCTGACCACTTGTTCCCGCCTTAGCTGAAGGACAGTGTTGAGAATATCCTGTATGCTGATTATGCCAACCAGCTTGCCATCTGAGGTAACCGGGACCCTTCTAAAGATGTTCTTTCCCAAAAAGTCACAGATATTGAGCAGAGCATTATTTTCTTCAAAACAAACTGCAGGAAATGTCATATAGTCACTAACCGTTTTGTCCTCTGCCTGTTCGCTATCGTAGAAGAGTTCTATGACATCTTTTTCTGAAAGAATTCCCGTCAAAGTCATATCATCTTCGACCACAGGCAGTCCCGAGATGTTATTTTCCACGAGGAGCTCTACGGCATCGAGTATTGGGGCGTCTTTTTTAACACTAATTACATTTGTATTCATAATGTCTCTTGCTCTGAGCATAGCTAAATCCTTATGTCATAAACTCTTTGTGGGTATTTTACAAATTCGGCATAAGTCAATGAAAACTTGAGATTAAGGTGACGATTTTCAAAATTAGGCCTTGATTTAGGTTAAACGCAGGAAAAGTAGTTTTACCTGGAGAGGTTATCAGACTTTCGATTTTTCACCGGCAATCGGTGAGCTTAAGAGGGTCAATAGTTTTTATGGTGACCATTTTCGAGCCTATCGGCGGCGTTATCGGATTTTTAATGTGGCCAAAGCGAGGGCGGCAAAGGCGGCGGCCAAAAGCCAAAAACGCACTACCACCTGCGGCTCACTCCAACCAATCAGATGAAAATGATGATGTATAGGTGCACATCTAAAAAGCCGTTTGCCCCCGCTGTATTTGAAATAGCCGACCTGGAGCACTACACTGAGCAATTCAACGACGAATACGCCGCCGATAATTAAGAGCAGGATTTCATTCCTTGTCACCAGCGCGCCGTAGCCCATTGCGG
>SMTZ1_10009683_pt1 | contig 11204 bp, 8 predicted proteins | sample DeeMarSWOR136_30_FD_25667 | JGI IMG/M metagenome (IMG submission 25667)
CAGAGAGATGGTGAAGCTCAAAGGAAAAAAATCTATGATGATAGGAACCCACGGAAAGCCCCTTGGTCTCCGCACCATAGCCTATTTTTCAATGGAGGTTGGGCTGGACCCGGCCATGCCGACCTATAGCGGGGGTCTGGGGATTCTTGCGGGAGACACACTGCGAGCCGCCGCCGATTTGGGTATTCCTATGGTGGGTGTGACGCTGTTGCACCGGAAAGGCTATTTTCGTCAACACCTGGATAGCCGGGGAAATCAGTCCGAGAGCCCGTGGGATTGGGATCCGGAAGACTTCCTGGAAGCTCTGCAGCCCCGCGTATCGGTCACCATTGAGGGGCGGACGGTGAAGGTGCGGGCGTGGCTCTATACCGTAATCGGCGTGTTTGGACACAAGGTGCCCCTGTATTTCCTGGACACTGATCTTGCTGAGAACACGGACCAGGATCGGAGGCTGACGGACCACTTATATGGTGGAGACCAGCGGTACCGCCTGTGCCAGGAAGTTGTTCTGGGAATGGGTGGAGTGGCGATGTTGCGTGCCCTGGGGTACAGGAATGTGCGAGCTTATCACATGAATGAGGGACACTCGGCGTTACTGGCTCTGTTGTTGTTGGAGCAGGAGACGAAAGCGAATCATCCGTACAGTGTAACCCAGGAAGACGTTGACGCAGTACGCCATCAGTGCGTTTTCACCACCCACACGCCTGTACCTGCAGGCCACGACCAATTTCCCATGGACATGGTACGACAGGCACTCGGCGAAGAAAGGGCCAGCCTTTTGGGGTCAGCTGGGTGCTGCGTGGATGGTACCTTGAATATGACCTACCTGGCCTTATTTTTCTCTCGGTATGTCAACGGGGTTTCCCACCGTCACGAGGAGATCTCTCAGAATATGTTTCCTAACTATCCGATCAACTCCGTCACCAATGGTGTGCATGTCCTTACCTGGACTTCACTGCCTTTTCAACGCCTCTATGATCGCCACATAGAAGAATGGCGCCACGATAATCTCTACTTACGGTATGCCACAAGTATTCCTCTTGAGGAAATCATTGAGGCTCATGCCGAGGCGAAACGGGAGCTAGTGTCGGAGGTCAGACGCAGGACTGGAGTCAGCCTTGATTCCGAAGCAATGACCATCGGTTTTGCCCGGCGGGCCACCGCGTACAAGCGGGCGGATTTACTGTTTTCTGATCCTGCGCGGCTGCGCACTATTGTGCGCAAGGTCGGGCCCATTCAGATCATTTATGGAGGAAAGGCCCATCCCAGAGATGACGGCGGCAAAGCCACGATCCAGCGCATATTCGGAATAATAGCTGACCTAAAGGATGCCATACCTGTTGTCTACCTAGAAGAATATGATATGGCATTGGCGAAATATATCTGCGCGGGAGTGGATTTGTGGCTTAATACGCCACAGAAACCCCAAGAGGCTTCCGGTACCAGCGGGATGAAGGCGGCACTCAATGGAGTGCCCAGTTTGAGTGTGCTCGATGGTTGGTGGATTGAGGGTCACGTGGAGGGCGTGACGGGCTGGTCTGTTGGCGACAGTTGGCAATCTGAGAGCAACCCTTCAGGGGAAATCGCTTCTCTTTACGAGAAATTGGAATCCGTAATTTTGCCCCTGTTTTACCGAAAGCCGCATGAGTATGCGCAAGTTATGCGTTCGGCAATTGCTCTGAATGGCTCGTTTTTCAACGCCCAGCGGATGGTCTCCCAGTATATGCAAAACGCCTATTTTACTCGGATTGGGCGCCGATGACGGATGTTCAAAGCAGGTCCCCCGGTTATAAAGTAACATATCTAGAGGTCCCGTTGGCTTGCCTTGACAGTTGAACAGGGCTTATTTAAACTGAAAATACCGTCGGGACTTTACCGACTACCTCAGCTTTTCAATCGTTGGGCGAGGCAGCTCCAACAATTCTGCTTAACTTTTGGCCCATTTCGCAAGAGGGGTATTATGGAATACGCCAAAGAGAACTTTTTTAATTACAAGGTTGATATGCCTTCACTGGAGTACGCAAAACAATACCTGGAAGAGAGAGGTTACCCTCGGCAGGCGAAGAGATTAGTGATTGTAATACCCGACAGAAACGAAGATCCAGAGGCTCTTCGTGCTACAGTCATCCAGCTGGCCATGAGCAATTTCCTGACAAACATATTTCACCATATCGATAGAGAACATTTCAGGATTGACAAGATTATTGTGAGCGACCAGTCGGATACCGGTATTGCGCGCAAAAACAAGGGTCTATTGTATACGGTCAAGGATGTCCTCTATAACACGTTAAGAGAGGCTGATATTCCTGAGATACATCATCTCCGGTTTGATGCTGCGATGACCGGTATCCTTTATGAGCACCTCAGGGATCATTTAAAGGTCGCCCGGCAGGAAAAAGACAGACCAATCCTCGGGAAGGGAATGAACATGGCAATAAGCAGCCTTGTATGTGCAGACCTTACCGCGGATGGCATAGAGGATAAGGACACGGTCTTGGTCTTCGTAGACGCAGAGAATAAGGAGATAAGTTATCGGGACCCTTTTCTGCTGGGTTCACCACTCATCTACGAAGGCACTCCTGTTTTGTTCAGCAAGGCCGCTTTCAGACGATACCATATCGAGGGCGACAGAAGAGCGCTCGGGGGGCGGGTTAATGCCTCAATTGGTGTCCCACTCATAACGATGCTGGTTCATGAAGGGTTGATGCCGATCCAGAAGCCCATATGTTACCCGCTGTCCGGTGAAATAGGAATAGACAGAGAGCTCTTTTGGTCGATAAAGATAGCGAAAAAATATGGTGTTGAGACAACTACTCTTCTTCAATTGCTGGGTAAGGATGAGAAAGGTGAAGTCAATCTTTCTGAGGAGAACTTCGTTCAGGTAGACCTTGGTATCAATATGGATCAGCCTCTTGCTGAGGGAAAACCGCCGAAAGAAGTTCTTCATGGAGTGCGGAATATGGCAGAGGATATTGTCTCCGCCACTTTTCAGCTTATGGGCAAACAGATCAAACAGACATGGGGCGGCGCCGATGCATTTATGAAGATGTTCAGACAATTTCAGAGAGATAGCATGGAACGGTGGATGCAAGTTCATGACAGCAGGCTCATAACAGGAGGGGTACATCCTGACCAGTTAAGAAAAGCGGTTCATGGCGCTGTGCGGGAGCATGCGGAAGAACTTTTTTTGGAAGAGAGCTTTGTACAGAGGACGTGGCGGAGACTGAAAAGGGTCATGCATGCCGGCGACGACATGTTTATTCCGCAACTGAACAGCATCAGAGATGACATAGGAGGCAAGTTTGATCAGCTTCGAGAAAGACTGATCAATAAGATGGAGAGAATCCTTCCAGACAAAAAGGATAAGTGAAAAAATCTTGTGGGGTTTAGCCTGAGGAACATATGTCGTCCAGCAAAACGCCAGACCATACGATCGCTAGAGACGAAGAGGAGCACAGGGTGTATTGTTAGCGTTTCTTGCCTCGTAACGGATGATGAGCCCGGATTTCAGCTTCGACCCGCTGCTGCCAGAGTGTTCGGCGGATATGCTTCGCCATTTCTGTATATCGTTTCGATTCCCCTTCGTGACCCAGCCGTTTATGGGCAGCAGCCAGTCCTTCCCATGCTGGCGCGTACAGCATGGCCTGAGCCGTGACAAGTTCAAATTCATGCAGAGCTTCCCTGAGAAAACCCTTTTGGAGCAACTCCTGTCCCCGTTTAAAGCGTGCTTCTATATCGGCAATTTCAGTCTCCTGTCGTAGACGTATGGCGTGTTCCGATTTGACCGTGATGATAGAACAGGGAATTTCTCGAACCACTTTCTCTGCTACGCTACCCAACAGGATGCGCGCAAGCCCGGTTCTTCCTTCGGAACCCATGATCAGCAAATCAAACTTACCCTCCCTGACAGCGGTCAGGATTTCCTGGTGTGGCCGCCCATGTCGCAGTGCCTTAGTCCAAGAAACGCTGTCAAAGTCAAAATCGCGGACAAAGCTCTCAAAAGCAGATTCTTGTTGCTGGAACCAAGTTTGTTCCTCAGCTTTTGCCGCACGATGGGCCGTGGCTCGATAAATACTCGACAAAGGTTCAATGACCGTCAACACAGCCACCTCAGCCTGAAAATTGCGAGAGAGGTGGAGAGCATTGTCTAGAGCGCGCCGGGATGGGTCCGAAAAATCAACGGGACACAGGATTTTTTTGACCATGGGTGGCGCGTCGCTCTTCACCACCCAGACTGGTTTACTCGCCCTGCGGATAAGTCTTTCAGCAGTCATTCCCAGCCGGAACTTTTCCTCACGTGCTTTCTGGCCCGAACCTATCATGATGACATTCACGTCGCGGCGATCCCCACACTGAATGATCTGGTCGAAAGGGGTTCCAACCGCCACTATCGGTTCAAGCACTTGGATCCCTTGATTTCTGATATGTGCCTGGATATTTTCCAGTCGCTTTGCAGATGCTTTTTTTACCTGATCCAGCGTAACGGCAGAGTCATGGAGTTCGGGCATTACGTGAATCAGAAGAATTTCGGAATCGAACGCTTTTGCGGCAAACATAGCCATTTGCAGCGCGCTGTCAGCAGCCTGGCTAAAGTCTGTAGCAAACAGGATTTTTTCAAGAAGCTTCATGGTATCCTCTTTTCTGTCCCACCCGATTGCCGCAGGTGTTTTCGGTAGCTGTTACGTTAAGCCTTGGCGATGAGAATGCCGTGTTGAAAGCGGAACAATCATCCTGGTTATCTGTACCTTTCCCGTTTGTTTGGATTCTGAAAAGAATTATAATGGTGGTGGTGCCTTGTCAAGGATTAATTTTAGAGATCTCGTAATGCTCAGTTACCAGGGGAGGAGGACCCCTTATCCCCTCGCTTCAGAGCTTTCGCGGTGACCCTTTCGGGGTTCACAGGCGGGGAATACTCGCCCCTTCCGCGCTCTAAAGGCGCGGCCTTCCCCTTCCTGCTCACCCTCGGTGGGTGCCGCACCGCTCCCAGCAATTTCGCTCGGAGACAGGGGATCCTCCACCATCCCCTCAAGAGTAAAGGGTTACGAGATCTCTTTTTGCAGGAGGAGTTGGAGTCATGAAAGCTGTCCTGAAACATCTTAAGAGATACATCCTGAGAGGTCTTTTGGCGATTATTCCACTTGCGCTTTCGTTCTTTGCGCTACGATTGCTCTACGTCGTTATTGATAAGCGCGTGGTCGGTATGGTGGAAAAATTCTTCGGCTTTACTTTCCCAGGACTCGGGATACTCTTGGTCCTCGTGACACTCTATCTTCTCGGCCTTGTGGCGAGCAACGTGGTGGGCAAACAACTATTCACTTCGATCGAATGGATCATGAACCGGATTCCGCTCATCAAGACAACCTACCAGGTGGGAAAGCAGCTCTCGGCAAGCCTGTCACTGCCTGAACAGCAGGTATTCAAACGTGCTGTGCTGGTCGAGTTCCTGAAACCGGGAATCTGGACAATCGGGTTTGTAACCGGCACGGTTGTGGATAGAGAAGCTGGCGAAGCGCTCCTCAAAGTCTTTGTTCCGACGCCGCCGAACCCGACTTCTGGAACCATGGTTGTAGTGAAGGAGTCTCAGACCCGAGACCCAGGATGGAGTGTTGACGACGCTTTAAAGGCTGTCATCTCTGGCGGGATCATCGGGCCTACCGAGATAGGGTGACGCTCAGCTAGCTTGAGCACACGGTTGTAAGTCAATGGATGCTCAACTGAAGACTGACCTTAGGAATTCCATGTACGATGGTGCCTTTGCGAATGCGTTCGCCACGCTAACAGGCGGGGTGTTTCTCACAGGCTTTGCGCTCTATCTCGGGATGAATGAGTTTTGGATTGGGTTATTGGCTGCTATGCCTTTTCTAGTCACGGTCTTTCAGCTTCCTACCGCGTATGTGATCGAACGGCGGGGTGGCAGAAAGCAGATTGCGTACCGGGCAGCCGCCGGAGCTCGTTTGACATGGATTCCTATTCTACTTGTCGCTCTGTCTCCGATTTCGCCTGTGTCGACGAAATGGATGCTCATCGTCATGTTATTCTTTGTTTCACAGACGTTCATTGCTGTGAGTTACGTTTCATGGCTTTCGTGGACGTCTGGTCTGGTTCCTGACGAGATGAGGGGACGCTTTTTTGGGACGAGGAATATGCTTGCTGGAGCCGCAGGACTTGTCGTGATGTTTGTTTTTGGGCACCTGCTCGATTATGTCAAGCATCGACCGCATGGAGGGTTGTCCCTTGGATTCGGGATCACGTTTATGGTGGCCGTGTTTTTTGGAATGTATAGCCTGCGTTTTTTGAGAAGAATCACAGAACGGTCGGTTACAGGAAAGGTGATCCCCACGCGTTTCCCCACGCATGTGAGCCTGCCTTTTAAGAACACGAATTTCAGAAAGTTTCTGGCCTTTACGCTGGTCTGGAATTTCTCTGTCTATGTCGCCAGTCCTTTTTTCACGCTCTATTTCCTGCGAGACCTGAAATTGAGTTATGGCTTTGTTGCCAGCTTGGGCATGCTCTCCGCCTTTGGTGACTTGCTGGGCATGCGCATATGGGGCAGGGTATCCGACAGAGTGAAGAACAAAGTTGTTATTAGGATTGCGAGCTGCGTGGCCGCATTACTTCCTGGAATCTGGGTACTCGTGCGACCAGGCAGTGTGTTGATGCCCATCCTGCTGCACATTGTCGGTGCCGGCTTCTGGGCAGGAATAAACCTCTGTATGAACAACCTGCTGCTGAGAATTGCACCGCAAGAGAACCGGAGTGTGTACCTCTCAATGTACCATATGGTCGGAGGGCTTAGCGCGGCCATCGCCCCGATTGCGGCTGGACTGGCCATCAAGTCGTTTTTAAGTTCGGGTATTCACGTGTTATGGTGGCACCTCAGTTCTGTGCCAGTTATCTTCGTGATATCAACCATCCTAAGATTCAGTAGCCTTCCGGTTTTGAAATATGTCCAGGAGCCAGAAGAAATCAGCGTCGGCGAGCTGGTAAGGATACTGAGGAGTGTGCGTGGATTAAACATGGCCAACGGATTTAGCCATCTGCTGCACCCCTTTATTGCAATTGTCAGAAACAAGCGTACATTGCCGCCGCATCGAGGATGATGTGGGGTTGCGGCGTGGGAGAGGAGACGGAGACACCTAATCAGGTGATCCAGAGAAGGTGTCGTGGTGGCTCGGTGTTCTGTTTCATAGGGAAGTATCTTTGATTTCGGCTCAGGAGGTTGAAGCAGGACGATCTGCGCGCAAAACATAAAGCGGCGAAGGTCAAGCCTGCTGGAGGAAAACGCTTGGTTGCTGCCATGGTGCCAAGGGATTTACATCAAGAGCTTCTTAAACTCCGTGGGGTCGTCGATGTACATCGCCATGGCACTTCTATGTCCCATGGTTCGTACGAGCTCCAGACCTTTGTGCAAGTGTCTATATTTCCGGAACTTGCCCTTTGACCTTAAATCGCGTGCAATCGCGGAGGGGGGAAGGTTGTAGATGTATTTTTCAAGAAAATGCGGAAGCAGCGTATGAACCACTCCTCCGACGAGTGCTTCTTCCACGGCCATCCACTCTTTCGAAATCTTCTTCTCAGCTTTCCCGATGGTCTTTGCGCCATTGGACTCCAGGTCTCTCTTGATGACTCTCTCGGAATGTGGTCTTACAGCAATATGCAGCGTCTCCTCAACGGGAACCGTCAGCGCCGTGTATGGGTTGCTGGCGCTATTTTGCCATATGGTGTACCGGTCCCTCTTAAATTCAAACGTGCCGTCATCTCGAAGATGTATCGCCGTCTTGTATGAACCCAGTACTCCTGTAAAGATCTTGCCAGTTAATTCGGTCGTTATTTTCTTACGTTTGATGTTAAAAAAAGCATACCTGGCAACATATTCCTTGACCAAATTATGGACCAGGAACGCTGTAATACCAGTACTCGATATTTCTGGTCTCGACTGGAGCAAGGTCTGCATCTTTCTGTATGGATTATTGAGCTTTGTTTTACTCAGGAGATAATCGATCGCGTCGTTGCAATAAGCCTCAAACAAAGTCGCATACTCTTCCCTTTTCTCGGGTACAAACAATAACCTTTGTGTAAACGCAGTCAGTCTCCATCGAATTTCGCCGCCCCCCAGGTCTACTTGAATCTTGCGTATGAGGTCTGGTTGACTGTTCAGATACTCCAAATTTGCTCTATGACTATCAATGTCAAGCGTCTCTTGGTAGTCGTTGAAAACGTAAAGAGGCTTATTTCTGTCTTTCAGTTTGATAAGCTCTACCAAGCGTGAGTAATCCGTTCCAAGCGCAGCGGCATAGCAGGGTATCCAGGGTGCTATCGCAACTAATTTGGCGCCTGAGAACAGCTTTTGTAAGAAAAGCCTTCGCGTAATCTCCCGGTATGATTGTCTCTCGTGCTTGTCGCTGTTGTTTTTGGGATCGCCCATAACCCGATATGGTCTCACGTTCTCATATTGGCAGAGACATGCCGGTCTATCAAAATTGAGCGCACGTAAGATATGACACAGATTCCTGGCTGAGTCAAGTACCTCTGGCAGCCTGTGCACTACATCTCGGCCAAAACATTCCTGGTGCACGATATATGCCAGAAACTATGTTACTTTCACATATCGGACCGTGACAGCATTCCTGGCGCGGGACCGGCCAAAACCAGATTAGAGTCAGGGGTAAAGACTGACGCAATTAATCTCCAAAGCACTGTTCAAAAAGAGATTCTTTGCGACTTGCCATACCCCTACACGTAGCGGAACCCAAAGTTCCGGCAGGCCGCTTTTGAGAACTCACTGTTCCTGTTTTCCGATTTCATTGTGATTTCAGTAGATTGAATGAAATTGAAAAGCTTCTCAGGACAGACACGCCTGGATTTGGTTCCAATATGGCGGAACTATCTGTTCCTACTCCCATTGCTGCATAATAGAATTATCAATGAATATCAATAAGTTACAGATATGGCATGAAAGTTGCCCCTGTATCTATACCACATACGGATATCCCGAAACGGGACGACTGTAGGTGGCGAAATGAACGTTACGTAGGAGGGGGTGAGGCCAGGCGTGATTCACAAAAGTTTGTAGTTACAACGTGAGCAGTGTAGTAGCACGGTGGACTCAAGAAAAAAAAGGAGGCAAGAAAGATGAAACAGTACAAAATGTTCTTAATCTCTGGGCTGTTTGGCCTCATGATTGTTGCTCTGGTGTCTGTCATGGGTGTGTTCGCAGCTGATGAAGTCACAATCCAGGGGACAATCAATGAGGCGGGTCAGGTGGTGACTGACAATGGCGAGATATATGCCATTGCATTCGACGACCTCGGAATGGAAGTGATGGGAAAAATTGACCAGTATCTTGAACTGGTCGGGACAGTTGAGGAAAGAGAGGGCGAAAAGACTTTTACCATCAAGTTGTACCGAGAGCCGCAGGAGAAAGAAGCAGCGCCGGCTGGGGAAGGCGGCTGAGCAGCATAGATTGAAAGAGCGTGAACTGACTAGTCCTGACAGTGAAGTGAGGTAGCTGTGGGGCCCAGGTGATGACCTGGGCCCCACATGTATACGGAATATCTCGGAACCACAAGGCGTGTGAGCAGACACGGTTTTGCTGTGCTTGCGCAAGATTCACATGTCCCGCACGGTCGCCCCAAAAGATGAGGTTAGGATTCAACAGAACCCGAGTCGGAGCATCGCATGGCGTTGGAGTGTGTGGCTCGCTAGAAGCACATGGTTTTGCCCATGGTCCGGAGGCTTGTCACAGAGTGGTTATCCACATCCACCTCACCCAGGTGGTCGGACCGATTGGCCATCAGATAGAGGAAGGTCACCACAAACTTTTCGAAGTCTCGCAGACCAGCCACGGTCATGTATTCGTTCGCCACATGTTGTCTGCCTCCATGTCCGAGTCCACCAGACACAACAGGGAGACCGAGAATTCTGGAAAAGACAAAATATGGAGCCGCCCACGTGGCAATGGGCCATATCTCAGGCTCGATCCGATGGGCACGGTACGCGCTTAACATCGTTTGGACAATGGGTTCCACTACGTTCGTCTTGGACCAGGTATAGCTATCCCTGACGTGCACCTCGATATCATCGAAGCCCTGATCCAGCAGGTACTGTCTCAATTTGTGTACTGCTTCGTCGGGCTCCATGTTAGGACCAAAGCGGATGTCGATTTTTGCTAATGCCCGCCTGGGCAGCACTGTCTTCGTGCCGGGTCCAACGTAGCCCGTATGAACGCCATTGACATTGATAATGGGTGAATACAGCCCGCGTTTTAGGAGGTCAATGCCGTGGCGGTCGTATTTGAAACACAAGCTCTTCATCTCTTTGAGAAATGCCTTTTCATCGAAAGTCTGGGCCAGTTTCTTGAGGAGTTGTATGTCCTTCCGACTCGGTGGTGCAACATTGTCATAGAATCCTGAGATTTTGATGTTCTCCCGGCCGTCGGTTAAAGAACTCAGCGCATGTATGAGTCGCCATGCCGGAGAAGCAATCCACGCACTGACTGAACCATGCAGTGCTGTCTCCGTAGGCCCCCCCTTTTGCCCGCCTCGGCAGACAAGATCAAGATAGACGATGCCTTTGAGCCCCAGGTGCATAGAGACTCTGCCCTTTGTATCCTCTGAAAAATCGAAGTCTACTACCGCATCTCCCTTGAGGTCTTGGCGGTGCGCCTGTATGAATGCTGGCAACTGGGGACTTCCGATCTCTTCCTGTCCTTCGATGATGAAGATGACATTGATCGGAATCTCCCCGTTCTGCCGCATTGTCCTGAGGGTGTTAAAAAGGCCACAGAGTGCCCCTTTGGAGTTGACGGCCCCCCGGGCGATTACACACTCGCCCAAACCCGGGAGGCTATGAATCTCAGCTGCAAAGGGTGGACTGATCCAATGGGGTTCGTCTGCGGGTTGAACATCATACATTCCGTACACGATGAGGTTTTTTGTCGATTGTCCAGGCACACGGCCGAAGACGATGGGATAAGACGGATCCCCGCACAAAGAAACTTCTCCTCCCAGTTCTTTGATAAGCTCGTTGAGCCATTCGGCAGTCTCGCGAATCCCCTCACCCGTCGCTGAAATACTTTTCTGCCTGAGGAAGACACGGCAGCGCTCCAGATGTTCAGTAAATTCATCATCGATGGCGGCATGGATTCTATCCACCGGACTAAGTTTTAATCCCTTTCGGGGCAACTGGTCCCATCTCCTTCATGC
>SMTZ1_10007153_pt1 | contig 11203 bp, 10 predicted proteins | sample DeeMarSWOR136_30_FD_25667 | JGI IMG/M metagenome (IMG submission 25667)
ATCTTGTCGGAGATCTCCCTCAGCTCCTCGTGGGAGTACCCCTGTAGGCGTAACCGCACGAGATTGTAGTGACCAACCCGTGCCGTGTCCCGTTCCGGGTTGAAGGTGAGTTCGAACTTCCTCTTTTTATCCCGCTTCAGGTTCTTTTCCAGCTCTGCCACCTTTGCCTGGAGCGCTTTCAACTTTTCAGGAATGCTCTCATATCCGATTCCGAAGACAAGGGAAACCTCCCTCAGAATGCGATCATTCTTCTGCATGACATCCAGGGAGACGATATTCGTGACCGCTTCGATTCTTCTCACACCCGCTGAGATACTCGATTCCTTCAGGATCTTGAACATGCCGATATCGCCTGTCCGCTCCACGTGTGTACCCCCGCAGAGCTCTGCACTCAGATCGTCGACTTTGACAACTCTGACCGTTTTTCCGTACTTCTCCCCAAAGAGCGCAACAGCGCTCATGGAAAGTGCTTCATCCATTGATATGCCTTCCTTCACTTCAACCGGAAGGTTCTGAAATATCGCCAGGTTCACGAGCTTTTCTATCTCTTCAAGCTCTTCTTCAGAAAGTGCGCGGTAGTGGTTGAAATCGAACCTGAGCCTGTCTGGAGCTACCAGCGACCCTGCCTGTGCAACATGATCTCCGAGCACCTTCCTCAGCGCACGGTGCAGCAGGTGCGTTGCAGTGTGGTTTGCCATGATCTTTTTTCTACGCGCAACATCGACTTGACCTGTGTATCCTTTATCCCTGATCTGCCCCTCTTCGATCTTCCCGATATGCAGGTGAAGCTCACCTACTTTCTTCACATCGTCGATTCTGATCCGGACTTCTTCCCCCTCCACATATCCCGTATCACCCACCTGTCCGCCCGCCTCCCCGTAAAAGGGGGTCCGGTCGAACACGAGGTATATCCTGTCCTCATCTTCCCTGTATTTGACGAGGTGCATATCCTCCTGGCTCGTGGAGTCATATCCGGTGAATACCGTTTTCTCCCCTTCCCTGAGCACAAACCATTCTTCCTGGCCTGAACTTCCCCTGAACATGGAGCTCTCCTGGGCCCTTCTTCTCTGCTGGGCCATCTCCCTCTCAAATCCCTCCCTGTCGAGCAGCAGATTCTCCTCCTGCACCATGATTTCTGTCAGATCGAGAGGGAAACCGAAAGTGTCGTGGAGCACGAACGCTTCTTCTCCCGGGAAGATGCGACTTCCCTCCTCCTTCAATCTCTTCACAGTTTTCTGAAACTCCTCCAATCCTCGGTCGAGGGTCCTCAGGAAGAGCTCTTCCTCGTTCCGGATTATGGTCTCGATCGTCTCACGGCGGGCGAGGAGCTCGGGATAGGCGTCACTCATTTTCACCGTAAGTGATTCCACAAGGCTGAAAAGAAATGGTTCGCTCAGACCGAGGAGCTTCCCGTGCCGTACCGCCCGTCTGAGTATTCTCCTCAAGACATAACCTCTTCCTTCGTTTGAAGGAACGGCTCCGTCTGCAATGGCAAAAGAGAGACTTCGAACATGATCCGAAATCACCTGAAAAGAGACAAGATGTTCGGGAGCCCTCGCGGATATACCCGAAATCGCCTCGATCTTAGTTAATAGGGGAACAAACAGATCTGTTTCATAGTTCGAAGCAACTCCCTGCAGAATGGCCAATGCACGCTCGAGTCCCAGTCCCGTGTCGATGTGCTTCGCAGGCAGAGAGACCAGCGTTCCGTCTGCCTGCCTGTTAAACTCCATGAACACCAGATTCCAGAGCTCGATTATCCGGCCTTCTCCGCTCCCCCGGTTAAAATCTACCCCTGCGTGAGGATCGTAATCGTAATGGATCTCGGAACATGGCCCACACGGCCCCGTATCACCCATTGCCCAGAAGTTTTCCATGTCTCCCCGCTCAATATCTCCAAGGCGAACGATCTTTTCTACCGGGACCTTTACCTCCGAAGCCCATACGGAATACGCCTCCTCATCGTCCTTATATACGCTGACCCACAGGTGGTTTGGCGAAAGGCCCATCTGTTCGATCACGAACTCCCATGCCCAGAGGATTGCCTCTTGCTTGTAGTAATCACCGAAAGACCAGTTTCCAAGCATTTCAAAAAAGGTGTGGTGGTACCCATCCTTGCCCACGTCCTCCAGGTCATTATGCTTTCCGCTCACCCTGATGCATTTCTGAACAGATGCCGCCCTTTTAAACTCCGATCTCTCGAGGCCGAGAAAAATATTTTTAAATTGATTCATTCCCGCATTTGTGAATAGGAGCGTAGGATCATCGGCGGGTACGACGGGTGAGCTCTTCACCACTTCGTGATCGTGCTGTTGAAAAAATTCCAGGAACAACTGCCTGAGCTCATTCGAGGTGGTCACTGAAATACTCCTTCATCAGATCTTGAATAATTTCAAAATCAAAACCGCGGTTCTTCAGAAACGCGAAGAGCCGCCTCTTTGCAACCTCCCTGGGATAGCTCTCCATTGTCCCGAGCTTCTTTTTGGCTGCACGGCGCGCAAGTTCACTCTCCGTTCCGGGTTCAAAGCTGTTCGCGCACACGTCCTCTATAATGCGTTCATCTACACGTTTCTTTTTGAGCTCGTGGGCAACCCTGAGCTTCCCCATCGGTCTGGCGGAAAGCGCATCCTCGATCCATCTCTTCGCGAAACTCCTATCGTCGATCAGTGCCCTCTCTCTGAGAAGATCGAGCACCGACCTTACCGTCCCGGCAGAAAATCCCTTTTCGAAGAGCCTGCTCTTTATCTCATGCTCCGTTCTCTCTCTGTAGGACAGGAGTGAGAAGGCGTAATCTCTCGCCCTGAAGAACTCGTCCTTTCGTGTGATAAGCTCTATCTGCTCTTCAGAGAGGGAATCACCAACGTGAAGACCAGAGTGGGAAAAACTCACGAAATCCAAAGAAAATCTATACTTACCGTCAACATGAATGGAGACCCTGTTCCGATTCCTCTTCTGCACCTGAATATCGGTGATTTCCACAGGTTAATAGTATTTCTTTCTCATGCCATCGTCGAGTATTTTAGTCGTCCGTGCTGTTTGAGACAGCAATCAAAGGGGATGAAAATGATCATTTTTTCTTGTGCTCTCTTATTATTCGACTGGCACCGCCAGGCGATTCATGAGCAAATCTGGATGATGTTCTATCGATCTTTTAAAGAGCCCATTTTTGTACTAGAGGAATCTTTTTCTTGACGAACGGAGGGCAGGATAATATCTTTCAGCATAAAATCGGAGCGAGGTAATGAAAACCTACATCGAAAAGAAAGAGAATACTGTCCAGAAATGGTACCTCATCGATGCGAAAGACAAGGTACTCGGAAGGGTTGCAAGTACAGTCGCAGCGCTCCTTCGGGGGAAACACAAGCCGACCTTCACCCCTTTTATGAACATGGGGGACTACGTTATACTCATAAACGCAGCGAAAGTGAAATTGACGGGGAATAAGGTCAATAAAAAGAAGTATATATGGCATTCCGGGTATCCTGGAGGATTGAAAGAGCGCTCTTTTACCGAAATGATGAAAAACGATCCCACATTCATAATGCGCAAAGCGATAAAAGGGATGCTTCCCCACAACAGACTGGGAAGAAAACAGCTCCTGCATGTGAAGATCTATCCCGGGGAGGAACATCCACACCAGGCTCAAAAACCTGAGCCCATGGAAATAGCATAATGTATTCTAAAATCAACTGGAGGCAATAGGTGCCGGAAAATTGGACATTTGCGACAGGCCGACGAAAAACGGCAGTTGCACGGGTTATGGTAAAGAGCGGCGAAGGAAAGATGACAATCAACGGGAAAGAACCCAAGGATTACTTTCATACGGAAACTGATCTGCTCATTATCAACCAGCCCCTGGAGATCATCAACGGAAAGGACAAGTGGGATTTCCAAATCACCGTGAACGGTGGTGGAATCGCAGGGCAGGCTGGTGCGGTCCGCCACGGAATCGCCAGGGCTCTGGCAGAGGCGTATCCAGATTCAAAACTTGCGTTGAGAAAATCGGGGCTGCTCACCAGAGATTCACGCATGGTCGAAAGGAAGAAGGCCGGAAAACCGAAGGCGAGAAAGCGATTCCAGTTCTCCAAGAGATAATTCGAAGACCACAAGCATAACACCCTTTATTCAATCAATCACCAACCGAAAAGGATGTTTTTTTCCGATAAAAAGACCACAGTCAGCTGAAAAGTCCAACCAGCTCGTTGAAATGAGAGCACACCCTGAAGGCCCCTTTTTCGTTTAAAAGCTTTTCGTGTGCGGCAACATCGACGTTCTCACCGACTTTCACAAAACCGATAGGTATCGCGCCTGCTGAACACGCCGCAAGTATGTCATCCGGCATATCGCCCACGTAGTATACCTGCGTCCCACCCTCAGAGCCGCTTTTTTCCATGCAACGCAGAATCGAAAAGGGGTGGGGTTTGCGAAGCGACACTTTCAGCTTTGCTTCTTCGGCAACCACATCATCCTCCGTTACAACCGCCACGAACAGGTCAGAAATGCCAAAATGCTTGAGGGCATGGTGAGCCTCCACTCCCGGTCTTCCCGTCGCGATGGCAAGCAGGTGAGAATGCGTGAGGGTATCGAGGTCCTGTCGCGTGGGAATCATCTTTTCCTGATCTATAAGTCCCGCACCGGTATGAAAAACCGGTCCCTCTCCGTAGATATTCAGGAACAGATCTGCACCCAGGTACAGCTCCTGAAAAATTCTCTTCACGACATTACCGCTCTTCACATCACCCCGGTTGAGGAGAAAGGGTGAGGGAGTACCCGCGATCGTATCGTGAAAGAGTCGAAAAAGGGAGAGGGTCCCGAGACCTTCCTCGAGCTCCTGACTGTCGAGCAAGTGCAGGATCGCTGCAATATCCTCCATAATGCGCCGCTCATCAGACAGCGAAGCTAAATCGGTAAATAGTCGGATATTGGAGGCATTGTTTGGATCAAAGAAGCGCTTCAGGATGCAGTTGATGATCGCATAGGAGAGGTCCCAGTCGTTGTTGAGTCCGCCGCTTTTCTTGATCCTGTCCACATCGGTAAGGGGGAGGTATCCTTCCCGCAGTTCGCGAGCACCGAGCACATTTCGGAGGTAGACATCAACGGTTCGCCGAACCACCTCCCTGTAGGAGCCACTCACATCGATGAGCACACCGTCCATGTCGAATATAATGAGTAGTTCTTTCGCACTTCCTTTTCGGCTTTTATCCATGATTTGACCTACTCCCTGACGTTCACCCCCCTCTGCTTGAGGTAGGCCTTTGTTTGGGGAATCGTAAACTCGCCATAGTGGAAGATCGAAGCCGCGAGCACTGCAGAAGCACCTCCGATCTGAATCGCTTCGTAGAGGTGAGAGAGTGTTCCACACCCTCCGGATGCAATAACCGGAATGTTCACTCGTGAGGTTATCCTTTTGAGCAAATCCAGGTCATAGCCGTCTTTTGTTCCATCCCTGTCCATGCTGGTAACGAGAATCTCTCCTGCGCCGAGCTCTTCGGCGCGAACGCACCACTCGATCGCATCCACTTCTGTGCGGTCTCTCCCCCCCCTCACGTAGACCATGTACCCCTCTCCTTCACGCTTCGCATCTACCGCAACCACGATGCACTGGCTCCCGTAGTGTTCGGCACCCTCACGGATCAGGTCGGGATTCTTCACTGCTGCAGTGTTGATCGAAATTTTATCTGCACCGGCCTTCAAAATATTCCGCATGTCTCCAACCGTGCGTATCCCGCCACCCACAGTAAATGGGATAAAGATTTCGTCCGAAACCTTCTCCACCACCTCAATGAGTGTCTGTCTGTTGTCAGAGGTGGCTGTAATATCGAGAAACACGAGCTCGTCTGCAACTTCGGTGTCGTACTTCCGTGCCCATTCCACCGGATCTCCCGCATCACGTATGTTTATGAAGTTGATGCCTTTAACCACTCTTCCTTCCGTGATGTCCAGGCAGGGGATGATTCTCTTTTTCAGCATGGAGTCTTTCCTTTTTTAATCATAACGCAAGACCACGGGCAACTCTCATGGCCTCCCGCAGGTCGAGGGTCCCCTCGCAGATCGCTCGTCCGGAAATAGCCCCAACAACACCGTGTGCTTCAAGCCTAAGCAGCTTTCGTATATCCTCGATGTCTTTTATTCCCCCTGCAGCGATGACTGGCAGACCGGTCACTCTTGCCATTCTCTCTATCTCCGGAATATTCGGTCCCGAAAGCATCCCATCCGATGCGATGTCTGTATAGATGATAAGAGAAAAACCCATTTCCCTCACCTGCCTGCCGAGTTCCACCGCTCCTATTCCCGCACCCTCTCTCCAGCCCGATATTCGGACGATTCCCTCCCGTGCGTCGATCCCGGCGACGAGCTTTTTCCCGAACTTCTCGATCATCCGCCCAACCGATAAAGGATTCTTCACAATCACAGTCCCGAGGATTACCCGTTCCGCTCCCACTTCTATAAGTGCATGAGCTCTCTCAGTAGCCCGAACCCCTCCACCTACCTGGACTGGAATATCAACCGCACCTATGATCTGCTTTATGATTTCGATGTTTCCCGCTCCCCCTTCCTTTGCCGCATCCAGGTCGATGACGTGGAGGAATTCAGCACCCTGATCCCTCAATGCGAGCGCCATATCAACCGGATTTTCCGCATACTCCTTTATCTGTGTATAATCTCCCTGGGAAAGTCGAACGCACCTGCCATTGATGATGTCGATTGCCGGGATGAATATCATCTCACTTCACCAGAAACCTCCGTGAGGAGTGCGAAGTTACGCAGGAGGAGAAGCCCGTTTCTCTGACTCTTTTCGGGATGAAACTGTGTCCCGAATATGTTTCCCCTCTGAAAAGCCGCAGAAAAACGTCCGTAATGGTCTGAAAAGGCGATTTCACTTGCGGAATCCTCCGGCAGCGCGTAATAGGAGTGCACAAAGTAGAAGTCCGCCCGCTGTGGCACATCCCGGAAGAGTAGGCTCTTTTTTGTCTGCACTACCTCATTCCAACCCATGTGGGGCACCGGCCGATCCTTGGGAAAACTCACCACCCGTCCTGGTATAAGATCGAGTCCGCGGGTAAGCCCATGCTCCTCGCTTTCGGTGAAAAGAAGCTGCATACCCAGGCAGATACCCATGAGGGGCCTACCGCTCAATCCGTGCTGTTGAACACGTTCCAAGAGCCTGCTTTCTTTGAGCACCTGAACCGCCTTCGGAAAAGCACCCACTCCAGGAAGCACGAGGCTTTCTGCACGACCAACCTGATCGGGATCATCGGTGACGCGAACCTCAAAGCCCTGGGTAATAAACCCCCTCGTAATAGACTTTATATTGCTTATGCCCAGATCGATAATGGTGATCAAAACCGCTCCTGTCCGGTGCGAAGAAGCTCCCCCAAGAACACCCTTTACAGCACTCCCTTGGTGGATGGAATATCGTCCTGGGAGTAGATGACCTCAGACGCGTCGAAGAGGCAACGTGCAAGGGCTTTGAACACAGCTTCCACAATGTGGTGCGGATTTGTCCCGCGTATGAGATCTACGTGGAGGGTGATCCCGGCGCTGTGCACGAAAGCCCTTAAAAAGTCCTCTATAAGCCCTGCATCAAAATGAACAATCACGGGCCGATCAATCGGAACCTGGTAATGAAGGTACGGCCTCCCTGAGAGGTCGACACACACCCTCACCAGGGTCTCATCAAAGGGCACACAGGACGAGGAAAACCGTTTTATTCCCCCCTTGGTACCAAGAGCAGCACCGAGAGCCTCCCCCATCGTGATTCCTGTATCTTCGACAAGGTGATGGAAGTCTACTTCGATGTCCCCCTCCGCGTGCAGGTTGAGGTCGAATCTGCTATGTTTGGAAAAAATTTCCAACAAATGGTTGAAAAACGGGATGCCCGTATTGATCGTGGAGGAGCCTGTTCCATCGAGGTTTACGTCCACTTCGACCTGGGTTTCCTTCGTGCTCCGTTTAATGTGCGACCTGCGTTCTGTCTCCATGGGTTACTCCTCCTTTCTGAGATGCACGGATCGGGCGTGTGAAGAGAGCCCCTCCGCTTCGGCGAGCACAGACGCATGCTTTCCGAGCTCCCCGAACCCCCTGTTCGTAATCTCTATGATGCTGCTGAACTTCAAGAAGCTGAGAGTACTCAACGGTGAAAAGAAACGGGCAGTTCCTCCTGTAGGCAGCACATGGCTCGGACCGGCGATATAGTCACCAAGAGCCTCGGGTGAGAACTGTCCGAGAAAAATAGCTCCCGCATTCTTAATCTCCCCGAGGAGCTCATCTGGGTTCTCGGTGTGCAGTTCCAGGTGCTCGGGAGCGACCCTATTTGCAAGAGCGAGCGCACACCTCATATTCTTTACTGCGTATATCCTTCCCTGGTTTTTCAGTGAAGCCTCGATGATGCTCCTCCTTTTCGATGTCTCAAGAAGGTCCTTCACCTCCCTCTGTACCGCGAGGGCGTGACCCATTGAGGTAGTGATACACAGAGCGCGGGCTTCCTCGTCATGCTCAGCCTGTGCCAGAAGGTCTGCAGCCGTAAGCTTTGGATCCACTGCACCGTCTGCTATTATGAGCACCTCGCTCGGTCCTGCAAGCATGTCTATGTCAACCTGCCCGTAGAGCTCCTTTTTCGCAAGAGTTACATAGATGTTCCCCGGGCCCACAATTTTGTCAACCCTCTTTACCGAGTTCGTTCCGAACGCGAGGGCAGCAATTGACTGCACCCCACCAATCCTGTATATATCTAAAATACCACCGAGCTTTTTAATCGTGAGGGCAAGCACTGAGGGAGGTATGAAAGAGGACGGTGGAGAGACCACGGCGATTTCCCTTACGCCGGCCACGAGCGCTGGAATCGCGCTCATGATGAGAGTCGAAGGATAGGAAGCCTTGCCACCAGGAATGTAGATACCCACTCGCTCCACAGGTATCCACTTTCTCCCAAGCCTGTTTCCGAACCCGTCCCTGTAGATCCAGTCTTCGTAGACCTCCCGCTTGTGAAACTCCCTCACCCGACCAATCGCAGCGTCGATTGCAGCTCCGAGCTCTTCAGCAGTTTGCTCTCCAGGCCTCCCAGCGATGCACGACTCCAATTCCTCCTCGCTGAGCTTGATATGCGACGTCGTGAGATTTACGTTGTCGTATCTCAACGTGTGCTCCAACAGTGCCGCATCGCCTCGTTCTCTCACATCAGCGATGATTTTCCTTACGCTCTGCTGGGCCTCCAAAGGGAAGAGACTGTGTTCAGTGGTAGGATATGTAGAAATTTCTTCTTCACTGTTGGATGAAAGATCAACTATCTTTAACTCTGTCCAGTACAATTCCTCAGAACTCCTTCATCAAAACCGTTAGAGGGTATATCCGCCGGTCAGGGTATAACCCTGGAGGGAGAAACCAGAGGAAGCGATCTCGTTCGCGTGACCGCTCAAATGTATAATTCAGGAATTCTATTGTCAAGGTAAAATTAATTTCATATATCTGTTTCAACTCTGTACCGAGAGCTTAGAAAGGGAGTGAAAATGTGATTGAGGCTGTTTTTTTCGATCTTGACGGCCTGCTCGCCGATACGGAAGATCTGCACGTCATGGCCTATGAGGATGTTGCAAAAAAAACAGGCATTGCAATGAACAGGGAGTATATCCAGAATTTTGTCGGCAGGGCTACAAAAGAAAATATCTGGCAAATTATCCAGGATTTCAATATTACCCGTTTCAGCTTCGAGGAACTTCTCCAGCTCAGGTATGATAGCTACGAGGAAGTCATACAGCGCGTACCAATTGCACCGATGGAAGGTGCACTCATCTGTATCGAAAAGGTTGCCGCACAGAACCTGCGAAGGGCGCTCGTTACCCTCTCGATGAAGGAGCACGCTCTTTCGGTACTGGATAATATATCCAGAAACCTGAACAGGACCTCGAATGACGGATACATCAATCTCGTTGATTTTTTCCATATAATGGTGTTCGGAAATGAAGTCAGCAAGCCCAAGCCGGATCCTGAAATCTATCTGAAGGCGCTGAAAGGCACCGGCACGGCACCCTCGCGTTGCGTTGCACTGGAGGATTCTGAGGCAGGTGTGATGTCTGCAAAGAGGGCAGGGTTACACGTCATTGCTGTGCCCAATGCCCATACCCAACAGCAGAGCTTTGAAATGGCTGACGTGGTCTTTACGTCGCTGTTTGAAGTTGCAAAAATGGAGTTTCTGAACCTATGAACCAAAAGCAAATTGGAATATTTTCTCGGATTAAGAAATCTGACCAATTCGATAAATATGACCAGGTTGGGTTATCTGCCCACAGAGACCTGAATCCGAAATTGTTCAGGCTGGCCCACCATGTAGAGGTGAAAAAGATCACCGAAGAAGAAGTCCTGTACTACAGAAGAATCACGGATAGCCCCCTCTACTTCCATCTTCAGTACACCGGGGACAACCGCTATTATCTGCCCTCGGCAATGAGCCTCAAACCGTTTCTGAAAGATATCGAAAAGGCTTATCATTCTGGACAACCGGAATACGTCTCCATACACTTCGGGCCCGCCTCGAGATCAATCACACTCGATTCTAATAACTATATTGCTGTGGCTGATGGTCCACTTCTCAACAAAAAAGAGCTTGTTTCAAACCTTACGGAAAACCTTGAGCTCCTGAAGGAAACCTTTCCCGGTTCAAAGCTTCTGGTTGAAAATCTGGAATTTGTGCCTGAGATTATTTCCGGTGGATCATACAGGTATATTCAGGAAGCGAACTTTTTTTCCGAATATGTGATGAAATGGAAGGAGACGGGTATTCTGGATGGAATCATATTCGATGTAGCCCACGGGTTGATCGCAGCAGCCAATCACCCTTTATACAACGGTCTGTTGGCTGACCCGCTTGAGACAGGACCTGATTACATCGAGAAGTTACGCCGAAGGAGTGAGGACATCATTCAATATTTCACCGCTTACCTTTCGTCCATGCCGATCCAGCTCGTGAAAGAGATACACGTTTCGGGGATATCCCGGCTTTCGGAGGGTGTGTGGGTGGATGCACACATCGAGATAGGTCCGAGGGAGATGAGTGCGCTTGGAAAGCTGCTGAATATGCTTGGGGAGAGGAATATTCCGATTACACTCGAGTACTATAGAAGCTCTCAGAAGGCGCTCGAGCAGCTCGAAATGCTGCACAGAATGCTTATGGCAATAACGAAAGACCACCAAGGGGACTCCCATGTTT
>SMTZ1_10014107_pt1 | contig 11202 bp, 6 predicted proteins | sample DeeMarSWOR136_30_FD_25667 | JGI IMG/M metagenome (IMG submission 25667)
GAGAGCACCTTTCCGCTAGGCGGGACCACTGCATTATGGGCTCTTGCCAGACGAGTAATACTATCAAGCAGTATGACGACATCCCTCTTGTGCTCCACCAGTCGCTTGGACTTCTCGATCACCATGTCAGCCACCTGAACATGCCGCTGCGGGGGCTCATCAAAGGTGGAACTGATCACCTCACCCTCCACCGAGCGCTCCATATCGGTCACCTCCTCGGGCCGCTCATCAATAAGCAGGACGATCAGGACGATCTCTTTGTGATTTGCCATGATACTGTGAGCAATAGACTGCAGCAGCATGGTTTTTCCGGTGCGAGGTGGCGCCACGATCAGCCCCCGTTGCCCCTTCCCGATGGGCGTGAGAAGATCCATCACCCTCGTCGAGAGATCATCAGGGGAATGTTCCAAGTTTACCTTTTCTAGAGGATAGAGCGGAGTAAGATTGTCAAATAAGATTCGGTCCTTCGCGGTCTCAGCCTCTTCGTGGTTCAGATCTTCCACTTTGAGCAGGGCAAAGTACCGCTCGGACTCCTTGGGAGGCCTGATCTGTCCAGAAATGGTATCCCCTGTCTTGAGACCAAATCTCCGGATCTGTGAAGGCGAGACGTAGATATCGTCCGGTCCCGGCAGATAGTTATAATCAGGAGAGCGCAGAAAGCCGAAGCCATCGGGCAGGATCTCTAGCACGCCGTCCCCATAGATGACCCCGTCCTTCTCCGCCTGGGCCTGCAAGATGGCGAAGATCAACTCCTGCCGGCGCAGGTGGGTTGTGCCCTCCACCTTGAGCCCTTTGGCCAAGGCAGTGAGCTCCGATATTTTCTTACTTTTTAATTCTCTCAGATTCAGTACTTCCGTGCTCATGATCTTCCCTTTTCCCTTATTGCTCGGTAAAACCTGGACACCTGATCCTGTGTGTTCTCTTTGGATCCGTTATTGTTAATCACATAATCTGCGTATGCTACTTTTTCTTCCAGGGGCATCTGACTTTCAATTCGGGCGATAGCTTCTTCTTGGCCAATACCATCTCTGGACACGAGTCGCTCAATCTGTACCTCCTGCGTCGCATAGACCACGACCACCACATCCACCTTCGCCTGCAACCCCGTCTCGATCAGCAGCGGCACGTCCAAGACCACATCATCACCTTCTTGTGCCGCCCTGTTCCACATTGCTTCGTTGATCAGCGGATGGAGAAGTTGCTCCAGGGCTCTCCGTTTCTCCGGATCCCTGAACATAATCCTGGCCACCGCACCTCTATCAATCTGCCCCCCGCTTCCCATGACGCCATCACCAAAGATGCTAAGCACTCGCCTTTGGACACCGCAATCTATCGTCATAATGCCCCGACCAACCTCATCAGCATCTATGACCAGCATCCCTAGTCGCGACAAGAGAGCACTGACAAAACTCTTTCCGCTGGCGATGCCCCCTGTCAGACCGACCACCATAGCTATGCAACCCGCCGTCTTTCGCAAGGACCGGCGTACAACCTATATATCGAGATTTTCCACCTGAAGCGCGTGCTGCTGAATAAAATTCCTCCGCTCCTCCACTTGATCCCCCATCAAAATAGTGAAAATCTCGTCAGCCACCACCGCATCTTCCACTTTCACCTGCAGAAGTGTCCTCGTCTCGGGGTCCATGGTGGTCTCCCAGAGCTGCCCAGGGTTCATCTCTCCCAAACCCTTGTATCGTTGAATCTCCAAACCCTGTTTACCAATGTCCGTGATGTAGCCCAGCAGTTCCGCTGTGGATCCCAAGATTGTCTCCCCACCTTTGTGATAGACGGCAAAGGGTGGATTCTCAAAACCAGCAATAGACTTAGATAATGCAAGGAGATTCTTGTACTCCACCGTCTCCACGAATTCCCAGTTAATTTTCTTGTCCACCTCTCTGCCGTTGACCCTCCCTCTTAGGATAAACTCAAATACATTGTGTTCTTCATCGCTGGTAATCTCGCCCACATGAAATCCTTCTTCAGCCAACCTTCCATGTAAGCGTTTCACTCGCTCTTTGTCTGCCAAAACTTTCAGGCGGGAGATGCCGTGATCGAGTATTATCTTGATCGCCTCCTGTGGGTACCCCCGTCGCTCGAGTCTTCGCAGATAGTAGTCGAAGCGCGACAGCCTGTTCAGGAGCTCCAAGAGGCGTTTTCCTCCCAGGCGTGTGCTCGATCCCTTCAGCTTCATTTCAATTTTTTCCATGGCTCGGTGCAACAGATGTCTGTCCAAGTCCTCCTCATCCTTCAAGTAACCATGTCTCTTTCCATCTCGCACTCGAAACAACGGTGGCTGGGCAATATAGAGGTACCCTCGCTCTATGATTTCAACCATCTGACGGTAAAAAAAGGTCAGAAGTAGAGTCCTGATATGCGAACCGTCGACATCCGCATCTGTCATTATGATGATTCGATTGTACCGTATCTTCGATACATCCACCTCCTCTTTGTTAATCATGATTCCTAGGGCCGTGATGATCGTTCTTATCTCATCATTTGATAACATCTTGTCAAAACGAGCCTTCTCGACGTTGAGAATCTTCCCTTTGAGGGGGAGAATGGCCTGAAACCGCCTGTCCCTGCCTTGCTTCGCCGAGCCTCCCGCAGAGTCTCCCTCGACGATATACAGCTCGCTCAGGGTGGGATCACGCTCTTGGCAGTCCGCCAACTTTCCCGGAAGTAGGGTCGAGTCCATGCCGCCCTTTCTTCTGGCTAGTTCCCTGGCCTTGCGGGCAGCCACTCGTGCCCGCGCGGCGTCAACCACCTTCGTCATTATTTTTCGGGCTACTTGAGGGTTTTCCTCGAAGAAAGCGCCCAATCTTTCATTCGTCAGCGTCTCCACATATCCCTTGATTTCACTGTTCCCAAGCTTCGTTTTCGTTTGTCCTTCAAACTGGGGCTCGGGCAGTCGTACGCTGATCACGCCCACCAGTCCCTCGCGTACATCGTCGCCAGACAGACCTTCCTTGAGGTCCTTCAAGAAATTGTTGGCAGCAGCATAGGCATTGATCTGACGTGTCAGGGCAGATTTGAAGCCGACTAGGTGGGTGCCACCCTCATGTGTATTAATACTATTGGCAAAGGCAAAAATGTTCTCTTTGTAACTATCGTTATACTGAAGCGCGAGCTCAATGAAGGTCCCATTCCTTTCCCCGTCAAAGTAGATGGGCTTCTGATGTATCGCATTCTTGTTGCGATTGAGATACTCGACAAACGAAACAATGCCTCCTTTATAGAAGAAGTGGTTGTTTTTTTCTGTGCGCTCATCTTCAATGGTGATCGTCACACCCCGATTGAGAAAGGAAAGCTCACGCAATCTGTTCGAAAGAAGATCGTAGCTAAACTCCAGATCAGCAAAAATTTCTCCGTCAGGCTTGAATTTGATGATGGTACCAGTCTTTTTCGTTTTTCCAACCTTCTCCAAGGGCGTTACCTTTCGCCCCCTCTCGTATCGTTGCCGGTAAACGCCACCCTCCCTCTTAATTTCTAACTCAAGATATTCAGACAGAGCATTCACCACAGAGAGACCAACCCCATGTAGCCCGCCGGCCACTTGGTAACTCTTCTTGTCAAACTTCCCGCCTGCATGGAGCTTCGTGAGAACTACTTCAACCGCCGGCCTTTTCTCCTGCTTGTGAATGTCAACGGGTATCCCCCGGCCGTTGTCCCGTACAGTTACACAGGCGTCCAAATGTATCACTACATCAATCTTGCTGCAGAAGCCGGCAAGGGCTTCATCAATACTATTGTCCACCAATTCCTCCACCAGGTGGTGCATCCCCTCCGGACCAGTGTTACCAATATACATCGATGGTCGCTTTCGGACAGCAGTCAACCCCTCTAGCACGCGTATCTGCTTCGCTGTGTAAACATTTTCTATGGTCGCTTTTGTCATGATCTTCCGTTACTTGCCGAGGGTATCTTTCTTCTTTCCTACGGCGCTATGCGTTGCGGCTACTAGGCAGGAAAACAAATAGATGAAGTAATAGCATCGAAATGGGGTAGCTCTCCTTGCTTACAGTCGCATGGGCATAATTACATACAAGTACTCCTCTCCATTGCCGGGTTTTATTACGCTTGCGCTCAACTCTTCCTTAAGTTCCATGGTGACACGATCCGTGTCCAAGATGTTTAGGACATCCAACAAATACCTACCATTAAAATTTATTGACACCCCTTCGCCTTCATAATCGATCTTAACCTCCTCGTGCACATTTCCCACGGATGGACCGCCTGTCTTCACCTCCATCTGTCCGCTGCTAATGTGGAATCGTATTCCTTCTCCCTGTTCGCTGGCTATAACCTGCGCGCGGCGGACAGCCCCGAGGAATTCTTTTCGATCCACGACGACTCGTTTATCGTTCCCTGAGGGAATCACCTGTTGATAGTCAGGATATTCTCCTTCTAATAGACGAACAACCACTATCGTCTTTTCAGTTTTGAATATGCAGTTGTTCTCCTGCACCGCAATAGCTACCTCGTTGTCACCATCCGTTAATACTCTTCGTAGCTCCATTACACCCCGTCGCGGCAGAATCACCCCCCTTTCTATGCTCGTCTCCACTGCTTTATCCACCCGTGCCAACCTATGCCCGTCCGTTGCCACCAGGCGCAATACTTCTCTTCCGGCATCCACTGCCTTTTCCATATAGACACCGTTTAGATTCAATCGAGACTCCTCTGTTGCCGCAGCAAAAACGCTTCTTTCAATCATTTCTAAGAATTCCACTATTCCTATACTAAAATAATTTCCACTCTCCGTGCTGGGGAAAACTGGAAAATCGTCTGGATCCAAACCCGGAAGGTTAAATGTTGATTTTCCACCCTGAATTGATACCCAAAAGTTCTCTTCCCCCTTTACTTCAACTTTGTTCCCCGGAAGCTCCCGTACAATATCATACAGTTTTTTTCCAGAAACACATATGGACCCCTGTTCCACTAGCGTTGCTTCAACCGTCTCCTTTACCCCTATTTCAAGATCTGTCGCAATCAGCTCTATCGTATCTCCTGTACTAGATATTAACAGGTTGGAAAGAATAGGAAGGGTGCTTCTACGCTCAGTAATACCCTGAATTTTTGCTAAATTTTGTTGAAAAGGCGTTTTTTCTAGTATGAACTTCATATATATCTCCTATAAATATAATCGTAGTAAAAAGACATGTTGAAAAGTGTATTTCGTACAGAAGGTCATGATATTAAAGAGAGTACAAATGTGTATTGATTAACTTCTCTGTGCACAGTGATGTGGAAAACTATGACTTTGCTTTGCGCATGAGGTCATCAACCACATGTTGGATGTACGCGTCTTTGGTAAGCCTGTCCTCGACTTTCTTTATGGAGTGAATGACCGTAGAATGATCTTTGCCTCCAAATTTGTCGCCAATATCGATGAGGGAGAAGGGGGTGAGTTTTTTGGCAAGGTACATTGCTATCTGTCTGGCTTCAACGACATGTTTCAACCTTCTCTTGGACCGTAAATCCTTCGGGGCAAGTCCGAAGTATGAAGCGACCACTTTTTGGATACTCTCAATGGAAATTGCGACATCAGTATCTTTGATGAAGTTGCGCAAAACCTCTTTGGCGATCTCGAGCGTGACCTGTTTCTTCGTCAGCGAGGCGAAGGCACCGAGTCTTATCAAACATCCCTCCAGGATACGGACATTGGAGTCTATGTTGGAAGCAAGATAGAAGGCGACATCGTTGGGGATATATATATTCTCAATCTCCGCCTTTTTTTTCAAAATAGCAACTTTCGTTTCTATGTCTGGTGGCTGAATGTCGGCAATGAGGCCCCACTCGAAACGGGACTTGAGGCGCTCCTCGAAGTCCGGTATTTCTCTCGGAAATTTATCGCTCGTAATGACAATCTGCTTCTTGTTCTCATACAGAGAGTTAAAAGTATGAAAGAACTCTATCTGTGTCCTCTCCTTGCCCGAAATGAATTGGATGTCGTCGATCAAAAGCACGTCAATATTTCTGAACTTGCGTCGAAAGTCGTCCATACGTTCGTACCGAATGGCGTTAACCAGTTCATTCGTGAACTCCTCCGAGGAGAGATAGGATAACTTCCGGTGGTCCCGGAACGTTCCAGAGGCAATAATCCTGCGGCCAATAGCGTTCAGCAAGTGCGTTTTTCCCAACCCAACCCCACCGTAGATGAAGAGAGGGTTATACCGTCTACCTGGCGAGTCCGCGACAGCCTGGGATGCCGCATGTGCGAACTGGTTTCCTGCGCCGACGACGAAGTCCTCAAAGGTATAGCGCGGGTTAAAGATAGTGTTGGCAACTTCAAGGCTGCTGGTAGAATCCCCTCCGGATGTTTTTGCCGTTGACAAGCTCCCTGTCGGGCTCACCTCCACAGCGACTGAGTAATCCCTGCCTGTAACCTCGTTGACGGCAACCCGGATGGTATTGAGATAGTGTTCCGACACCCAATCACGGAAGAAGGTATTGGGAACCCCGAGAGTGAGAGACTCGTCATCAAGGGAAACGACGTTGATAGGCCGAATCCAAGTGTCGAAGCTCTTCTCCTGAATCTGTGCCTTCAGCTTATCAACTATGGGTAACCAGAACTCTTCCACGGACGGGTTCCCTGATCAATTTAGGGCTGGAAGTCTCAGCCAGACTGTTTTCAACATTTTATCCACAACATGTTGATATTTTTTGGAACGGAATAAGGGAAGAATTCCTCAGTTAAAATCTGCAAATCAGTGGACTGCTACAATACAAAAAGAGCTGCCTACCAATTTATCTCTTACCAGAAAAGTTTCCTCAGGTCAAGTCTTTTTTCCCGTGTTCAGCTAAGCCAGCAACACCAACGGTCCGTTCCCCTTCCTCCAAATCAATGAGCTTCACGCCTATGGTATTCCTGCCTCGAAGAGACACGTCGTGCACAGGGAGGCGGATCACCTTCCCCCGGTCGGTAATCAGCATTACCTCATCTTCTTCCAGCACCTGGAGGACCCCCACGACAGGCCCATTTTTATCCCGCACCAAAGTATTTATCACGCCCTTCCCCCCGCGATTGTGAACCGGGTACGCCTGTGGCAGCGTTCTTTTGCCGTAGCCTCTTTCCGTTATGCTCAGTATGGTTGCTCGCTCCTGAATGATTTCAAGGGCGACCAACGTGTCGTTGGGCCCGAGTCGAATTCCTCGCACACCGCGAGCGGCCCTTCCCATCTCGCGGATGGCGGCTTCGTTAAAACGCGTCGCCTTCCCGTTTCTCGTGGCCAAGAAAACATCACTGTCCGCTCCAGCCAGCCGGGCATCGGCTAGACGGTCACCCTCGGCCAGATGGAGGGCGATAATGCCGTCGGATCGGGGATGGCTGAATGCCTGCAGAGCAGTCTTCTTGACGACGCCCTTCCTGGTGGCCATGATAATGAACTCCTCCCGTGTAAATTCTTTGACGGGAAGTATGGCTGTCAATCGTTCTTGGGGAGACAGATTGATGAGGTTGACGAGGGCCTTCCCGCGGGCCGAGGGGGCCGCGTGAGGTATCTGATGAACCTTCAGCCAATACACTTTTCCTTTATCCGTGAAAAAGAGAATGTAGTGGTGAGTGGACGCGACGTAGATATGCTCGACGAAATCCTGCTCCTTCACGACGATACCGAGTCGCCCCCTGCCTCCCCGGCGCTGGCTGCGATAGAGTCCAGCCGGCGTTCTTTTGATATAGCCCGTGTGCGTTATGGTGACCACCATGTCCTCTTCCAAAATGAGGTCCTCAACTGAGATCTCGCCCTGCTCCTCTATAATCTCAGTTCGCCGGTCTTCAGCAAAGTCTTTTTGGATATCCTGCAGCTCATGGACGATGACGTCCATCAGCAGCGTCTCGTCAGCGAGAACCTGTTTAAGCCTGGCGATCTCCCTGCTCATTTAAGCCTCGCAATCTCCCTGCTCAGTTGTTCAAACTCTTCAGCCAGCTTCTCTCGTTCCAGGCCAGTGAGACGTTGGAGCCGCATGTCCAAAATAGCCTGTGCCTGTCTGTCGGTGAATTGAAACTGCCCCACAAGGGCGATTTTGGCCTCCGCGGGGGTCTCAGAACCTCTAATGAGCGTGATGATGGCATCGATTTGGTCCAGAGCCATCAAGAGCCCTTGGAGGATGTGGGCTCGATCCTCTGCCTCTTTGAGTTCGCAGCGGGAACGTCGCGTAACGACAACCTTGCGGTGCTCAATGAAGTAGGCAATGAGCTCTTTGAGATTCAGAACGGTAGGCCGGTTGTCGACCAGTGCTAGCAGGATGATACCGAAGGAAACCTGCATTTGCGTCAGCTTATAGAGCTGATTGAGGATTATCTCTGCAGGCACGTCATTTTTTAACTCCACCACGACTCGCATGCCTTCGCGGTCTGACTCATCCCTGACCTCGGAGACACCATCCAGGCGTTTCTCGTGCATCAGCTCAGCGATCTTCTCCACGAGACGAGCTTTGTTCACCTGGTAGGGGAGTTCGGTGATAATGATGCGCTCACGTCCACCTTTTGGCTTCTCGACAAATGCTTTGGCACGAAGCTGGATGACGCCCCGGCCAGTATGATAGGCTGATCTTATGCCGTCCCTCCCATAAATGAGGGCACCAGTCGGGAAATCTGGACCAGGGATAAATTTCATCAGCTGATCGACCGTTATCTCAGGATTTTCTATCTGTGCCACAATGGCGTCGATCACTTCCACCGGCGCGTGTGGAGGGATGTTCGTTGCCATACCCACGGCAATACCCGCCGAGCCATTGACCAGGAGGTTGGGGAAGCGGGCGGGCAGAAGCTGAGGTTCTTGGAGTGAATCGTCATAGTTCGGCCCAAAATCGACCGTGTCTTTTTCGATGTCTGCCAGCAGTTGACCAGCCAGGCGCGTGAGGCGGACCTCCGTATACCTCATAGCTGCCGCTGAATCCCCATCAACGGAACCGAAGTTGCCCTGTCCTTGAACCAGGGGACAGCGGAGAGAGAAGTGCTGGGCCATTCTGACGATGGTGTCGTACACGGCGGCATCCCCATGGGGATGGTACTTACCGATGACGTCTCCAACAATGCGCGCAGACTTTTTGAAAGGCTTGTTCCACTGATTTCCCAGGTCATGCATGGCATACAGAATCCGCCGGTGCACCGGTTTAAGGCCATCGCGCACATCAGGCAACGCGCGCCCGATGATAACACTCATGGCGTATTCCATGTACGACTTACGCATTTCATCTTCGATGTTAATGGCTACCGACCGCAGTGCTGACGTCATCCGTGTCTCCTCCTATAAAATTGGTATATTTTATCAGAATTTAACTGACATTTCAAGGAGGAAAGTGGGCAGACTGGCTGATATCGAGGTGTGGGTGTATGCAGTGCACGTGGAGCTGGGCGAAGCGCCTTGACAAGGAGGGAAGGGAGGCTATAAGATGCGGCAAGGGTGGGCACAATGACAGATTACGAGCGTCCCGATCTTGCATCATATGCATCGCGCAGCTGTGACTCTCGGGGAAGGAGGTACCCTGAGGAGTTCAAGGACGACCGACCACATTTCGAGCGGGACAGAGACCGTATCATTCACTGTGCAGCCTTCCGCAGACTCGAGTACAAGACTCAGGTCTTTGTGAATCATGAGGGAGATTACTATCGAACCCGCCTCACTCATTCTCTGGAGGTGGCCCAGATTGCCAGGGGGATTGCCCGCAAGTTGAGGCTTAACGAGGAGCTCACGGAGGCGATTTCTCTAGGCCACGATCTGGGGCATACACCATTTGGTCACGCTGGCGAGGATGCGCTCAACCGTTTGATGGCAGAGCACGGAGGTTTTGAACACAATCTCCAGAGTCTTCGGGTCGTGGAGAAACTCGAGGAGCGGTATCCTGGATTTCCCGGCCTCAACCTCACCTGGGAGACACGCGAAGGGCTCGCCAAACACTCGTCATTTCATGACTCGGCCCATACGGTGGACCTGAGTGAGTACGGCTTGCAGTCGCCCCCGAGCCTGGAAGCTCAAATCATCAACCTCGCAGATGAGATCGCGTACAACAACCACGACATCGACGATGGACTTGAGTCGGGCCTTGTGTCGCTGGAGGAGCTGATGGAGGTGCCGCTGTGGCAGCGGGTCTATCGTGAGGTGGAACGCAAACACCCGAGCGCCTCCAGTACGGCCAAGAAATCCAGTGCCATCAGTGCTCTAATTGGGCTGCTCATTCAGGACGTGGTGATGCAAACATCGGAGAGCATAAAGGAGCACGATATCGAGTCGCCCGACGACGCACGTGAGCGTGGAAAACCACTACTGGCTTTTAGTGCCCAGATTCGGGAGCAAAATGAGACACTCAAGGATTTCCTGTGGCACAACCTGTACCGGCATCATCGGGTGGAACGCATGAGAATGAAGGCTGAACGGTATATCACCATTCTCTTTCAGACGTATGCGGAGAATCCGGCACTGTTGCCTAAGAAGTACCAGTCAAAGATGGACGAGGAGGGCAAGGAACGGGTGATCTGCGATTTCATCGGGGGGATGACTGACCGCTACGCACTGGAAGAGTACAGAAAGCTATTTGAGCCCTTTGAGCGGGTTTAACGAGGCGGCATGGAGCAGCTTCCTGCGGTAATCAGGGCTATGCTCAAAGCCGATTTCTATCCTGACCCCACCCTCACCGTCCAGCTACTGCAGACGCACATATCTTATATACTCCTTGCGGGTTCTTTCGTCTACAAGGTGAAGAAGCCCGTGGATTTCGGCTTTCTCGATTTTACTTCGCTCGCAAAGCGTCAGTTCTATGTGGAAGAGGAACTCAGGCTCAACGCACGGTTCTCGCCCCACATCTATTTGGCGGTGGTGCCGATAACGGAGAAGGGTGGTGGTTATATCCTGGATGATGACTCCCACGTGGTAGAATACGCCCTCAAGATGAAACGAATCAGTGAGGACGCGATGCTGTATCGGCTATTGGCAGCGGGCAGCCTTACAGTGGATGATATGCACAAGATCGCCGTGCACCTCGCCGAGGCTTACGAGAAGATCCCTAGCGATGAAAAGGCCAAATCCTTCGGTACGGTCGAAACAGTCGGTCATAATGTAAAAGAGAACTTCCAGCAGACTCGCAAATACATCGGCGGGCCGATTTCCCGGGAGAAGTTTGAGAAGATCGAGGCGTGGAGCATTGCCTTCCTGAATGACCATGCAGAGCTGTTCGAGAAGCGCATTGCCGACGGCTACATCAAGG
>SMTZ1_10016148_pt1 | contig 11202 bp, 14 predicted proteins | sample DeeMarSWOR136_30_FD_25667 | JGI IMG/M metagenome (IMG submission 25667)
AAATGTGAATGGTTTGAGTTTAATAGAAGAGGTCATGGGAACTTCGATTTTTGTCGGTCTTAGTTTTGGATGTTTCACAAGGTTTAGGAGCCGTTTATCTTCCTCTATTTCTATTCTTATAATGCCGTTTGAAAGGCTCATCATCGCAATTAGGTCTTCAGCTTTCCCACATCCCTCATCAATGCAGGTTAATACAGCGTTTCCCTCGACAGCTAACCTCAACAGAGTTGTCCTTATGAACTTTAAAACCTCGGAACCATTCATTAGGTAAGGCGAGGTGAGAGAGTCAAAAACCAACAAAGCGTTTTCACCTATTCTTTCCCGCATCTTTATGATAGCGATGCTTAGACTCGTTAAATCTCCGCACGAAGCATCAATAACATCTGACCTGTCCACGCTAGGAAGTCCTACAGTTTCACGGAAGGCGTCGACAAAGCCTAAAGGATGAGGGAATTCCTCACCCAATCCTCTTTGCTTGAATGATTCTATAATTTCTGATGGCGTGGATTCAGTGGTCACGTAGACCACTGGTCCCAGGGTAATACTCTTTAGAACAGTTTCTTGGCAGAAAGTGGACTTTCCTGCTCCAGGAGGACCAACCAATAAAATCAAGTTTTTAGAAGGTATTTCTTGGAGTTGAGCTAAGGAAACCATCCGAAATCACCTATCTGAACTCCCACTCGCAGTAAGGGTCACCCATCGCAATACACTTTGTTTCTCTAACATGCTGATTCTTGACTGCTGAGAAGAATCCGTTGAGGAAACCCGTGGTGAAGAAGCAGCAAGGCTCCTCCCACTTCATCGTGTAGAATAAAGGTATCCAGTTGCTCTCGACATTCTCTCTAATTTTTATCGTTTCATCAACCGTAATTTCTCCAACCTTAGCGTATTTCAGGAGGCTAACCATGCGCTTCGCCGCGGCATCTCCGGTTAATCCTGAACCCATCAGGCATTCACCGATTTTCTTGCCTGCCCTAGCGCCTCCCATTCTGAATGCCATACGAAACCTCTCGGCCATAAAAGGAAAGCTGGTTTCAGGAGAGTAGGCCAAATTAGGTCCCAACTTTGCGCGTTCTACGAGAGGCTTTTCATGGAGGAGAAAATCCGTGAGGCGATACATCAATCGGTCATGGATCCGTTCAAGAGCCGAGCTGTCTTTCTGCAACGAATTCTTCAGCTCAGTCAGTGATCTCCCCAGGCACCAGTTTAAACTCGCAGTACGGATCGCCTAGCCCGATGCACTTGGTCTCAACGGCGTTCCATTTCCTCTCCTCCTTCTCAAGTCCTTGGCACAATCCCGCTAATAGAGGGGCAAAAAGCAGAGAGGTAGCAGCGCCAACGTTCTCGAATCCGGAACACTCATAGCTCTCATAGACCCGTACATAGTGTTCGTCGGTCTTAGAGATCTCATTGACGTATTCCATTATACAAACCCCCCGTCGCTGCATCATCTGCTGAAAGAATTGCATCATCTTCTTCATGTCTTTAACCTTACTGAAGCTTTTAGGCATAGATATTTTGTAGAGAAGCTTCATGTGCCATGGCATCATTGAGATCATCTCTCTGAATGATGCGCCAAACTGGATTAAGAAGTCGTACATCATTGTTGTGAACCTTTGTGGGTCCCAGAGCAGACTGTTCCACCGCATTATGCTTGGCCAGAAAATATTAACTGCCAACGCCCCGAATTCTTGGTTGAGAGATCCCCTTTGCTCTGCCTCGAACGAGCGTTTATACATCTCTCGATCCCAAGTTTTAACATCCCAAGCTCTCTGTTCCCATGTTTTGTCTATAGAAATCTCAATTTTCGTTGGCTTCACGCTCGGGTGCTTCACGACATTAAGGATCTTTCTTTCTTCTTCTAGGTCCATTTCAATGACGCCATTGGCGAGACTCATCATCGCTCCGACGTCCTCTTGCCTCCCGCAACCCTTATCCATTGATGATAAGATCGAGTTTCCTTCAGCAACGAACTTAGAAAGAGAGAGCCGTATAAACCGTATAACCTCAGGACCGGCGAGTAGATAGGGTGACACGAGAGAATCGAAGATTAACAATATGCTTCCTTCTCCGATTCGTTCCTCTAGCTTCGAGATCGCGATGCCGAGGCTGGACAGATTGGCGCAGTCTGCCGAGACCGTGTTAGGTCGACCTGAAAGGGAGACTCCAACTGTTTCACTGTAGGCGTCAACAAAATGCAGTAAACCAGGCTCGATCTTGCCAAGTCCCCGCTTTCTCAACGCTTGCTCAACCTCTGATGCGCCGCTCTCCGTGGTCACGTAGATACAGTGCCTTTCCATCGCCAAGCTTTGGAGAGCGACCTGTTGACAGAAAGTGGACTTTCCTGAGCCTGGAGGGCCAACCAACAAGATCATATTTTGGGGTGGCACTTCTTGTATCTGGGTTAGAGAAACCAATAATTACCCCATTTATAAAGTAGCGAATGCGAGTTTATTTAAACTGCGTTTATTTTCTAAACGGTATCTTGAATTTAGTTGTAAACCATTGCGCTGGGATCTACCTCTATGCCCTTTGCTGATATTTCGCAGGGTCTAGGCTGGTTGCCAATCCCAAACTGCTCATCTTCTGCGACTTCAACAGACACAAGCTATTCCGAAAAAGAAAACACTGAATCATTTTGCTTTATTACTATTTGCAGAGACTGCAAGTAATTCCTGAAATCACATCAGCTTTGGCTATCTATATTTCGCTTGTAACAGCAGGCTATACTGCGATAGCTAAACCAAATCCCAATAAAAGCAAGAAACAAGAGATTTATGGACAACTCAAAAAATCAGTAATCAACATCATTTCTAACCTCGAAAACAAGGACTATCATAAATTTTCACTCGAACCATGGCATGATATCCAAGTAGATGAAAGGCATCAACTAGTTAATAAGAAACTAAGAAACAGACTTGACAATTTCTCCGAGAAGATCGATAAATATGGATCAGTTATCGATCAAATAGATTTCAAAATACTTAAGACAATTACTCAAGATGTTGCCAACGAAATCTACAAAAAAGAACAGTCAGCATCGGGTATGTTACACCTTTCAATACGTTTTTTTAAAACTAGAGGAGAACCTTTGAACCGTAGCATTACAATTTATGATCATCTGAAGAAGAAGCATACTATAGAAGAACTAATTGACTTTACTAGAAAAGAAGAAAATCTTAGTGAAGAAGAAATCAAAGGAACTGAACTGGAATTACAATATTATCGTGAACCAATCAACGATGAGCAAAAAATAACTGTATTTTGGAATCAGTGCTTAGAAAGACTTGATGATGTTCCTGAATACAAGTTTATAGTTAAACAAAATGACGTTCTATTAGAAGAAGCCAAGAAAATAAAAGAAGAATTGATTAAAAGAATCGAGAAAGCTATAGAATAGAGTTCAGAGTACATTCTGATTATTTAATGACCATTAAAACAAATTCAGGGAGCGTCTCGACAAAACCTTGAAGAATATTTTCCAAGTTTCTCAAATCCATTAATGGCATAATAGTCTACATTCTCATAACAAAAAAGGGAAAGTTGAGAGTCGGTTTTCAGTCTTACTCGCTCTTTTACGGTATACTTGGGATTAACGCTTGGGATAATTGCCACAACTTCACCTTCCAAGCTATTCAAGAACTGTTCCAATTTCCTCTGGTCTTTCCTCATATCAATATCGAATCTATGAACCCTATATCTCAATTTCCTGCTCCCTCCATCAGTAGAAACATAGGATAAACAGATATTAAAATTGTTTAGTATTTGTGAGGTCATGTCTTCTAGTGTACCGCAAAGATGTTTGAGATAACGTAGTTTACGCTTTATTGTACTTTCACGATTAGCCTTCTTAGTCATCAGCCATATTCCAAAATTAACAAAGTTTGACTTCGGTAGGTTGCATAATGGTGCGGAGGGTGGGACTTGAACCCACGAAGGCCTTCGCCAGAGGATCTTAAGTCCTCCCCCTTGTCTTAGGCTTCGGATCTGGCCGCCTATTGCAGGCATCATTGGATAGCGCGCGCTATCTTATAGTACATTGATTTTTTGAAAGGAAGATACGCCTTATTTGTATAATTGTTAACAAAGAAAACTGCGAATAAAGCAACATAAGCCGCTTCCATAAATCATAAAAACTGAAAAAGACGACTAGGTCAAGTTTAGGGAGGAGACTTTGTGAAATTTGGGGATATTATAATTGCCGTGGCATCTTTGTTTCTAATTACTGTTTTGATTTCTTATCCGTTAGAAATTATGTTAGTTTCACTTCTAGGTTTAAACCTGGCACCTACAATTGGCGCGCTAATCTCAGTGCTATTTGGTGGCTTAATAATCGGCTACATTTTTTTAGGAAAAACAGATGATTGCAAAAAAGAGGTACTCGTAAAGATTTCGGTATTATTTACTGTTCTAATGCTGTTTTCAATTGTGCTAAACAACGCAGTTCTCGGAGAGTACTTCACCGACTGGGTTCAAGAGACATATCAAGAATCTAATGACACAGCCTCTTTAACAACGTTTGATTGGTTTCTGGTTGGGGGATTATTCATTGGCTCCCAGATGTTCATGAACGCAATCATCTTGTTTATATTCAGTCTCATAGGACTATTCACGGGTTTAAGATTAAGGAAGAAGAGAGACTAACCCATTTCTGCAAAGTTCTCTAGACACTCCAAAACTGTTCTTTGATAGAATTTCAGCTCAAAAGGAATAGAACTATCTTCCATAAACGCTAAAAATACATAAAATATATGCGATGTATACTCCAATATTCATTTTGAAGGGGGGTGAAAGAGCAAATATGAATAAAAAACTACTGGGATTCACTTTAGCGATTATTTTTATAGCAACACTAGCAACACCAATGGTTCTAGCCAAACCAGGAGCTGCAAAAAACAATGATAAATTTGAATACTTCTATCTTGAAGTTTCTGGATTCAATCCTCAAAGTTGGGACAGAAGATGGTGGACTCCTCCAAATGTCGAATTTGAAGACCGCAAAACAATGCACACAAGAGGTGCGGGATGGTTCACTTTTCCGGGAGCGAATTTAACAGTGGGCGAAGAAGAATTCAGGTTGGATACTGCTCCGTATAATATAACTTGGACTACAACAGCTGATTCCAATGTTGTTAGGTTTAACAACGGAACAGCTAAGTCAAATATTATAAAACTTCATGATGTTGTCACAGTATATGATGCAAACAATGTGTCAATTGGCACGCTAGTGCTGGAACTGAAATCTTCCATTAAATTAGGTGTAGGAACCGGTACTGTTATGGGTTATGGAACCGGAGCATTAGAGGGTGTAAAAATATCTGCGATAGACCTTGGCGTAATATTCTATGACCCAACAACAACACCATTTCCAACAGTACTATATGCGAGAGAGGGAACAATAACGGGCTGGCCGGAAGATATCACCAACATAACTTGATAAACTAAACACCATAATAACCTCATTCTTTCCAATTTTTTCTACTTCAGTTCAGTAAAATTTTCCAAGAGAGCCAAAACAAAACTCTAGAGTATTTTTCTATAGGAATATTCTAGGTTTCGAAATATTACTACTGAAGGAATAGTCTATCTTCTAGAATATTCTTCTATGGGAATACTCTATTCCTATGTTCTATTCTTTTTCTCCACTTCATTTTTTGTTATGACTATGCAGATTATTATGGCATTAATGGATTTGAACAACTGTGAATGAAACGATAGCACAAGTGATTTAAGCTGAAAACAAGAAACTAAAATTTTGCTACTAATTCATTTTAGAGGGGGTGAGAACTCTGGAAGATTGGAAGATAAAGATTGCAGTTTTGTGGATAGTCTTGGAATGCGGTATGTTTGCGGTGCCTTTGGTGGAACAGCATATACCAGGTTATATGGATGAAATCACCGCCCTTCATACAACACCCGAAGCGATGATGCTATTAGCAATTATAGCGATGGTTGTGCCACTCATGGCTTTCCTGACCCTAATCTTAAAGGATTTGATTAATCGCTGGTTAAACATCATCGTGAGCATATTCTTTATAGTTACGATGCCAATTAGTATTATTGACTTTCCAACTGACTATTTGCCTTCTATAATAATAATCGCAATTGTAGAAGTTGTGGCTTTAGCACTGATTATCTGGTACGCATGGAAGTCTAAACAGAAAACATAAAAGTAAGATTATAGCCCTTTTTTCTATTTCATTTTTTGATATGATTGATTTTTTTTAGTAAAGTTTCCTAGACGCTCCAGATTTGTTCTTTAATGGTCATTAAATACTCAACCTGCTCTCTGGGACCTGCCTACATTAAGGTAGTGAGGTGAAATAGCAATCTAGGAGCATGGTATACGGCTACTCAAAACATTCTAAGAGATAATGAGAAGCTTTGGCTAAGATTTGTTTTGTTGACATGGTTACGCAAGCAGGAATCCATCAACGCTTTTAACTTAATTATTAAACTTTTACAGCAGAATAGAGTTTCAGAGTATTATATTTCTGCAACAGAAATTCTAGAGCATTTCCGCTTTCTAGAGTTATTCTTGAGGCATACAAAGAAGGTTTACATATCCATAGTTGGCAGCGAGTTAATTTCTGAAATAGAAAGGTCTAGTGAAGTTTCCTATAGTGCAATTAGAAAAAGACTCGCCAAAACAAACAGAATCTTCGCTTTAAAGAGCTTAGAAGTTATTTTGCTACCTATCTACGTCAACATAGAATCTTGGCAGAATACATAGATTTGTTGCAAGGCAGAATACCAAAATCGGTTTTTGCTAAACATTATCTAAAGATTGAATCTGTTAAAGATCTAGTGAAAAAGGTGAATACTGTCACTTCAACAATAGAAAGTAGCCTCTTGAGCCTTATCTAGGATTAGACAATCGTATTTTTGGGTGTGTTTCCAATCTTATTATCGTTGGTTTTCTGAAATTTAATTAATGATTGAGAAAGAGGCTTACAAGAACAAGCCTTTTTCTGAAAAAGGAAAGATTGGTTAATTTTGTGTTAGAGATAGAAAGCCAAGTACGTTGCTATTCCGAATATCAGCGATATTGTCCATAGCAGAGCTGTAATGTCCATAAGCCTCTTTCTTCTAATGCACGCCTTGAAGTTTGATGATTGAAGAATCCATGCTACAACTAATAGAATGCCAAGAATTAAAGCGACTGCGCCTGATATAGCGTGAACCCACATTGTTTGAACCCCCGTAAGTGACATATCAGTTGTAAAGAACTCGAAAGCACCGATGAATGATGGAGCCATAGCTAACAAGAAAGAGATGAGATGCAGAGAAACCGCTATACCCATAAACGAAGCGTGTAGTTTGAGCTGGCTTTTGGTTTTGTATGCCAACCCAGTAAGAAGCATTAGAAACGAAATTATTTGAATCAGAAGATTAATGTCTGTTATGAGAACGGCGTTCGTACCAAATAATCCTGACAAAGCGGCACCCTATTGTTTCTGTCGTACCAACAAGGTTAAAAGTTTTTCCAGTTTTCGCTTTTTGTTAGAATTAGTCAGGACGATCGCGCACGCAAAGGATAAGACTATTAAAAGAAATCTACGAAAAAGCAAATTTGAAAGTTCTAGACTAAGCCTGTTCAAAAACCAAAATATCGTTTTCTAATAGATATACGGTATCATTTTCTTGGTGTTTCTTTTGTATTCTTCATATTTCTCGCCAAACTCGACACCAAGCATTCTTTCTTCAATCTCAATACGGAAGAACAAGAAAATTGAAGCAAGCAGAACTATCAATATAGCATAAACGCTTGAGAAGATTACAACAAGCCCGAGGTTTCTTAAAATCTCACCCAAATACAATGGATGGCGAACGTGCTTGTAGAGACCATCTTTAACCAATTTATGCTCTCTTACTATCTTGAGTTGCGCCGTTCCGACAAGACTGCCATATCCTGCCTTCTTCTTCAATTCCAATCTCGCTTTCATTCGAATTAGCCCTCCAACTAGTAGCAGAAGCAATCCAGCAACTGCAAAAATCTGGAAACTGAAGTTTTGAAAATAAACAAAGTCAAGAATTGCGACAGCAAAACCCAGAAGCGTCAATCCCAAAAAAGGGATTACCGTCCAATCTTCCGTTAAAGTTTTTTTAACTTCAGGCATCCTCTTTCCAAGAAAACATGTAGTAATGATTAGATGTTAACTCTTTTGTTTTTCCTCCAATTCGCTTCTAAGCTAAACATTACACAATTAATGGGATAAGATTGCTGGGAGAAGTTTATGATAAGGCGAATTTAGGAGTGTTGAGAACCGGAAAATAAGCTATCTTGCACAGTAGGGCAATTCGTCTTTCTCTTTATGATGTTTGACGCATTCTTCACATTTTCCATGACGTGGACACTTTTCCTCAGGACAAGGACAATTGGGTGCAATGTACGTTGACGACATAGCATAAGCGTGGATTTTGGTTTCATAAAACCTTTCCGTGAGTAGATTGCACTTTTATGTTATTTTTCTACTCCTTTATTCTCAGTTTAAAGGAATTGATGATAAGGCAGATTCGAAAGTTTTGGAATAAACTACGTGTTCATGAGCAACTGCTTCAATCCTGCATTAGTTCAAGATTTAAGGGAAAGAATTTTTCAGGGAATAAATGAAATTCAAACAAAAATCAGTTAGACTGTCCAAAATTCTCAAATCTTTAAAAGCTAATATTAGAGTAAAAAATAGCAATTAAAATAGGCAATTGGAGAGTGAGTGCCAGGAGATATTTGATGATTAAGAACTCACAAAAGAGAATTGGCGAAATTAAAGTAAATAAGTATATAGTAAAGCAAGATAAAAGCTTGTTGAGGTTGAATGAGGCAAAGATCGTGCAGTGCACGTTGCCTGATGATGAGGCTAGAAGTAGAGGGTGTACAGAATTGGGTGAGTGCGAGGAATTGGTGTTAATTTATAGGCCTTTCGGCTGCATCAGAGAAAAGGATGAAGTTAACCTGGAGGAAATGACAACAGTCAGATAATAAGCGAGTCGCTTTTCAATATTAGCGTACGTGCTTTGATAGCCGATCTAAAGGAGCGCTTTTTTAAAACTATTAAAGAAATGAGCTAAGGCAATTATTGTTTGTCGGTTAATTCTACACTCAAATGAAAATATTAAAGGAATATAAATTCAATAAGATGAAGGGAGAAATGGAAGAAGGTAGTAAGTTATGAGTCAAGTTAAGAATTGCCCTAAATGCGGCGGCAATATGATTGAGGGTTTTCTGCCTAGTGCGCCACATTGGAAGGCTGGAAAAGGCATCCTGGGAAAAACCTACAGGATCTTCGCTTTTAAATGTGTAAACTGCGATTATGTAGAGTTTTACGTTGAAGCCTCAAAAAATAAAACTGCTGAAGGAAATCTATGATAAGGCATGTTTTCAAGTATTGAATCAATGTTGATCCAATTTCTAATAAGAAAAAGGCGAGAAAGACGTAAAGAAAAAGGCGAAACGCTATAAAAGGCATTAGACATTATTACGTATTTTGTGTTTATTGATAATGCAAGTTTAAAAGGTAAGGAACATGACTGACGATTTACATGACGACTTTTGCAAAGTGCTGGTTAAGAAATCATCCGATGTTGAGAAACATGAAGACTATGAAGAACCACTTATAGATGTAATTGATGAAGAAGAAAACATTAGAATCTTGGTTCAAGGCAGATGTTCGGAACAACAATATAGTATTCATGTTAACGAGGATAAAAGTGGAATTACAATTTGCCGAGAAGCATGCCATATAAAGAAGGGAGCAGAAAAGGTAGAATGTAATGATTTCTGCAGCAAAAACATACCGTTAAACTTAGAAGAACTTCAACTGGAAGGCATGCTATTTGTAGTTTCACAATGTAAAAATAACGTTCTTGAAATAGTAATTCCTAAAACCAAAAAAGCCTAAATTTCTTGGTGAAGCTTCTTTTCCAAAGAAGGTTCAGGGGGCGGGTAGCTCAGCACGGATAGAGCATCACCCTCCTAAGGTGGGGGTCGTGGGTTCAAATCCCACCCCGCCCGCTGAGACTTGTAGTCTCTACCTCTGGAAAAACATCGTCTATAGAAGAGTTTTATAAATCAACCACAAGAAGATAACCACAATGAAAACGGTACACAAACTATTCTTCAAAAACGCCGGTAATATGAAGGATGTACCCGACAAATCCATAGATTTGATGATTACTTCTCCCCCCTATCCCATGATTAAAATGTGGGACAAAATTTTCTCAAAACAGAACCCAGCAATTGAAGAAGCCTTGGAAAATAAGAATGAGAAAACCGCTTTTGAACTAATGAATAAAGAATTGGACAAAGTCTGGAAGGAAGTTTACAGAGTTTTAAAAGATGGTGGGATTGCCTGCATCAACATTGGAGATGCAACAAGAAAGATTGGAGACGAGTTTAAACTCTATTCTAATCATTCACGAATACTCCAATATTGCCTCAAATTAGGCTTCAGCTCTCTCCCTGAAATACTATGGAGAAAGCAGACAAACGCTCCAAACAAGTTTATGGGTTCAGGAATGCTACCCGCAGGAGCATATGTAACTCTGGAACACGAGTTTATTCTAATCCTACGCAAAGGTAACAAAAGGAAATTCACCACTGAGGAAGAAAAGAAACGCAGGAGAGAAAGCTCCTTCCTTTGGGAAGAAAGAAACGTTTGGTTTTCCGATGTATGGGAAGGACTTAAGGGAACCAGACAAAACAACATAAATAAGAATATCCGAGATAGAAGCGGAGCCTTTCCTTTCGAACTGGCTTACCGTTTGATAAATATGTTCTCGCTGAGAGGAGACACAGTCTTAGACCCTTTTCTTGGAACTGGAACTACAACAATTGCTTCAATATCAACTGGTAGAAACAGCATAGGTTTTGAGATAGACTCAAACTTCAAGGAGCACATAATTTCAAGACTTGAAAATCTTGTAGATTTCTCCAATCAGTTACTTCAAGATCGAATTGAGAACCATCTGAAGTTTGTCCAAGAAAAAACCAATGCAAAAGTAAGATTGCAATATACGAGTTCGTATTATGGATTTCCCGTAATGACGAGTCAAGAGAAAGAAATTTTTTTTGAAAAGCTCTCCAAGATTAAGACAAGGGGCAATATGATCGAAGCTCAATACCAGAGAAGCAAATCTATTTCGATATGAGTTGCTTCACCTTGACTAAGTTAATTAGAACCAAAAAAGGGGGATTTGCGGGTG
>SMTZ1_10007155_pt1 | contig 11201 bp, 9 predicted proteins | sample DeeMarSWOR136_30_FD_25667 | JGI IMG/M metagenome (IMG submission 25667)
CATAGAGGCTTGTTTTGAGGTGCATACGTTGTTTTTTGTGTGACTGAAAGCAATAGTTTACGGTCGGTCAATCCCCTTATGGCCTTGATGGCCAATCGACGCGAGAGTAGCAAACCGTATAGGGAAAGACGGAATTATGGAAGGAACATTGTTTGTCATTCCATTCGCGTATCCTTTTTACCCGAGGGAGATAATCGACGAGCAGGTAGAACTATCCAAGCGATTATTAAAAAAGTTAACACCTGCTTTTGCAGACACGGTATTTGATGGGCACGATTCTAAAAAAGCGCTTAAAATGCTGCGAGCACATGATCCAGATCTAGTGGTCGCACTGCTCGTCTCATGGATAGAAGCACCTCACGTAATCGATACGCTCAGGGATTACTTTGGTAAACCGCTCGTACTGTGGAGCCATACCAGCTTTCAGCGGGAAGGAAAAAAACAGACCCTTGGAGCCTTTGTCGCCGGGGGTGTGGTTAAACAGACACTTGACGATTTTAATGCCCCCTTCGTGTTCATTTATGGCAGGCCCGGCGATACCGGTGTGCTGTTACAAATCGAAAGGGGATATCGTGCAGCAAAAGCGGTCAAACGCTTGAAAAGCACCAGGATCGGTCTCATCGGATATCCTGCACTGGGGATGTATACGGGGACCGTCGATCCTATCGCAGTAAAAAAATTGTTAGGTCCTGAAATCGTGCACATCGACCAGTACCAGCTGATACAGAAGAGTGAAGCTGTATCCGAATCGCATGCGAAAAAGATAACCGGTAACATCAAGGATCTTGCGGGGCTCGGCTCCAATGTGAGTGAGGAAAACATCTCGCTGTCTTCAAAAATGTACACCGCCCTGAAAGAGCTTGTCGATGAAAACCAGCTCGATGCAGTGACCGTTAAGTGCCAGTACGAATTGTCACAGATTTACAAATATACCCCATGTGTGGCACTTTCCTTATTAGGCAACGAGTTTCCCTCTTCGTGTGAAGGAGATTTGCTGACCATTCTGTCACAGGTCATACTGTACTACCTGACTGGAGAAGCGGTTACCTACGCTGATATCCATGAAGTACTTGATGAAAGAGTGCTCGTGGCCTCCTGCGGTTTTGCACCTTTTTCGATGTCTGAAAGGGAAGATCGTACCATAGCGAGGTGGGGATGGGAAGCATTCAGCGGTGTGCTCAACTCTTCTCCGCTACGCAAGGGTACAGTGACAATGGCACGGCTTTCAAGGGACAGGGGAGGTTTTAAGATGCACGTGGCAACCGGTAAGTCGGTCGGCAGAAGTGAGTGGAACGAAATCGGCTGCCCGCCGTTTCCGGGAACTGATATTGTACTCGATGGAAATACAAAGGCCTTTGCGAAGGAACTGGTTTCAAATCACTACGCGCTCGTGTATGGTGATGTGCGGGAAGAACTCAGGGTGATGTGTGATTTTCTTGATGTGCACTACATATATACCTGACCAGTCGATGTGTACTTCAGTTGCAGGCATATATGTTCAGAGAAGCTTCTTTTATAATCAGACAACGTATAGAGGGCTGTTATCTGTATCATTCTGCATATCGAGGTTCATGCAGCAAACAGTGAAAAAGGGGGTGATGAAAAGATGAGCAAATAATATTGGGTTTGGAAATTCCTATGAGGAAGAGGAGGAAGTATTGTAATTGGGAGTAAAAAAATTATATAAAATTGGGAGGATACACCAATGAAACGTATTTTAAGATTCATTGCAATTTGTGCGGTTATTGCGCTTGTAGTACCCTTTATATTTGCGGCTGGCACAAAGGATAAGGCAGCAGAGGAAGGTGAGTTTACCATCGGTTACGTCTGTAATTACATGTCCCATCAGTGGTATCAGAATATCATCCTCGGCATGAAAGAAAAAGCCCCAACAGTCGGCGCTGCACTCAAAATAGCCGATTCAAACCTCGATCAGAATAGGAATATTGCCGAGGCTGAGAGTTTTATTGCCCAGAAGGTCGATGTTCTGGTGATAACGCCCGTTGATCCGAATGCAATCGGCACAGTCATTCAAAAAGCCACGGCCGCAAAGATTCCCGTGGTAACCGAGGGCTTCGTCGTTGAGGGGGCAGATACGTATGTCGGCATCGAGGATTACTGGTCGGGATATTATGGTGGAGAGGAAGCCGGTAAGTATGTTAAGAAAAACTTTGGGGGTAAAAAGGCAAACATCCTGCTCATTGATCTGCCCTTTGAGATTGCCTGCCGTGCACGCTGTGACGGGTTCATGGACGGTTTTACCAAGAGCGGACATCCTTTCGAGTTAATCGCCAGGGTTGACGGAGGCGGAATGATCGATCAGGCACTCGATGTCGCAACCGATTCCTTTACCGCCCACCGTGAGATAAATGTCGTTTTCGGTATAAATGACGACTCTGCGCTTGGCGCATACGAAGCGGCAAAGGCCGTTGGGATGAACACGAATCCAAAACAGTTTCTCATCACCACCTGCGGGTTCGAGGGGGCCCCGGCAATGAAGGCACTTGAAGACCCGAATCATCCTTTAAAAGTAGCCATCTGCATGTTTCCCCAGATGGTCGGCTATGGTTTGGTTCAGGCAGCTTATGATATATACAGTGGAAAATCGGTGCCTGAAGTTCAGTATACGCCTACAGTGGCTGTCACACCAGAGACGCAAATTTACTACTCATGGAAGGGCGAAGATGTTGCACTCGACTTTGATAAGGCCGGTAAGATAAAGCCTCCCACCCGATCTGACTGGTGGGACCAGGGAAAATAGGGTGTATTGAACAAAGATGTACGATAGAGCGCATGGCGAATTGATCCTGTACGGACGATAAAGCGCAGATTAAAGTTGTACGATGGAGCGCACAGGACGCTGTTTGTCAAATGAATGAAATGCGTATGTATAATTGTTGCGAGCAGGTGGGTGTAGGCACCTGCTCGCAATGAAATCAAGGAGCATGAAATGGCTGTTCCTGTCGTTAAAATGGAGAATATTTCCAAGCACTTTGGTGGCGTGGAAGCGCTGCAATCAGTCGATTTTGTACTGAATCAATCCGAGATCGTCGGTCTCGTTGGCGATAACGGTGCCGGAAAATCAACGCTCATCAAAATCCTATCCGGCGTGTACCAGGCTGATAGCGGCACAATCTACATCGACGATCAGAAGGTGGAAATCGAAGACCCGCATACAGCGATACAGCTTGGAATACAGACTATCTACCAGGATCTTGCCCTTGTTGACCAGCTCAGTGTGGTAAGGAATATGTTTCTCGGTAAGGAGTTTCGCCGCCAGGGGCTCGGGGGTGTTTTCGGACTGTTCAATACGAGGGAAATGGAAAATAAAACATCGGATATACTCGATCGACTGGGAGTACGGGCTGATTACGGATTTTTAAAGCAAAAAGTACAGAAGCTCTCTGGAGGGCAGCGGCAGGCTATCGCCATCGGGAAAACGATGATCACACCGCCCAAAATTCTCATCCTCGATGAGCCGACTGCATCAATTTCCGTGAAGGAAAGACCGCACATACTCACTCTTGTGAAGCGGCTTAAGACACAGGGGATCTCGAGCATTTTCATCAGCCACAACCTCGAAGAGGTATTTCAGGTTGCAGACCGCGTCGTGATTTTAAGCCGGGGCAGGGTTGTTGGCGATAAGATAGTGGCCGAAACATCCAACCAGGAGGTGGTTAAATTAATAGTGCAGTTTTAACGAAATCACTTCATCATTTGGATATAAAGTCAAAGAACTCGGAGAGGGGAGATATCAATGACATCTGCACATGATGAACAGAGCCCCGCACAGTTCAGTCCTGATCCAGGCGGTCGTTCGTTTTCAAAAAAGAGGGGTGTGGGTTTTGAGCAGTTCGGACTTTTTATGGCTTTTGTAGGCGTGTTTATCATTATTTCGATCACCTCGCGTATATTGAGGGGGGACTGGGTTTTTCTGAGCAGTATAAATCTGTTCAACATCCTGCTTCACTCATCAATGACCGCCATAGCAGCAGTTGGATGTACTATGATACTGGTGAGCGGTAACGTGGATCTCTCCATAGGCCGTCTCGTTTCAATGACAGGAATTGCGTCTGTGTATATAGCAAATATTTCGAACTCCATGATTGTTGGGCTAATTGGAGGGCTCTGTGTGGGTGCACTCGTTGGCCTCATCAATGGTTTTATCGTGGTGCACCTGAAAGTAAATTCCCTCATCGCAACACTCGGCATGATGTCGATTCTCCTCGGGCTTGTCTATATAGTCAGCCATGCCCGTTCAATTCCGCTCAAGGTCAGCGCCATGAACTGGCTTGGAACAGGGTACGTGGGACCCGTGCCTTTTCCGGTTATCGTAACATTTGGCATATACCTCCTCGCGTACTATGTAATGAACCGCACCATCTTTGGAATTTACGTGTATGCGACTGGGGGGAGCAATGAGGCAGCGATCCGTTCTGGTATTCACATAAATAAAATAAAATTCATTACTTTTATCGTATCAGGTGTAACTGCCGCCCTTGCCGGTGTTATTCTGGCCGGACGGCTCAACTCCGGCCAGCCCAGGTCAGCAGCAGGCTTTGAGCTCGAGGTGATTGCCGCAACCATACTCGGCGGTACGAGCCTGTCAGGAGGTGAGGGACACCTGTTTGGCACGATCATCGGTGTGCTTCTCATGGGAGTCATGGCAAACGGACTCATAATCATGGATATTGACCCTTTCTGGCAGCACGTGGTGAGCGGCATCATTCTCATCGTGGCTGTTTATTTCGATCAGCGCCGGAAGGAGCGTACATGAACCCAAGGGAGAGGATTCTTCAGGCTCTACAAAGAAAAAAGCCTGACATGGTGCCGGCAACCATCATGGACCCTCAGCCTCAGTTCAGTGAAAGGCACCTGGATGGAATGGATCAGCTTGAAACGCTCCTCCATTTCGACCTCGATCCCATCTGCTATTTTCAAAATCTGTATGAAACGCCCACCTTCCTCGACGTGCTGACCTACGGTATGGCAGGCGGCAGCACAAAAGTGGTTCGCGAGATATCTCCCGAATGGGTAGAAACTGAAGAGACGGTCGAGGATCACGAGACATGGCGGCTTATCCGGCAAAGCGTGCACACACCCGGAGGTACCCTTGAGCGTTACGTAAAGGCAGAGTACGAAACGGTGTGGATGAAAACGGATTTTATAAAAAAGGAGGAAGACATCGAGCCTTTTCATTATGCACCCCTCCCGAGAGCCAATTGCGACGCGATCAAGAGGGAAGCAAAGCGTTACCAGAGAAAAGGCATTTCCCGGGGGTATGTGACGAACCCCTGGCAGGACATCATAACAGGGATTCGAGACGTAAACCGCCTGCTGCTCGACTGCTTCGACAGGCCTGTCTGGGTGAAAGAAATCATCCATATTCTCCTAAAGAGGAAGCTACACTGGATCGAAAGCCTCCCTGAAGGGTACGTCGACCTCATGGAGATCGGCGGTGGGCCGAGTGGGACCTCGCTCGTTTCACCGCAGATGTATGAGGAGTTCATCATGGAGGCCGACAGGCATACCGTGGAAGCGCTGAAGAAGAAGGGTATTTTATCGGTGAATCACAACTGTGGTAAAATGATGGACGTTTTCGAACTCATGGTCTCCACGGGAGTTGATGCCGTGGAAACGCTAACGCCTTCCTCGCACGGCGGAGATTGTGACGATCTCGATTATATTAAAAACAAGTGGGGTGAGAGGGTATGTCTCATGGGAGGATTTGATCAGAAGCTCATCGAGTTCGACAGTCCATATGAAATTGAAAAGGAAGTAAAGCATCTCATCGAACACTATGGCCCGGGAGGTGGGTATATACTCGAGAATACCGATCATTTTTTCGATGCCCCTGTGGAGAATGTATTCGCCTTTGCGAAAGCTGCACGGGAACACGGAATTTATAAAAGTTAGTATACAAGAGACCCTCCACCACCCCGGCTCAACAGCTTTCCTTCATGGATATAAAAGATTGATCAATGAGGAAGGAAATGCGCCCTCCCGCCAGATTCCTGATCATACATGATAGAACAGAGTAAAAGGAGGAACCCGGTGACCGGTAAAGAACGCTTCATTACAGCACTCAGAGGCGGTATTCCTGATAGAATTCCAATCTTCGATTTCATCGACAGCCCCAATTTTATTCAGCGGGTTATCGGAAGGAAGCCCGAGGATTATTGTGCTCAGGACATCATGGAGGTGTCCCTCAAATACGGTTTCGATGCAGCATTCATAGGGTATGGCGGATTCGGAGGGTATGACACGACCCAGGAATACGAGCTCGATGCGGATCATTACCGGGATGAGTGGGGTACTGTGTATAAAAAAACCTCCTACTCCTGGCCGATCGATGCGCCTGTCGGCCATCCGGTTAATGACCGAAAGGATCTACGAAAATATAAAATGCCTGATCCTGAGCTCCCTGAAAGAATGGCAGAAATCAGGATTGCTCAGGAGCTTGCCGGAGATAAGGTTGCAGTGGTGGGCGGCGTACAGGGGCCTCTCACCACGGCAATTCTCGTAAGCGGCCTCACGAATGTCTTTTCGAAGATCATTGACGATCCCGATTTCGTAAAGGAGCTATTCAGATTGTCGAATGAGTATTTCAAAGTGGCCGTGAAGAAAATGGTTGAAGCCCGTGTGGACGTGATCTGCGTACCAGAGGACCTCGGTTTTGCCTCTGCACCGTTCTTTTCAGTTTCTCATTTCAGAACATTGCTTCTCCCTTTTCTTGAAGAACTGTTTGTTGAAGCAATCAAACATAATGTCCCCACTTTTTTACACTGCGATGGCAACATCAACGAATACCTTGATGATCTGGTCGCAATCGGCTTCAACGGGCTCCATCCAATTCAGAGAACGGCTGGCATGTCGATCAGAAAAGTACGTGCAAAGTTCGGTCCGGAGCTCTGTCTCATCGGAAACGTTGACTCATCGCACACCCTAGTCTTCGGGAGCGAACAGGAGATAATGCGTGAGACTCTCGAGACGATCAGAGACGGGGCTCTACAGGGTGGAATGGTCCTCGCATCGGACAGTGATATCAGAGACGAGATGCCCTATGAAAAAGTCGATGTGATGTTTAAGACAGGTCTTGAATATGGGAAGTACCCGATTGATATAAACATAATAGAGGAAGGGCTTAAACGATGCAGTCAGAAAAAGTAAATCTGTTTGGGTTAAGATACACCTTCGAAGAGCTAAGAAATGCGGTAGCTGATCTGGGTTCTCTCGCAGGCGTGGAGCCCTATACTTTTTTTGTCGGTCCCGAGTGGAGGGGGTAAGCATGACTATGAAGTTCGAGCTTCTGGCTAGGGAAGATATGCAGAAGGTGCATGAAGCAAGCCTGGAGGTGCTTGCACGAACAGGAATGAAAATCGGGTCAGAAAAAATGCTTACGATTCTCCACAAGAGGGGAGCGAAGGTCGACTTGAATGCTCAAACAGTGCTCTTTCCGGAAAAGCTTGTTGAGCGCACGCTTGAAAACAACAGGCGCCTTCTCGAAGCCGGGAAAAAGCTCCATCTGCTGAACGGTGTAACCTCCGAGATTATAGAGGGAAGCAGCATTGGAGCAAAGGTAAGCGGTGGATGTGAGAAATACCTCGACTGGGAATCACAGAGCATCCAGAATGCCCGGGCATCTGAGCTGGTAAAATACATTCGAGTCGGCCAGATGATCCCCGAGGTAAGTTTCATAGGCAACCCCCTTGTGATACACAGCGATTTTGACGGGAAAAAAATTGATGAGCGGCTCAGAAGGGTAAAGACTGCAGCTCTTATTGCAAAGAATACAAATAAGATCGGTTCCATGGAGATCTGGGATGAAAGGGAGATCGACTTTCTCGTGGAAATCGGCAGCATTGCCCGCGGAGGCCGCACGCAGTTCAATGCAAGACCATGTCTTTTAACGGCGAAAGAGACAATCAGCCCCCTTTTTCTCGATGAACATTCGGGGAACATACTCCTCGAACTTGCAAAAAGAGAGCTACCCTGCACCATTATCCCAATGCCCATTACAGGGTTAAGTGCCCCTGTGACGAAGCTGGGAAACGCTGTGGTGGGAAATGCCGAAATTCTCGGTGTCATGACAGCCGTACAATCAGTCTATCCCGAGTCTCCGGTGGGCGGTGGGACAATCAGTGGCATAATGGACATGCAGACGAGCGTGGTATCTTTCAGTGCTCCTGAGGCAATTCTCCAGGATATTGCAATTGCAGAGGTTCATAAAAATCTCTACGGCTTCAATTATCTCATCGGGAGCGGGTACTTCGATGCAAAATACCCGAATCACCAGGTTATCGCAGAAAAAACAATGAAGTACCTGTTCACCTATCTTTCAGGGCGATACAGCTATCCCGTGGGACTGATCAACAGTGGCGCTGTCTTCAGCATTGAACAGGCGCTTGTGGATATAGAAATCTGCAGGTATATACACGCACATTTTGGGGACTTTGCCACACCTGGCGATCTCGATGGACTTGGCGACCTCATTCACAGAGTTGGCATAAGAGGGCAATACGTGACCGAAGACCATACCCTGCAGCATTTCAGGAAGAACTGGTTTCCTCAGATTCTGGACAGGAGCAGTTTTATATCATTCGACGAAAATAAACGAAGAGATATCTATAACAACGCACATGAGAGGATCAAGAGCATTATCGCAGCTGGCAATTTCTGGGAAATTGAGACTGAACGTGCACGAGAGATTGACCGGGTGGTCCGGAGTGCGGAAAAGGTGCTGTAATACGCATCATGAAAAAAAATTAATGTGCAAAACATGCATAGAGATTTAATGCCTTTTATCAAAAACAATGGATATATATACAGGTTTACAAATATTGTATATAACATGCAAGTTTGAATTATATCAGAAATTTCCTGTAGTAGCATGTTCACGAGAAGGTTGATGTTTTACATCGGAAAGAGCAGTTGGAAATAAACGATGAGCAAATCGGGGGTCCTTTCGCAGCGGACTAATCTAAAATCGATTAACCACGCCTTTAAAAAATTAGTATCAATTTAATTCACTTCAGAGCATCTTTGCTGAAAAGCAATTTCTTTCCTTTCACGACCCAGCACTGCTATGGTAAAATACTTTAAGGTTAGTCATAATAATCAATCGATTAGGAGCAGCGATGAGAAGCCGACACGCGAAAAGAGCCCTGTGCGTTGGTGTTCTTCTCTGGCTGCTGGTAATGGGATTGGCGGACTCAGCCACATCGGAGCCCGTAGAGGACGTGCAGCAGCATACCCTCTATGTAGCACACGGCGAGTCCATCCAAGAGACGCAGGCCAGTTGCCCCTCTGGTACCGTAATCCTGCTCGCTCCCGGGGTCTATAAGGAACGCCTTTTGATCGAGAAGAGCATCACCCTGAGGGGTGCGGCGAAGGGAACGACAATCCACGGAGGATGGGGTGGTTCCGCAATTCGGGTCCGAGGTGAGGCGATCCGTGTGCAACTGGAGGACATCACTGTCGAGGGTGCGACAGGATTCGACGGCTACGGGATACAGGTGGAGGGTTCCCCGGTCATAGATCTCTGTCAAATTACCTGCAGGGAAAACGCCTGGGGTGGTCTCTGGGTGCAGGACCGTGCAGCGGTCCAACTCGACAATTGTCGACTACAGGGGAACGACACCCATGGGTTGGTGACGCAAGACTTCGCGTTCGTCACGCTTAGGGAATGCACAATTGTGGCGAACGGAACGCACGGGATCATGGCGCTTCATGTCTCTGATGTGCTGCTCGACTCCTGTGTGATCGCGTCTAACTGGTCTGGTGTGTGGGCGTGGGACGGTGTCCGTCTTCGCGCGGAGCAGACGGTGATCGACGACAATACCACGCACGGGGTGGTTGCGCAGAATGGCGCCCTGATCGATCTCGTTCAGTGCAGCCTGTCGGGTAACGGCGGCTTCGGTACGTGGATCACTGATTCCGGTCGAGGCGTGCTGGTGGACTGCGAAGTCCGCAACAACAGCGAGGACGGGGTGCGCGTCGAACGGGACGGAATAATCGAGTTATGGAACTGCATCCTCACCGGTAACCACGGCATGGGGATACGAACCGGCGCCCCATCCTGCGTTGGAGGCTTCGATCCCTCTTCACCTTTCAAGGGATCCGTCGAAGGCGGGGACAATGTTGTCCCAGGCCATGGCGAGCCTGACGGAAACCTCGAGGGTAGCCTTTGCCCGGTGCCTGCATCCACTTTCTGGCCTCCCGGATTCCGACGGAACGTTAGTTCTGGGGACAGTATACCTAATTGAAATATGAAGTGGATTGACCAGGGTCATAGCAATTAAAAAATTCAGGAGCTCTGGAACAAGTACATACCGAAGCATCTATTGCTGCGCTTGTACGGATACGAATTGCTAATGGCCCTATATACCATCACCCATCTCAAGATAGGATTAAAACTATACGAGACTAGTTACCGCTTCAATAGCGACGAGTGCATACGAGTGTACCTGACGAACGTGCTGGAAGCGGTTTCAGATGTCAAACAGTAAACACTTGAGGGGATCCTCCCTATACTGGCCCATGAGTCGAAGGTCGTCAATGAAATCAAGCGAAACCCTCGCTTTGCGGTTGTTATAGGAAATCCTCAGTATGAGAATTTTGGTAGACTGAATCGTATTCCCTTTATTCTTAACTTGTTGGAGGAATAAAAGCCCGGTCTTAGTGAGAAGAAAATCAATATTGCCGATGACTTTATCAAGTTCCTACGGTTCAGCTAATTTCTAGTCGACCAAGTATCCACTGGTATTCTTGCATTAATTACTAACAATACTTATATCGACGGAATTACACATAGAAGAATTATTGAAAGTTTGTTGGAGAGCTTTAATGCATTTATATTTTGGATCTCCTCGAAAATAGCTTGAAGAAGGAAAGATCCCCAAACGGTTTAAAGGAATAAAACTTCTTTGATATCCAGCAAGGGGTTTGTATTGGAGTCTTCGTCAAGCATTCGTCGGAAAAGGATACAGCTCAAGTCTTTCACAAAGAGTTGTGGGGAGCTCGGACGGAGAAGTATTCAAATCTGGTTCAACGTGGGAGATCGAACGGGCGAAGACTGCGAACTTTGATCCTACAAAGATTGAGCCGGTTCTGTATAGGCCCTTTGACTCACGGCATACGTATTATGATGAGAAGGCGCTGTCGTGTGCCTGCACATCGGTTATGAACCGTTTTATTATGGG
>SMTZ1_10015553_pt1 | contig 11196 bp, 10 predicted proteins | sample DeeMarSWOR136_30_FD_25667 | JGI IMG/M metagenome (IMG submission 25667)
TTTTCTTTCTTGCTCGTTTGTTGATTTTTTTCAACACTTTCTCTCTTGCCCCTCGGCTTATCAACCATGCCATGATTTTGGGGTAAGAAGTGAAGGGTCCACCGTTAGGATGGTCTGTTGTCATGAGGATTTTCCATGGGTCATTTATTAGAAGGGCGATTTCAAGTGCAATTGACCACTGTGTTGCGTGGACAGCGCTTGACCGTTTGTATCTGAATGGCACTATTCCTCCGCTTGTCTCGGTTTCCACATCGTGGTTAACCCATTTGTTTCCAGTCAAATGATAGAGACCATACTGGAAGGGACCGTCAGCGGTCATAGTGGTCGTATCCGAGAAGACCACCTGTCCCATGTCAAGGGTCACGTGACTGTGATTGTTAACGTAATTCGAGATTTCTTCTGCTCCAGAACTTAAGTTTCCCCAATCTTCACCCTTGAAGGCACAGAATTGAATGTGAGTAATGTGCAATACTGGTCGGTCTTCTCTCGCCAAATCTTCTACGCACTTCATGCTCTCTAAAGCTGTGACATAGTTTCCAGGCTGTCCAAGATTGTTCGTGTGAAGGTGAATTGTGTGAGGAAGATTTAGAAGAGTATTAACTTTGCATAATCCACGAATGATCTCACGGGGAGTTATGCCAAAGTTTGGCACCGGGTCGTCGAGACTGTGAACGTTTCGTCCGAAGCCCCATGCCTCTAAGCCTCCGGGGTTAACGATTTTTATGGCGTATCCTCTTGTAGCTTTCAGCATCCATGCTATGTGGGCAGCGTTCTCTTCGATTAAGCCGTCTCTTATGTGTTCTAGGCTGAACCACCAGTCTCCTAGCAGAGGATATGCTGCCTTGTCAATCATGGGCGTGTCGCTTAGTTCCTCATGAGTGTGACGTGCCTGAAGAGGCGCCATGGATGGATTCATGGCAGCTGTGTAACCCATTCTGGAGTAACGATAACCTGTTGTGAAGGTGGAGGGAATCGAATAGCCCACTCCAGACCGGGTTAACGCTGTTTTAACTTCAACGTCCTTAACGTGGTCTTCAGGTCTCAGTAAACGAGCAGTATCTACTTCACCGCCAGCTATGTGGCTGTGGATGTCAACTCCTCCGGGCATAACAACCATGCCTGAAGCGTCCACAACATCTGCCTTGTCCTTAACTGATTCTACAATCTTTCCATCCCGGATAGAAATATCCATTTTTTCGCCGTTTATACGATTCAGGGGGTCGTAAACGAATCCGTTCTTTACGATGAGTTCTGTCAATTCATATCCCTCTTTCTTAGTTCGCGAACTTTTTGAAGAATTCTCTGCAAGATTTCTTTATCTGAAAGAAATCCTTCTGGAGGTTCTACAACCTTCTTTAGGGGCAATGGAACATGATCCATGCGGTAGGCTGTTCCTTCAGTTTCAATTCCCACGAAAGTAGGAGGCAAAATCACATCAGCCAACATTGTGGTAGGAGTGACCTCAGGGTCTATGGCAATAAGCGGATGTTTTGCAATATTTTTTGAAGCGGCTCGTGGAAAATGGGCAACTGGGTCTGAGGCTATCACGAAAACGGCATCGGCTTCGTCGCGGCAGAGAATGTCAACTGCTGATGTTTCTCCCGGATTGTATCTGGGGTATCCGTTAGATAAGTCAACGGCGAAAGGGTATCCTGTTGACCAGGCGGAAACTATGTCTGCTCCCGTTACGTTGTAGTGTCCTCGCATGGGCATGATGAGGAACTTTGTTCGATTGTTCAAGTCACGGGTGAGACTGATTGCTGCGTCTATGTTACGGTGTTTTCCTTTGGTCATGGTTAACCCTAATCCAAAGAAGAGGATACCTAGTTTACATCCGATCATGACGTCAGTTAGGTCCTCAAGAGTTTCCACGGGAATTCCCGCAACCTCATCAACATCCAGTTCTCCGTCATTGACGAGTACACGTAAAGCTTGCAGAAGTTCATAGTCTTTGCCTGGTTCTACCTGAAGGAAACAGTCAGCTGCATCTGCTGTGCGGGTTTTGCGGACGTCCACAACTATGGTTCTCCGCTTCTTCGTATACATACTGTAGGGCAAGCCTTCTTCTTGGCAAGGAGCAAAACAGAAGTCCTTTTTCAAAACTAGATTAGAGGCTCTTTGAATTTTTTTCTTTGACATTTCGCCTCTTAATTTGGAAAGATAGTTTGTCCAGCTGCTCTTTTGAAATCTGCCATCCGAAAACATGGTATATCGTTCTGGATGCCGCGGATGAGCGTCCCACGGATTGCTGGCCCAATAGATAATTAGGTCTGCGCGATGCCTCATCTGTCCTAGAGTGGCCGACGATATACCAGCAGCTTGAACACCCAAGATAGAGGGACCATGGCAGACAGTTGAAGTGTTATCTATGACTCCTCCAACTTCTTCCGCCAGTTCTACTCCTACGCGATTTGCTTCACAACTCGTGTTGCTCCAGCCATATAACAGAGGATAGTTCGCGTCAACGAGAATTTTGGCTGCTTTTTCGATAGCCTCATCTATTGTGGTTTCGACCAATTCACCGTTTTTTCTGATAAGGGGAGTTTTAGTACGGTGAGTAGAATAGTTCAGAAATTTTGCTGCGCCCATAGCGCACGCATTTCGGGCTTCAATGATCTGGTTGTTGTTATCCAAAACTATTTCGATGTCGTCACAAAAAGTTCCGCAGACTGGACAGGTTACAGCAGGAATAACTTTCATGTTTATGCCTCATTAAGTTGGTTAACTAGCTCCTGTAAAGTTAACACTTTTTCGTTAGGTGCAGGTTCGAGTTCTCCAGCCATCCCCTTTAACGAGGGCATACCTGATCCATGGGTTTCTGGGTCCGAGATTACGCTTGCCCAAGGACCGTAGGCAATAAAAACCATTTTGGGATGAGGACCTCTAAGGGATTTGACGGCTCTCAGGACAACACTACCAAACTTTGTGGTGACTTTGACATTGGTGTTTTGTCTCAGTTTGAGGGCTTTCATGTCTTCGGGGTCGATTTGACATTGCGTCACATCTTTCAAGTATACGTCTGATAGTTTTCCCATTTCTTTTCCTCTGCCTTGGTCAATAGTGCGACCGGTTAAAACTAGGACATTCAATTTTGGCATTGTCCTCACTTTGAAAAAGTTACTTCTTATAGCAACCTATTAACGTTACTGGTTTTCCGCCCTTCTCAACGTTCAGTAATTCTTGGAAATCGAAAACAGCTAGGTACTCTCGCGGTTACACATAGAACCTTTCAGTTCTCTCTTCCTTCTTTTTCTCCGCGACTTTTTTCGGAGACTTTAATCCCTTCTTGACCCCTAAGCTGGTCATCTTTAGGTCATATTCTACGAAGGAACGAGTAAACTCAGATAATGTTTTGGTCATTGTCTCCAAGTCTTCCTGCGAAAAAATAGTCATTATGTCCGGGTTGCCCACCCACTGCGTCCAGCCGATCAAGCTTCTCTGTAACACGCTCAACACAAAACGCAGGGACTTTACTAGCTCCAAACGGTCTTTATCTTTAGTATCCTCAAGACGTTTTAGCTGATCAAGAATTCTCTCAGAAACTCGAATCCACCCCTCACTCAAAACTCGTCCCTACCTGTTAATCATTCAATAGAAGGTCTTATGATATAAAAGTTAAGAGCGAATCATTATTCAGCTAATCTTGTCTGTTTATCGGTCGAAAACAAGTTTGAAAGCCTAACACCTATTAAACGAATTTTTCGGTCAGGACGCAAATAATCTTGCACAAGGTCTCTGGCGCTTTTCTGTATGTCTTTTAGACGATCTGTGAAGAAGGCCAGGGTCTTGCCGTGGGTGTGGGTTTCAAAGTTTTCGTATCTTATCTTCACTGTGGTTGTCTTAAAAGTGAAATTGGAAGCCGCAAGTTCTTGACGGCTCATAGACTTTCGTTCCCATCGTTCTTGAACCTCGCTATTGTCGATTCCCTGTGCTGAAAGATACAACTGAGTGCCTGCAACACCAAATTTTTCCGCCAAAACAGACGCATCATAGCTTGCCAGATCACCTATAGTTTTGATTCCCAACATGTTGAGTCTGTTCTCGGTTTTTCTGCCAACCCACAGCAGCCTACGCACCCCTAGAGGCGCCAGAAACGCTTTTGCATCCTCTCCTCGGACAACTGTTAAACCGTCCGGTTTCTCGAAGTCGCTGCCTATCTTAGCCACAAGCTTGTTCGGTCCAACACCTATGGAACAGGTCAGCATTTCCTTTTCGTAAATCTCTTTTTTGATTTTCTGCGCCAGTTTCTTGGCTTCCTCAAAATTTTTGACCTGAGAAGTCACATCCAAGAAGGCTTCATCTAGGCCCCAGCGCTCAAACTTGTCCGCGTAACTCCTCAGAATCGCCATGATTTGAGCAGAGACTTTCTGGTAAAGGCTGTAGTTAACGGGGAGATAGACGGCGTTGGGACATAGCCGCCATGCTCTTGCTATTGGAATACCTGATTTGACACCATATTTTCGTGCCTCATAATTGCTGGTGCTGACTACGCCTCTTCCTTTGCCTTCTTTTGGGTCGGCTCCTACAACAACTGGTTTACCTTGAATTTCAGGACGTTCTCTCTCTTCTACGGCAGCGAAAAATTGATCCATATCAACGTGAAAGATTATTAGCTCCCTCTTTTTCGTCACATTCAAGGACCCCCTTTTCAGAAAATGGTCTGCAGAACATAATCAATGGCTTTGAGTTTCGCTAATGCCTCTCTCGAGTCCTCGGCACTTAACCCTTGCCTTTTCTTGAGTCTAACCAATCTTGAAACTGTTTTATACAACGAATCGAAGGCAGCCTTAACCTGAAGATCATTGTTCATGTTCTCCTCAAAATCTGTCTTTATTTTTTTAACCAGTTTCTTTGCTCTAACGCTAGATTTTTGTTCAGAGCCTTCAGCAACAGTGAGGTTCTTTACCATATCCCGAAAAGTCTTGAGTGAACGGCAGACTTGAGTGTACTTTTTGAATGTGAAATTCAGTTTTTGTCTATAGTGACCGTAGATAAAGAAGAAGCGAATATGGTTCCATATGCATTCGGCTTCCAAGAGGTCCCTTGGATATTCTATGTTGCCTTTACGCTTAGACATCTTTTCTCCCTCTAGAAGGAGATGACCTGCGTGGAGCCAGTAGCAAACAAAGGGTTTGCCAGTTATAGCCTCAACCACGGCGATGATGTAATCGTGATGACGATAAGTGCTGTCGATTCCGCTGCACCAGATATCTGCTTTGAAGTCAAAAGTTTTTGGCATCATAGCGGGGTCTTGAATGTTCCATGAGGGCCTCCCCTTACCTATTCTCGTGTTCCAGTAGACTTTGTCGCCCTCTTTGTAGCCGTGCCATAAAATGAAGTCCCCTTTGTTCCACCTGTTTCCGATGTAGGTGTCTCTGTGGAAGCGCCGTTTTTTCTTAGGCCACTTACTCATGTCTAATCCGAAGAGTTTGCCGAATCCATCAAACTTCAACGGGTCATAGTAGATGTTTTTGCGTCCCTTGTGCGTGTAAGGGTAGGCGTAACTCTTCTCCAGCAGAATCGCTATAATATGCACGGCTTGGTCAACGGCGGTTGAAGATCGCGGCAAATAGTCGGGAATCTTGACTTTCAGGTGCTTCAGTTCGCTGATGAAAGTTTCGATGTTGCTGTCGGTCAGTTCCTTTAGATTTATGTTTTTATTCTCAGCCTCAGCTAAGGCTTTATCCTCTACGTCAGTGATGTTTAATACTCTCTCTACTTTGTAGCCGAGATATTCAAGGTAACGTTGAAGGATGTCTTCAAAGACAAAGGTACGATAGTTACCGATGTGTGGCAACTGATAGATGGACGGTCCACAGGTGAACATCTTCACTTTTCCATCTTCTAGGGGTTTAAAAATCTCAAGCTTTCGGGTTAACGTGTTGTAAAGTTTGAGCAAGGGCGTCACCGTTTTTGAGAGTACAAGGATTTAATTCTGTTATATTTTGTTTGGTTTGCGCTATTTTAATGTCAAGATAGAGAAGGGTCTGAACAATGGCAATCTGGTCTGTGACTCTATATGAACAGAAAATTTTCTTTGATGAAAAATTGAAAATATATATTTAAGAGGCTCTACATATACGTTAAATATTATCCGTTAACTGTGAGGTGTGTGTTTGGATCAACGCAAAATTATGTCCCTTGGACGTTCGTCACTAGTCGTTTCCTTGCCTAAGCATTGGATAAAATTAACCGAGTTAGAACGCGGCGACTTTGTAACATTGAACATTCAAAAGGACAATTCCCTAATCGTTTTCCCGGGAATAAGAAAGGAAAGAGAGAACCGAGAGATTACCCTGCAAGTTGACCCCTCCGAAAACAAAGACCTTCTAACCAGAAAAATAATTGCCTGCTACTTGAACGGTTACTTTGGAATCACTTTAGTTTCCACAGATATATTCACGGCTGCTCAACAGAGAGCGGTACGCAACATTGTTGGAATGTTGTACATGCGGATCTTAGAGTCGGATTCTAGAAGAATTTATGCTCGAATATTTGTCGACGAATCCAAGGCGCCAATCGATACGGCGATTCGCCGAATGCATGTAGTCACTAGTTCTATGTACCAAGACGCATTAGAATCTCTTCGAAATCAAGACGTAGAGTTGGCGAGGGTTGTGCACGGACTTGACAACGATGTTGATAATCTTGCCTTCTTCCTCCTGCGGTTACTTCGTGGCGCAGTTCTCAACCCCGATCTGGCACTGAAACTGGGACTTGAGCCTATCGACTGTCTAGATTACCAAACACTGGTTCACCGAATCGAATACGTTGCCGACCATGCAGTAACCATCGCAAAAAATGTGATAATGTCTTCTGGGAGAGGATTATGGTTATCGCAATCTATACTGGAATCCCTCATAAATTTTGGCAACCAAGCCTTCGACATGTATAACGAGGCTATTAGAGCCTACTTTGCAAGGGATATAACCGCTTCGAACGATGTGATAGAACGACTAGAGGAAATAGAAATGCTTAATCAGAAACTTGCTCTCAGCACCATCAGCGTAACCGAGGCTTTGACGGTTTGTATGCTGTGTATAATACGCGACAGCATAAAAAGAATCGCCGAGTACTCGACAGATATAGCTGAGATCACCATTGATCACGCGTACAAACCAAAACCAATAGTCACTACCTAAAAAGAAGAGTTCCAAAGGTTAAAAAGAGAGAAAAAAAGGTGCCAAATTGAGCACAGGGTTTTGATTGGTCTATCGCTTAGCGCTGTTTTTGAGTTATCTCGGGCACAGCAGTTTCTCGAAGTAGGTCCCTCGCCTTGAATAGGGCATATTTGTAGTCATAGACTTTTTTGGTTTGGGTTTCGTAGGCTTCCTTAAGAATCTCTTTCTGCAGCTTATATTTTAGATCGCCGATTATGAGGGCTCCGATGCCGTATATACCATGTGCTAGCTCTTTCATGTAATCATTGAGTTCCAGTCCTTCTACGCCAAGGGGTGGAACAGCGTTGGTGTCAACCAGTACTTTGGTTGGTTTCAATTTGTTGATTATATCTTTCTCGATTATCCTTACTCCTCGAGCTGCAACAGTGAATATCACATCGGATTGATTCAAGATTTTAATTTTTTCAGCTTGGGTCGGTGCAGAAACACCGTGTAAGTAAGCGCCGTGTCTCTCTAAGACTCCTCTGAAAGACTCATGTTGGAGCAAATAGTCGGAATTCAGCATGGGATTTGGTTCAGCAACCGTTACAACGCAGTCAAGGCTCGTCAGAATCTCTGCCACTGTGATTCCCACAGGTCCAGTTCCGAATACAGCATAGTTTTTGCCGGTTAAGCCTCCGAGTCCATGTGCGTTCATAGCGTCTTCAACTTTGGCAACCAATGCAACGGCTGTGGTGTAGGCTCCGCTTGGATCGATTATTACATTGGTTTCGAAGGGTGGAAACATGGCTTGCTTGACGGCTTTTAAGGTTTCTTCGGCTTTTTTGACGTCTCTGCCGTTGATGAAGAAGCAGGTGTGTTTGAAGGCTTTGGGGCTTCTAGAGAACATGGCGTCTTGTGTGAGACTTGTTGCATCCCGTGGGGTTACGTTTTCGTAGGGGATCACTGCGTCGAAGCCAGCGTCGTGTGCCATTGTTAGGTCGAAGGGGCTTGCTCTTCTGCTGGTGTCAAACATGAATAGTAGTTCTTTCAATATTCTCACCTGAAATATTGTTAAGCAGTGATTAGTATATACTTTGTCGTAGTATCCTATATACTAGTAATAACATATATTTATCTGCAAATATATATTTACTTAATCTGTACTCATAAATACAAAAGACATAAATCGCACTCTACAAAATATCATTGACAAAACTTTATGAGGTAATGAACCTTGTCGAATATCTCTCCACCCAAAACTAATCGAAAAAAGGTGATAATATTTCTGGACACAGACAAACACGCAAGCCCATTCGACATCCTGATTGCCATCGACCTATTTCCAGAAGCACAAATCCTCCACTACAGCGACGTTACCATCCGCGACGCAAAACGAATAATCCAAGATGCCATGTTTCCCAGAGGACCTGGAGGAGCCAAGCACACTAAAATTTTCATAGGAGGTCAAGATGTTGAAAAAGCCCTTGGAATTCTAGAAGTTGCAAAGAAATCGCTGTTCCCACCATTCGAACTGTCAGTTATAATAGACCCCAGAGGAGCATACACAACCGCGTCAGCTGCAGTAGCGAAAACCATGAAACTCTTCAAAGAAAAAGGATTCGGCGATTTCAAAGGAAAAAATGCAACAATTCTAGCAGGCACCGGACCCGTTGGACAAGTTGCCGCGCGTTTATACGCTATGGAAGGAGGCAATGTTGTCCTCACCTCACGGAAACTGCAGAGGGCAACGGCTGTTGCAAGCAAAATCAACACTGAGCTTGGCACAGCAAAAGTTCGTGGTGCGCAAGCAGCTGCTCCTGACGAGATAGGTGAAGCCATAAAAGATGCTGATGTGATTTTGGCTGCAGGTGCTGCAGGCATTCAACTTTTGCCTCTGAACGTACTTAGGGATTATGGAAAAAAATGTAAGGTGCTTGGAGACATCAACGCTGTGCCGCCTTTAGGTATTGAAGGGTTGAAATCCACGCATAAAGATAAAGAGTTTCTGCCCGGCAAATTTGGTATAGGCGCCCTAGCGATAGGTCCGCTTAAAATCCAGATTGAAGGCGAGATGTTCAAGCAAGCAGTGGAGTCTCCAAATGGCATAGTAGATTACAAAGTCGCTTATGAAATCGCAAAAAAACTAGCCTAACACCGGAGACATATCACGGGAACCTGTTTTCGGGGTTTCCGTAAAAGCCTTTCTCTACTTTTTTGCAATCAATATTCAGGGTTAGTATTCTCTGTTCATAGTCTTTTTGTATTCAACGAAGACAAGGTGACAAAAGATGAAAAATGAGGCTTTCAAACAAAATCTTGTTGATGTGGCTCGCGGTTATGTGGATAGTCTTTTCTATCTGGGTATTTGTGGTAACTCGATTTCCGCTAAACTTCGGTTTTGTCGGATTGCAATCTCTCACAGGTGTAGTTCTGATGTGGACGATGCTTCTGTACAGAGACAACTAAAAGAAGTTGATGTGCCGTCGGAGTAACTCTGAGATGTCATCCTGAAGCGTCAAGCTAATGCCTTTTCGTCATCCGGCACAACAATTAATATTAAAACATAAATAAAAATTTACCTTAGTTAAGCATAAGAAACATCATAAAGTTTAACTTTGCGATTCGATATTTATTATTTGATGCTGAAATGATCAAAAAAGGATATTTGAAACAGAAATACAGGAATACCTTTCACTGAAGAGCAAAACAACCAAATCCGTTTACCAAACATCATTCCGAGAATTCTTAAGATACTACGAGAGCAAATCTAATTTTTTGTTGAAAAAATCTCTAAGATGTGGAAGTTCGAGTTCTCATTAATCTTTTTCTAACTAGAACCACAATCAATGTTGCTGTTGCAAATAATGGCAGAATAGTCCATGATGGAAACTCTGGAATTACGTTTACGAGTGGGTAATTGTCTTGGTTATTTTCGTCTATGATGCATGGTGTGTCTCCTATTCCGTCCCCGTCAGCGTCTGTTCCGTTGTATTCGTTCCAGTGGTTTCCTGTAGTGCCATTGTCAAAGGTGTTCATTAACGGAGTATGAACTTTTTCCCACCCCCGAATGACTGATTCGCCTGTTATGAAAACGTTTAGGGTGTTGTTATCAAAATTGTTGTTGTAGATGCTGTTGTTTTGAGACGCATAAATCGATAAACCACGATGGTTACCTGTTATGTTGTTACCAAATACCTTATTGTTACTGGTGGTAGATTCGAATGCGATCCCATTAATGTTGCCTATTATCAAGTTTCCAGTTATGACATTCGAGGTTCCACCCCAAATATCAATTCCTAAGCTTAGCGCGCGCGATTCCAACTCGGTAGGAGAACCAGTTACTGTGTTATTAGCGATAGTGACGTTTGAACAACTTTCTAAGTGAATATTGTCATCCATAGAATGAATAATTATTATGAAATTTTTTATCGTTACATTTGTAACGTAGCCTACGAAAAGGGTATGCGAAAGCGTATGTCCGTTTCCGTCGAGGGTCATATTGCTTCGATTAACATTTATTCCATCTGCATCACCAGTCAAAGTGTAGATGTCACCATCACGTTGAATTGGCGCTCCAACAGGGTCAACGCTTCCATCCGCCCTGATGCAGATTGTGCTTTCTGCTTTCACTATTGCAATGTGTGGAAGAGAAACCAGAACAACAGAAAGAAACAGCAATAGAACAAGCAAGAATGCAGAGTTCCTCAATTGTCTGCCATCCCCTGATTCTTTGCGGGTAGTCTTCGCCTGTAAATCACAGCTACAGCTACCATCGCAACTAACGTAATCAGTAGGGGTGTCAACGAGGGAAATTCTGGGATCACGTTGAATATGTCTGTCGCCTCGTTTCCCATTTCATCATTAGTTTTCACAACATAAGGACCAATTGAAGTTTGGTTTAGAACACTGATTATTGCCGTGAAATTACCATAACTATCAGAAACTAAAGGACTTGGAATAGTATGTATTGTGGTATCATTCCAAGTAGCAGAAATTTTGGAATTTGGCGCAAATCCTGAACCAACAAGAGTAGTTGTAGCAATTCCTGATGTTGGTTCCAAACTTAATTTGGGATCCACCTCAAAAACAGTAA
>SMTZ1_10008508_pt1 | contig 11195 bp, 13 predicted proteins | sample DeeMarSWOR136_30_FD_25667 | JGI IMG/M metagenome (IMG submission 25667)
CGATGAGCTTTTCAGGATAGGCTCTGCAACAGGCGCCAGGAAGGATAAGAATGCAATCGTGGATTTCCCTGAAAAGGGCGGCTATTTTGAGTTGGGGGATGAAATGTGTTTCACCCCGTGGGATGTTTTTTATTATATGATTGGCGCTTCCCGGCAGTTTGAAGACGATATGGGGCATGAACTTGTTCATTTTGATTTGGGCGCCGCCAGATACACCAGGCAGGCAAGAGTGTTGTATTCTGAAATCAGGAATATCGAGCAGGGGCTGACAGGGGTTCCTGAAGACGGTGAGGATGCGGAAAGGATGAGAGCCAAGGCTGAGGGACTTCGGGGAAGACTGGACGAGAAGCTGGCAGCCATATATGAGCTAAGGATACCCCTTGTGGGTGAGGGACTTGCCCACGCATTCGGTCACGGGCCCGAAACCCATGAAATATCTCCAAACGAACTGAAAGAATATGACGGAAGCGAATCTGAAAAGACAAAGGTGATTGAGGTTTTCGCGCAGCTTGGCAAGAGAGGCTACAGGGGAGGTGCCAGGAACCTTACCCTTAGAGCGATAAATTTTTCCTTTGAACAGAACAGGAATGCGGTTGACATGTTGGCGGGGGAGGTTGCTGCCACAGCAAGATAGTTATGCCATTGACTCAGGTGTGTACTGCAGGGAATCCGGACAGGATGAGACTGTACAGGTCACAGGACCCCATCTTTAACGGGGAGAACGCTGCCAGCAGGCTGGCACGAAGAACAGGTCCTAACAACGAATGCGCGATTGCCATCCACATACCCTGGGACCCTGAAAGAAGGGACAATTATGATTCATTTTCAAACGTGGCAGACCATTTGGTTTGTGCGCTCTATCAGGGCTTACCTCAAAATGTAAGGACGCGGAGAAGGAGAAGCATGTACCCCACGGAATTCCTGGAGTTCTCTGACGTGTGCAGGGGTGTCCGGAGGGACAGGGGAATGAAGTCCCAGGAACATAGGCTGCTGAACGGCAATCTTGTCACAAGGCTTTCCTCAGACGACCTGAGCAAGGGGATTGCAGAGGCAAGCGCGGACGCTCTTATGGAAAACCACTACTGGCTTAACCATGCGGGTATCAGGGTCGGGGCCAGGTGCTGAAAAAAGGTACAAAAGAGAGATTGTGAAAGACAATCCCCAGCAAGCAATTGACATGGTCGGGAAACAGTTCGGCAGGTGGAGAAGGAACACTGAAAGCCACAGGAAAAAGAGGGACGCCCTCTTCAAGTGCGCTGTGGAGGGGTATGTAATGCCCATGTCAGCAAAAGGCCCCTCAATAGTTTACAGGTGCCGGGACTATAACCAGGCAGAAGACTTTATGCAAACGACCCTGGAGCTTGTTAACGGCAACCCGGGTGACTACACTCCGTTTTTCTGATTTAGAAGAACTTCAATCCTTCGGCAGGGTCTGGCTGGGCTGCCTGAGGTTGCTGCTTTTGGTTTGAGTACACGTAGGCCCCCCCGTAGGCATACGGTGCCTCGGGCGGCTTTCTCTTTGCGTCAAGGGCTTCGCAGATGAGGCGCGTGAACCTCTCAGAACATGACCTGCATACAAAGGTGGCCTTTGAAATCACTTTCATGGGTTCTGTGTTAATGACCTGCACCAACTCCTCCTCGGCAAGGTAGGCACCGCCGGCACACTTCGGGCATTCCATGTTTATTATTTGTCGAGCCCCTTTAAATCGCTTGTTGGAAGGAAAATCAGGGTTTTTATATTTAGAGAACAAATAAAGTATATGGTTGATATTGCACTTGTTGTCACCTATTTCGCGTTCCTGCTCGGTTTTGGCGTCCTTGTCGCAAATGTGTGCAAAAGGTTCAAGGTTCCCGACACGTTCTTCCTTATAATCCTCGGTCTCATACTTAGCCCGCTCATCATGGTCGGCGAGATGTCAGCCGTGCCCGATTTCCTGCGCATACTTGCCCTGATACTTCTGGTGTTCACAGGCATGTTCAACCTGAGTTTCAGGTCATTCAGGAAGTTTTCCGGTGTCGCGATAAACCTTGCGCTGGTGGGTGTTGTTTTCAACACGGTTGTTTTCGGCGCCGCAGCTCATTTCCTCTTCGGCCTGGAGTGGATTTATGCGCTGATTCTTGGCGCAATACTCAGCGGGACCGGCTACAGCGTCATCGCAACCCTCGAGAGCGGCCTCAAGGGCTCAAAAAACGCCCTTGACATCATCAAGATAGAGTCCATACTAAACTCGCCCCTGACCGTCCTCATGCCGGTGATATTCCTGGACCTTGTCCTGCTCCAGCCCGGCGCCCTTATAGAACCGCTCAAATACGCCACCCAGTTCTGGGAAATGATGGCGGCGGGTGTAGGCACCGGCATCATAATAGGTTTCATAGTTTCCAAGTTCATGAGAGGTCTGCTGAAGGAATACAAGCCGCTTTTTGTTTTCTCAATAGCCCTCATCACATATGCGGTGGCAGAAAATGTGGGCGGCTCGGGCATGCTGGCCGTGGCCGTGTGCGGCCTGATAGCGGGAAACCTCACGTTCACTGAAAAGAGGAGGACAAGGGAATTCGAGGACCACCTGTCCGAGATGTTCAGGATATCCGTCTTCACCCTTTTGGGAGCCCAGATAGTGCTGTCGTTCAATCCGATTGAATTTGCAATGATACTACTGTTCTTCCTCCTTATAGTGTTCTCGCGTCCAATCTTCGCCATTCCGGCACTGGGGGAGAAAATGAGGGCGGATTTCAGCAGAAGGGAGCTCATCCTAATCAGCCTTGCGGCGCCGAGGGGCATTGCCGCGGCTGCCATGGCGCCCATAGCTGCCACTGTCCTGATAGCGGGTGGCCAGACACTGATTGCCGATCAGATAATGAACATAGTGTTCTATATCATCATGCTCTCGATTGTTTCCAGCTCCATAGTTGCCTTTGCTGTCAGGAAGGCCCAGCCGAAGCTTCCCGAGGAAAACCTGATAGAGTCGCAGCCCACAGAACCTTACATAGAGGTAAAGCTGCCTGAAAAGATGAGACCTAAACCTGTGAAACCGAAAAAAGCTGTGAAAAGAAAGAAGCGGAAAAGATGATTCTAGCTCTTTAGAATACCTATTTTAAGCCAAGTCCTTTTCTCTTTTTCTTGATGTGGTCTATCATTGCTTTTGCTGCCTCTTTTGGGGTGGTACCAATCAGCACTTTTCCACCGGTTATTTTTTCCAGGTCTTGTGTCAAAACCTTGGTTACAAGCTTTGAGCCAGTCACTGGAGGTATGGGGTTGATATGGGTCGCCACACCAAGGGTCAAGAAATATGTTCCAATCGCAACCGCCTTTTCTGTCACGTATTCAGGCGCTGACCCTGCAACAGGCAATGCTGGAATGGGCACTTTCAAATAGTCAGCCACAGCGCCTAACAATGTGCCTATCCTGCCATTGTCAACACAGCTACCCATATGAAGGCAGGGGGGCAGTGCAGGAAGCCCATTGGCCTTTCCAAGTGCCTTGAGCACAGCCTTTAGCTTGGGACCGGCATATTTCTCTGTAGCTGCTGGTGTCATCAGGCCCTCTTGGGCAGCCGCATGGGCCCAGCACCCTGTTCCCACGACCAAAACATTGTTCTTGAGTAATATTTTTGTCAGCTCCTCGTGGAACTTCAGACCTCTTAACTTTGGATTCCTGCAACCAACAATCCCAGCTACTCCGAGTATGTTACCGTTTGCGATATTGTCTACCAGTGGCTTAAGAGGCTCTTTCTTGTTCAGCTTGCTCAGCGCTGCAATAATTGCTTCAACTGAAAAGCCTGCATAGAGCTCTGTCTTTTCTTTGGGTATGTGAACCCTGCTTTTATTCCTCTTCTTGTATGCTTTAATGGTTTCACGAACTATCTGCTTTGCTGCAATATCAGCATTGTGGACAGAGAACGGAATGTGCGTTGCACCTGGAATTTTAACAAATGGGATTGTTGTAATTAATTTTGTGTGATAGCAAGATGCTATATCCTGCAAAGACGGATAGATACACTGTAGGTCAACAATGACAGCATCAGCTGCACCAGTTACGATAGCCAGTTCCTGCTGTAAAACATGCCCTGCAACAGATATTCCCTGCCTCATCAGAAGTTCTATGCCAGTGCAGCACATCCCGACCACATTGATTCCTTTTGCACCAGCCTTTTTTGCCTCTTTCTCCAGCTTCTTTGCCCATTCCACAACCTTTTCTGAAAGCAGGGGCACGTGTCCATGGACAACCAGATTGACATAGTCCTCCTTCAGAACCCCCAGATTTGATTCAGCCTTGACAACATGCGGTGTCCCGAAGATTATGTCCTGCATATCTGTTGCCAGGTTCAGCCCCCCGTAACCGTCAACCAGTCCCATCCTCAGCACAGACAGCAGCAGGTCAACTGGATCTGCATCATTGCCCATTGTGGTTTGGTGCAGTGCGTGTGAGGTTTCTGAATCAGAGCTAATGGGAAGGATACCCAGCTTTTCCCATGTTTTGATTCGTTCCTTGGTTGCCCTGATTCTTAACCAATTCAAGTATTCTCCTTCTGACTTGTGGAAAAGCCCTTCCTGTCTCCTATAGTCCTCTAGAACTTCAAGGGCAACCTCTTTGGCAACTGCCCTGACAGGTCCAGTGGATTTTTTTCCAAGTGCTTTTGCAAAGCCCCTTAGTTTTGCCTCATCCTTAATTCCATAGCCTTTGGCCTTGCCCTTAGCGATTTCAAGCAGCGCTAGGACAGCCTTTTTGGCATGGTCTGTATGGCAAGTTGCCCCCGCCGCAGCACTCCTTAACAGGTTTCTTGCACCAATAACATCCGCGTTGGCACCGCAAATACCTTGGTTGCGGCCAGTTTGTGGTATAATCCTGCATGGCCCCTGGAAACAGTTCTTGCAGCAAACACCACTTAGACCGAACATACACTGAGGCTGCTGTTCCTCAAATCTGTCAAAAACCAGCTTAACTTTGTCTTTTTTTGCCTTTTTTAACAAATCTTTGTTTATATGAGTATTTTTTACCAACACACTTTCACCTCTTAATAATTTTAATACACTGGACAGGACAGTTCTCCGCTGCTGTCTTATTGCAGCCAATAGAAGTCACTTCTGTTTTTATCGGCTTTGATTTGCTGTCCGCCATTTTCCAGTTGCCGGGACAGAGCGCTACGCAAAATCCGCAACCAATGCATTTTGCCAAGTCTTGTTTAATCACAAATTCAGGCATCAATTAAATATTTTCTTTTTTATTTAAAAACTCAACGGCTACACTTTCTGAACGTAGCCGGGCGTAGGTTCGAAAAGCATGCCCTCCCTCTTGAGGCGCTCTATTATCTCATCCGGGCTCGTGATGCCCGCCTTCTTTGCCATGTTCTCGAGCTCGCCTATTGCCATTTCCTTTTTCTTCTCTGACAGCTCCTCTATTATCTCGAGCATGGTCCTTATGTGGGCCCTCTCGCTGGAGGTTGTGCCGCCCTCTGACCTGTCCACGTCAATCATGCCTGTCTCGGGGTCATAACCCAGCTGCTGCAATGAGTATTTCATCAGTTTCATTGCCCTCTGAGCATCTTCTTTCCTGACAACCGGACTGAGCTGTATTTTTGCAGAGGCCTCAGCCAACCTTAACAGTGCCTCGAATTGTCTCAGTGTTATGGGGATTGGGGCACCCTCTTTCAGGGCCTTTTTCCTGCTCTCGACATAGAATTTCTTCAGCAGCTTTCCTGTCTCCTTTGTATGAATAGGGTGATACTTGTCCTTTGCATAGGCTATGTATTTTCTGATAAACACCGAGTCAAGTTTCGGGACAGACGCTTCATAGTCATCCTCCCTGCTCCTCATTATATGGTCCACGATTTTCTTGTCTGTCTCGGGGTCGGGCTGGTCTTTCAGAACGAACTTCAGGTCAAACCTTCCCAGCAGGGTGTCAGGGATGGTTATCTGCCTTGCTATGGGCACATACGGGTCAAACCTGCTGAACTTTGGGTTGCCGCCCGCCAGGATGGACGTCTCGGCAGGAAGCGATGTTACTATGGAGGCTTTTGCTATGCTCACGGTTCCCTGCTCCATGGCCTCGTGCATGGCGACCTGGTCCTCCTGGGTCATTTTTTCAAACTCGTCAATTGAGAGCAGGCCCTTGTTGGCCAGGACCATTGCACCCGCCTCCAGGACCCATCCACCCATGAACTGTTCATCCTTTGTCACAGTGGCTGTAAGACCTGCAGTGGTTGCGCCCTTGCCGGATACGTATTTACCCCTCGGCATAATGTTCGGGACAAGCTTAAGCAGCTGCGACTTTCCGGAAGCGGGGTCACCTATAAGCAGAAGATGTATGTCGCCCCTGAACTTTGTCTTGTCCTTCAGCGTTCTTTTCACGCCGCCGAACAGCTGGAGTATTATGGACTCCTTTATTTCCCTCAGGCCGTACAGGGACGGTGCGAGCGAATCCACCAGCTTCTCGTAAACATCATTGCTCTTTGCCAGCTCTTTAATCAGGGTTTCGTCTTCCTTGCTTATCTCGAGCCGTTCCCACCCGACCTCGGTCGGTTCCATGTAATTCGCTTCAAGGAAAAAGTCCAGCTTCACCGACCAGGCTTTCCCTTTCGGCACGTCCTTCAGGGTTCCCGTGACCTGCAGCCTGTTACCAGGATCTGTAAGCCTTCTTCCGTCAGGAGAGGTGAGGTCCTCTGTCATCAGGATTACAAGCTGGCTCGGCCTCTCGCCCTCTGTGAGCTCAAACGGCTCCTCTATCACAATCCACCTTGTGTCTATCAGGTTTTTCTTTTTCTCCTTGAAAGGCCCCCTGTTCTTGCATTTGGGGCAGATAAGGGGCCTGCCTATGAAATTGCCCTTTCTCTCCATCTCGATTTCTTCCCCGCAGTCGCACTCATAGACTATGCTTATTATTTCAGGTCGTATTTCAGAGGATTTCCTCACTATACCCTCTGCACAGATGAACTTGTTTATGTGCTTCCTTCTCAGGTCGCGTATGTTGGTCAGTTCAGGGAGCCCCTTCACGCGGATTTTAACCTTGGTGCCGGGCAGGTCGGTCTCCTCCACAACCTCCTCGGCTATTTCAAAGAATGCGTTCGGAAAATAGAGCAGCATGTCCCCGAGTTCGGGGTTCATCTTGTTCATTGCCTTGAAGTCGACTATGAGCGGCTGGTCCTCAAGGGAGGCCTTGTCCATCTCCTTCCTGTACTTTTCCAGGAGAAATTCCTTTAGTTTTGAGGCGAGTTCATCCTTTCTCTCAACTGGCAGACCTTTCATGCAGTTAAGATTAGAAAATTAGATTTAAATTAGATTAGGGCCCAACATCAGCAAGAGCGCAATAGAACCCAGAATAAAGAGCACAATGAGTATTTTCACCGAACTCAGCACGAATTTTCCAAGGAAAAAGAGCACTACAGCAAGTATGGCCACTGAGACCAGAATGCCCCCTGTCCCTGCCGTGATTGAGACAAACCCCAGCTGGTTCACAAGCTGGGCAAAAAGCTCGCCTATGGCCAGGAGGGTTCCTGTGGTGTTGCTTACCAGGAGTTCAAGCATCTCGAATATGGTTCCCATTGCAGATGTGGCCATATCACTTCAGGAAACTTCCCAGACCGGTCTGGGTTCCCGCCTCCTTTTTCTCCACAAGCTTGTTTACGACATTCTGCATCCGCTCCTCGGAAAAGTTATGCTCTGAGACCATCAGCTCCTTGAGCTTCTCGGGCTGGAGATTCTCCTCCTGTATATCCACCTTTCCGACAGGCGGTTTCTGGAAGAACTCGAAGATTTCATGCGGGTCCACGGAATGAGTCCACTTGTCCTGCACTGCCTTCAGTACGTTCTCCAATGTCCCTTCTTTTTTCACCAGCTCCAGGGCCTTTTTCGGGCCGATTCCCTTTATGCCTCCGGGATTGTAGTCTGTTCCCGTCAGCAGGCCTATCATAATCAGCTGCGAGTGGTCTATTCCCAGTTCATTAAGGACAGTCTCCAGGTCAACGAGCTCCGGCTTGACCACAATGTACTTCTCCCTTCCGGGGAGCTTTCTCTTGCCTGTCACGGACAGGTTTCTCACAAGCCTGGGGGAACCGAAAGCCAGGGAATCGTAATCCTGGCTGGCGGCCGCCCATACCTGGTTCTGCCTGCACATGAAGGCGCACTGGGCCTCGCCCTCAGAGGGCGCCTGCACGCTGCTGACACCCATGTAGTTAAGAAGCTTCTTTGACTCCTCCACCATGTCCTTTGTAAGCTTCAGCGCTGCCTGCGCATAAGTCTTGACCTTTTCCACTTCCCCCCTTTCCAAGGCCTCCTTCCATTTCACCTCAGCCCTCTTCCTTATCTCGACCCTTTTCTCAATCTCCTTTTTCTTGAATGCCGGAGGCTCGCCGTCCCACACATACACGGGAACTATGCCTGCCTCGAGAAGTCTGGCTGTCCTGTAAAGAAGACCTGTCAGGTGTGATGTGACCCGGCCCTTTGAATCCCTGAGGGGCTCTCCTGTGAACCTGTCTCTGATGGTGCTCAGGAACTGGTAGGTCCAGTTGTATGCATCGATTGCGATTTTTTTGCCCTGTAAATAGAGCAGTTCCAGCTCCTTGGCGGCAACAAGCTCGCCTATACTGAGGCCCATGTAATATAATTAAAGCGGCTATTTTAAAGGATTGAAGGCGGTTGTAAATGTTTTTAAACAGCAATCCAATTCTTGATTGGAGGTGCTTTAAACCATGGCTGATAAGAAAGAGGTGGGTAAGATTGCTCACTACTTCACGAACATCGGCGTTGCAGTGGTTGAGCTGAGCGGCGAGCTTAAAGAGGGCGACAAGATATCCATAGAGGGTGCAAACACCAACGTACAGCAGGATGCATCCAGCATGCAGATAGACAGGAAGCCTGTCGAGTCAGCGGGAAAGGGCCAGTCAGTCGGCCTTAAGGTGAAAGACAGGGTACGCGAAGGCGATAAGGTCTTCAAGGTAGTTAAAAAATAGGCGGAAAACGTGTCCGGGCCTGAATTAAACGATTTATAGGGAATCAGCGAAATATTAATATGCTCGTTGAAAAGAGGAAAAAATGCAGATGCAGGCTTGACATGCTTTTGCTTGTCCTGATACTGGTCACAATCGGATTCTCCTGCCTCATACAGGGTGTTGTGATACAGTTCGCTGAGTCAGCAGCCTCGTGGTGGAAGTTCGGCACAGCATACTTCGCTGGATTCCTGTTCATGGGCCTGGCAAAGATGGCAAAATACAAGAGCTACGAGAAATGCATTGTGCACAAAAGATAAAACCTGATTAAGGGAAGCAGCCGGAACGAAGTTCAAGTTAAGGTTGGTATCTATCATGGGTGTCAACCAAACTTCTTCGGGAGGTGCTTGGACGTTAAGCCGGCTTGACCTGGAGCAGGGTTTGTTTTTTAAATTGCACTCCAATTTCTAAATATGGGAGATTCTGATTTTTCCAAAAACAGGGATGAATGGAAAAGACTGATGACCTCCGGGGAGTACATAAAAGCGGAGAAGTTATACTGGGAAAGGATGTTCCCCCACATAGAGAAACGGTTTGTCGGTGATGTTGAGAGGAGGAAGTTGAAGGGGGAGATAGAGAGTTATGACTGCCTGATTATCCCTGGCGGTCTCTGGGACATATACTACATACTCCTGATAAAGGCGCTCAAGCCGAAGTTTGTTTATTTCATCTTTACAAAGGAGGGGGAACGCCATTTCCTTGACAATATCCTGGAAAAGACAGGTCTTTCCAGAAACCAGTACATACTCGATGTGATTGAATACAGGGGCATGGATGTCACGGACGTGTATGAAAGGGTGAAGAGCAAGCTCAACCTCTTTGAGGGCAAGAAGGTGGCCTTGGACATAACACAGGGCAAAAGGGTCATGGCTGTGGGAGCGGGCATAGTGGGCGCATTCTTCAACTTTGATTTGGTGTACGTGGATGAGGACTGGATGGATGAGCTGAAAAGGGGCGTGCCCGGAACAGAGGAGCTTGTGAGGGTGAAGAATCCGTTTGAGGTTTTCGGGGACCTGAAGCAGCAGCAGAGCATAATGCTTTTCAACAGGTATGATTACAGTGCGGCAACAACCCTTTTTTCAGACCTGCTGAACAAAGTGAAGGACCCCAGGGAATTCGAGATAAAGATGTTGATTGCGGACACCTACAACTACTGGGACGCGTTCAATTACAATGCGGCATTGTCCAAGCTCGAGCGCGCAGTGTCCAAGATAAGGCAGTATGATTTCAAGTCGTTTGACAGGGAACGGATGGAAAAAAACCTTCAGATACTGAAAAAGCTTGCAAAGGTAAAGGAGAACTTCATATCCTTCCTGAAGGACAAGGATTTGGTTTTACATTTCCTCATGGACATGTACATGAACGCCCTGAGGAGGAAGAAGCTGAACAGGCTTGAGGATGCCGTGATAAGGATGTACAGGTGCCTGGAGGTGGTTTCCCAGCACAGGCTTGCCCTGAAGGGAGTGGACTCAAAACGACCTGATTTTTCCAAAATGCCGGACATACTTGAGAAATACGGCAGGCTGACGAAGGAAATGTACGGGATAAAGAAGAAAGCCCTCCCGAATGAGATAGGGATAAAGGATGGCCACCTGATTCTCTTCCTGCTCCAGGATGAGCTGTGGAAAGGCACGAGCGAAACCGACTTGAAGAAGTTTTTGGGGCCCATAAGGCTGAGGGACAATTCCATCATAGCGCACGGGAATGAGCTTATAGGTGAGAAGGCGTTTGACACCATCAACAAGACATGCAAACACATGATTCTAAGACTCTGCCAGATATACAAGAAGGATTTCAAGACAATCACGGATTACCACACATTCATAGAGCTTGGTTAACGCTGCGCCCAGGCATCCACCCAGCCCCAGTAATCCCTGATTCTCTCCAAGAAACCGCGCCTTTCAGCCTCATTGTTTATCCACAGCAGTGTCCGATGCAGACTGTCATAAACGCTCTCAAATGCCTCCGCAACATCCTTTGCGCCGCTGCCTGTAATCACAAACGGCCTGCTCTCCCTAACTTTCCTGGTTTTTCCGGTCTGACGCCTTATGATGTAGTCGGCAGTACCCATCCCCCGGAAGTAAAGTTGTATCATTCTGCGGGTTAGGTTGCTCACATATATGTTGCTTGCCTTCCTCCATCCCTCTGCCTCTCGTATCATCTCTTCCACCCCTGTTTCTGATAGGCAGAGCTGTGTTCTTCTATGTCTGTGGCTGT
>SMTZ1_10007158_pt1 | contig 11194 bp, 9 predicted proteins | sample DeeMarSWOR136_30_FD_25667 | JGI IMG/M metagenome (IMG submission 25667)
CGTATAATAGTTCAACAAAAAAGATGTTTTTCCCATACCCGAATCTGCCAATAGAAAAAGGTAACGATATTCTGTGGGATGATACAGGTGATGATCGATCGCTGAAAAAAGATTTTCCCTGGCGCCATAAACCAGTCGTGGCTCTTCTCCACCTGAAGGATCGAGGCTCTGGCAAAATGGCTCGATATAGTAGCGTGTCGCTTGCTCAATGACTCCGATAGGATATAAGTCAGCGCCAAAGCGTTTCTCAAGAGAGCGGTTATCTTTTTTTGTGCGATACCAGGGGAGAAATCTGGTGAAAAACACAACGCTAATCGTAGTCAATCCGCCGACGATACCAACAATTCCACCAATTAATTTAATCCATTCCAATAATGTCACCATTTGAAATGAAATGGAAGTTGAATCTGCAGCCATATTCAGGTCCAATCTCAATTGTGTGATTGTTTTGGAGTTATTAATTGCTAAAATAAAGAAAAAAAAGGTTGAAAGCAAGAAATAATTTAGTTTGCTCCTTCATTGATGCACAACCAAAACCCAACTCACCTCAGTCACACCACTTAACTCACTAAACTAACTCACCTCGGAAACCGCTTCCGCACCGGTGTCCGCTTAAAATCTGACCGGTTCAAATTAATATCCACATTGGGATTATAGCCTTCATCATCGGTATAAATTACATCGCCGCTTTCATTAATCCAGCGGTGCTTCCATTGGTTTGAGCCAACTTCAACCTGGTTGGTATAGGGATTAACATATTCTTCCTGATCGGTGAGTGTGAGGAACATATCATTGTGGATTTCTGCATTGGTCAGCCGGCGATGCTCGGTTATTTCACGTCCGATGCGCTGCATTTCTCGTTGCGTCTCGATCATAATTTGTCCCCGGCGAACCTGTCCTTGCAACTCGCCGATAATCCACTGTTGATTGAGCTGGACTGAGTTTTGAATAATGCTGAAAATCGACTCCCAATCTGAAAAATCTTTGACCGGCGTGCGAATCAGGAATGTCTCTTTGTTGCCCCACATACCCGCGCCGAGCTGTCCCCAGTTTTCAATCACTGTGACGATTTTCTCTTTATAGCGAACACCGCCCTCGATGTAAGTCACGGTCATCATGCCGGCATCATAGCTGAAAGTCATCTGTGGCATAAAGGCGTGCACACGCTGTTGAAACTTTTGCGCCAGCTTTGGCAGACGTTTTTGTTCGATAATTTGCACACTGCTGGCTTGCGGATGGGCAAAGGGAAACACGATCTGGCTAATGAACTGCCCGGACGACATCAGCGGATAGACAGTCATGCCATTGTAATTGCTGGCCGGTGGAAACAGTCCCATCTGTCCAGCGGGAGACATGCTGGCATCAAAATAGAGCATATCCGGCAGCCAGCGGATCATGACGCTGCCCTGTCGATCTTTTTTAACTGCAAAATCCACTATCGCAGCAATGGATTGGGCTGCCCCTCTCTGGGTTAGTGGATTGATTCGCATGATACCACCCTCAATTTGCCAGCCTTTGGGAATCAGCAGGGTGAAGGCTTTTTCTTTGGGCTCAGCGACCCGGTTAAAAACCATTGTTTTAGTTTTGGATTGCTCCGCAGCAGTTGCTTTTGAAAACACGATGCTATTGAGAAAATTCAGCAGAAACATGACTGAACAAAACAATAACATGAAACGAACGCTTCTGATCATTTTGATCTCCTCCCTGGATATTATTTTGATGGATTTGAGTGCTAACAATTTATTATTAGTTAAAATCTTAACGGATTAAATCCTTTCTTTTTATAATCTAAATTATTAAAAAATTTTCACCACGAAGCCACTAACCTGAAAAATTCATTCACCACTAAGATACAAAGCCTCAACTTAATAAAAATCAAAATGAAAGTTAATTAATAATGATTTAATTATGTAAAACCGAGTTTCTATTTTAACCTTGGCTTACTTTATTGATTATTTTTTACTTAGTGCCTTCGTGGTTAAAATTCATGAATAATTCAGGCTAAGTAATAAAAAATCAAAAAAATAAATTAAAGCAAAATATTAAACTCAGTTTTGCACGTCCAATTCATTGCTATAAAATTAAGCCTTTCGTTTATTAATAAGTTAGACTTTGTGACTTCGTGGTAAGTGAATTATTCAGGATAAATCTTTTTTCGTTCAAATATTGAAAAAGTATACGGCATAGCTGCGTCGACGAATTCCATTTTAATTTGTTTGAAATCTGCCAAAGAAAATTTTGGAAAAAAGGTATCCCCTTCAATTTCTTGTTGAATCGTTGTCAGGTAAATTCGATTGATGATGGGTAGTGCTAATCTAAAGATTTGTCCCCCGCCGATAATAAACGCTTCAGTTTCCCCAGTTGGACAATTTTCTAGTGCATTTTCCAAGCTATCAACAACAATACATCCCGGAGCTGGAAAATTGCGTTGTTGGGTGATGACAATATTGGTACGTCCTGGCAGTGCTTTGCCGATGGATGTATGGGTCTTTCTACCCATGATAATGGTATGTCCCCAGGTGATCTGTTTGAACCGTTTTTGTTCGCCGTGAATCTGCCAGGGAATTTGGTTATTTTTTCCAATCACTCGATTGAGCGACATGGCGGCGATGATAGAAATTAGCACAATATCCTCTCACTTGTAGGACAAGATGTTATCTTGTCCTTTTTAAATATATAGCATTCAAACTACGGTGACAAGATGTCATCTTGTCCTACAGTATCCTATCTAATTAGTGTCTGTCTGGGAAATAAGTTTGTGTCATTTCGACCGAAGGGAGAAATCTGTAAGTCCAATATTTTCGTATAAATCAGATTCCTCACTTCGTTCGGAATGACAGCTTTTAAGAATAATTGATACTTTTCAGACAGACACTAATTATCGGACACGGTGCCATCTTGTCCTACATTACGCGTTGAAAGTTCGATTCCCTCTATCCAGGCTAAAATAAATCCAACGATGGAGACGGGGAAAAAATTTATTGCGTGAACTACTATCGCGTATGTTAATGCGATCGCACGTGGCACATGAAATAGCCCTAATGAAACCTGGCATAGCCAGTGGTAAGTTCCCACATAACCTGGCGATGATGGAACAACGATACTAATTGTTGTGATCACTAATAATACCAATGACGAGGTGGTATTCAGATTAAATTCGGCAACTAGGTTGAAGGTATAAAAGTTGAGATAAAAAACTGCCCAATAACAGAACCAGATGAGCAGGGATAGGACAACAATGGTGATATAATCAAATTTATTTTCCATCGGTTTTAAACCATCGAGAAAAGATCGGCTCAGGCTATCGACTCTTTCTCTCAATTTCTGTGGAAATGGCTTTAATATTAAATGGATAAAATTCATGGTAGCTGCGGAATAAAGTTTCATCATTACGAGAAACACAAACATACCAATTGCAAAAGCGAGCATAATATAACCGCTTTTTTTCACCCAGTCGGGAAATGGATAAATCACGAATGTAACTGCCATAATTAATACGATGGACAACACATCTATAATGCGTTCCACAACAATTGTCGCCAAAACGGAGGAAACAGAAATTTCTCGTTTCCGACCGATCACATACGCCCGAAAAAACTCACCCAGGTGTGCTGGTAAAACAGTATTTGCAGCATAGCCAATGAGCAGTGCGGAATAAAGGTTGCTTAGTGATATTTTTTGGATAGGATTTAACAAAAGTTTCCATCGTATGCTTCTCAGCCAGTGACTGACGAAAATAATCATGACAACCGGTAGCAGCAACCAGTAATTTGCCGAAGAAAATGCCTTTATCATCTCTGCGAAATCCAGCTTACGAAACGCTAAATACAAAAATCCCGCGCTGATTATCAATCCAATTACAATTTTCAAACCATTTCCAAATCGTTTCATATCAACCTCCATATCACCATTTTACTCAATCAAATTCCGAATCATTTTTACATTATCCTCAATATATTTCATAAAATTCTCAGGATCATTTATTTTATGGGGAACAATTTCCAGGTTTAAGATTCCAGAGAAACCACTTTTTTTCAATAATTGAATATATTCCTCTATCGGTATTCTGCCAAATCCGAGGGGCAAGTGAGTCTTCTGTGCCCTGCAATCATGGACATGACAATGAACTACTTTTTTGAGAAATTCTTCAGGCGGGAATTTATCCTGTAAGTAACGTTCAAACATAGCAAAAGCATGACCGAAGTCCCAACAAATCCCCACATCATCGTCTCCGACTTCATTAATAATTTTGAGTATTTCTGAGTAGCTATCTCCAATATGCAATCTATTACTATCAGATCGATTTCGTAATATCTCCAGCGCGAATTGAGCCGGAACTGTTTTCATGGCTTTGACTATTTGTTTTAAATAATCGATGTTATTTCTATAAACACCTTCCCGATTCGGATTATCGCCATGCAGTGAATGAATAACCCACAGCGGTGTAAAGTTGAATCGTTTATTTACCATCCTTGAAATTTCAATCAATAGATTTAAAAATTTTGGTAAACCTTCAGGATAATGGATTCTTCCCGGGGCATGAAACGTTAGTTGAAATCCTTTATCAATTAATTTATCAACGACATGGCCTAAAAGGGACATTTCAGTGTCTTCAGTTAATTTGATTTCAACACTGGAGATACCGTATTTTTCAAATTCATCCAGGGCTGTATTAAAATCGGGAATTGCAACCTGCCAGGGTCGGGGCTTATTGGGATGGTTCAATCCCAGTACGAATTGCCAGAAAAACGAAAACCCTATCTTCAATGCTTCCTCCCTCTGTTGTCTCAGGCTGTTATAATAGTTTTTTCTTTAAAATTGAAATTGGTAAAATAGCAAAAAATAAAATGATAAGCAAGCTTTTTAAAATAACATTTTCTAAAAATATATGTTATGAAAAATAAAAGGCAACCATTTCGTTTTGGTTGCCTTACTTTTAAAATTCCAAATCCCAAAAGACAAATTCCAAATAATTTCCAATGCACAAATTTCAATATTTATCAAAACGACTGAACGTAAGCTAAAAATTATTAATTGCTCGCTAAATCAGAATTGACATAAAAACAGGTCTAAAAATTTTTTCTTCCACTGAATTGTTTTCCCACAGAAATGTATTCTAATATTTTTCCATTGCTGTGGCACTTCAGTTCTGTGGGAGGCTAAAGCTCAGCAATAATAGCATCGGTAATCTCTGTTGTTGTAGCAGTCCCGCCCAGATCACGTGTCAGCTTTTCACCTTGTTTCAAAACCTGGTATACTGCATTATTGATTTTCATAGCCGCTTCCTTTTCACCGATATAATCCAGCATCAAAATTGCGGAGCGGATTAATGCAATTGGATTGGCGAGATTTTGTTCTGCAATGTCGGGCGCACTGCCATGAACCGCTTCAAAAATAGCATATTCATCGCCAATATTGGCACCCGGGGCAATGCCTAAACCACCAACCAATCCGGCGCAAAGGTCTGAGATAATATCCCCATATAAATTTTCCAGCACCAGCACATCAAATTGATGCGGATTTAAAACCAATTGCATACAGGCATTATCCACGATTTTTTCATCATATTTGATTTGTGGATATTTTTCACTCACCCTGCGGGCACATTGGAGAAAAAGCCCATCGCTCATTTTCATGATGTTCGCTTTGTGAATGGCAGTGACTTTTTTCCGATTCTTTTCCACCGCATGTTGAAAAGCAAACTCGGCAATCCGGACGCAGGCTTTTTCCGTCATTATTTTCAATGATTCCACTACACCGGGGACGACCTCATGCTCGATTCCCGAATAAAGTCCTTCAGTATTTTCACGAACGACAATTAGATTGATATTTTCAAAGCAAGAAGGAACTCCAGGCAGACTATTGATGGGACGCAAATTGGCATAAAGTTCGAGCCGTTTTCTTAACGCCACACTGATGCTTTTGAATCCCTCGCCAATTGGCGTTCCAACGGGACCTTTCAACGCCACTTTGTTTTTTTTCACTGAATCAACTGTGTATTCTGGCAACACCGTGCCCAATTTATCGAACGCATTGGCGCCTGCGGGGACGTCTTCCCATTCAATCGCAGCGCCTGCCGCTTCGATAATTTTCACCGCTGCACGTGCCACCTCAGGACCAATTCCATCACCTTTGATTAGGGTGATAATTTTTTTATTTTTCATTTCGAGAACCTTTCATCTCTATTATTTTATTTCACAAATTTATTTTTGTCATAATATATGAAAAACTAATAACAAATGCAATAATAGAGGAAAAAGGACTGTATGACAAATTGCCAATTTGTGACACATTATTCTCGAATCATAGTCAACAACATCTTAAATCTTTTTTGTGCCGACACCGCATGTGGGATATTTGCCGGCATTAATACTGTCTCGCCTGCGCCGGTAATGATTGAATTTCCAGCAATGATGATTTCTGCTTCTCCATCTAAAACCTGCACAATCGCATCGAACGGCGCCGAATGTTCGCTCAAACCCTGGCCTGCATCAAAAGCGAAAAGCGTCAGTGTTCCTGTTTTGGTTTTCAAAATTTCACGGCTGACGATTGAATTGGTTGAATATTCAATTAATTTTTCTAACCGAACCACCTCGGCTGCTGGAAGATTAACAGAATTATTTTTTGAATTTTGTGACATAACATCATCGATCCTTCTATTTATAGTTCACTATTTCATAATAACAAAAAATAGGTAAATAATCCTTGACTAAAGTCAACAGAGCATAATTTTTTTAAGGTTTAGTAACAGCAGCGCTTTCATTGTTTTGAATCTTTCTGTTGAATTTTGAAATATTATTACTTATTTTACGTATCAAATATAGGTTATAAAGTTATTTGATGCAATAGGGGATTCCTCTATTGAAATTAAAATGATGGTGAAATTTATTACTGCCGATAAAGAAGTGATAAATCGTGGTGCCTTCATTATACTTTTGGCTTAAACATGAATAAGAAGCGACAAACAAATTAACTGGTCAACTGGGAGAGTTCACCTTACAGATAATAGACGTAATATCATCTTCCTGTGGTTGTTTTTTTGTGAAGGAACGAACTGCCTGGTAAAGGTGATTTATAATCTGGCGGGCAGTTGCATGCTGGTGGGATCTAATGATATCAAGTGCCCGGTCGAATCCAAATTCTGTTTTATTTATTGCGTGCGCCTCTGTAATTCCATCGGTGATGAAAACAACAATGTCATCCGGAGTCAGTTTGATCGGTTCACTTTTCTCATACTTGTAGTCGTGCATGATTCCCAGGGGAATACCGGTACTCTCCATAATATGTTTAATCTTGCCAGAACTGTTCAATAGATAAGCGGGCAGGTGTCCTGCATTAGCATAGTCCAGCAAGTTCTGGTTCGGATCAAGTCGAGCTAATGTTAAAGTGACATAATGTTTGTCATCAAGGTCAGTCGCAAGTTCCTGGTTAAGCCTGGTCAGCAATATTGCAGGATCAGATTCTACCTTTGCAAATGCGCGCAAGTAAGCACGGGATTGCACCATGATCAGCGCTGATCCGATACCATGACCACTGACATCGCCAATGACGATCCCGATACTGCCGTCAATCATCGGAATAAAATCGAAATAATCGCCACCTGTCTCGACGGCTGGATAGGTCGCTCCAGTAATATCAAAGCCAGGCACGGTAACTTTTACTTTATAATATCGTTGCTGTAATTCACATGCGATGCGTAAATGGAACTCTTGTTCTTGCTTTTCCTTTAATTCGGTAATATCTTTCAGTACGGACACAAAATTGGTAATTTTCCCGGCTTCGTCTTTCATGGGTGTGATGGTCTGTTCGCTCCAGTAGAATTCGCCGCTCTTCTTTTTATTGACGATCGTTCCGCGATAGGTCTTCCCACTTAGAATTGTTTTCCACAAATTTTGATAAAACGCTATATCATGCATCCCAGATTGGAGTGTTTTCGGTGTTTGCCCAAGGACTTCTTCACGGCTGTAACCCGTGGTCGTTTCAAAAGCTGGATTTACATATTCAATAACGCCTTTTTTATTGGTAATGAAAACACTGTCTGCGGTCTGCTCCACAGCGCTGGAAAGTTTTCTTAATTCGTTTTCAGTTTGTTTGCTTTCAGTGATATCTTGAAAGACCACTATCCCGCCCCTGACTGAACCGTTATTTCCTTTTAGAGGTCTGGCAGAGACGTTAATGTATATCCCATCAGGCCGCTCGGGATTTTTTATGAAAATTAATTCATTCGTAATTTCCTCGCCTTTTAATGCCTGAGCTAAAGGTAACTGTTCGGAAGGGTAACTCGTAACTCTATCGGTGTAGTAAGTACCATAGACTGACGACCATTCCGCTTTAGTAACATTTTTTGAACCGATACCCAAAATTTTCTCTGCTACTGGGTTGAAGAACTGGAACTTACCATCTCTATCTGCGACGATTACACCTTCTGCGAGGCTATTTAAGATTGACTGTAGTGTTTCTTTTTCCTGGCGTAAAGTCTGCTGAGCTTTTTTCCCATCTTGCGAACTATATGTATCATTTATAATATCAATTATTTTCTTCATAAATTTGACTTTCCTAAATAAATAACTTCATTACAGATTCTGTTGATTTAATGCAATTTAATAAATTCTTAAACTCGCATTTGTTAAGGTCTAATTCCCCCCAGAAGATTCTAACTGTCTTCTTACTGCGTTGAGTCACACCACCTCGCTCACCATACACCAAAATAAGTTTGTTGTCATAACCACGAAGACAACATATTCCTCCTAAATTAGATAAATTATAACCTGCCCAAGCTGTTCAAATATATAACTTGTTTTGCTCGTGTGCAATCAGGGAATTCTTGATGTTAGGATTCGAAAAACCTGAAAATAGGGTCAGGTAATTCCTGGTTAAAATGACGTGTTACCCATTTACATCCAGGTAACGATAAAGAGTTGCTCGAGAAATTCCCAGTATATTCGCTGCCCGTACTTTATTGCCATCTGCCCGGGCAAGAGCCTCTTCAACCTTCTCAATATCAATTTTTCGTTTTCTGGGTTTTCTACGCTTCTTTTGTTTAACAACACTATTGATCAGGTCCGGTGGTAAATGTTCGGGAGTTATAATCCGTCCGCTGCACTGTAAGACGGCAAACTGAATGACATTTTGGAGCTCACGGACATTACCTGTCCATTTATAATCTAACATAATATCAAGTGCTGCTGAAGACAGGGTTATCGGCTCACGTCCCAATTCATATATAACAGTATTCAAAATGTATTCAGTCAATAGTGGAATATCTCCCTTCCGTTGACGCAACGGAGGAATGTAAAGCGGTACCACACAAATTCTATAGAACAGGTCTTCACGAAATCGCCCCTCAGCAACTTCTTTTCGGATATCTTTGTTCGTCGCGCTAATCACACGAACAGCCACCTTTTTCGTTTTTTCACTGCCAACCGGTACAATAGTGCCTTCCTGTAGCACTCGCAACAATTTCACCTGCATGGCAGGAGAAGTATCACCTATCTCGTCAAGAAAAATCGTTCCCCCGTCCGCAAGTTCAAAACGCCCCTTTCTATCTTGAGTTGCCCCAGTAAAAGCTCCTTTGACATGCCCAAATAGTTCACTTTCAAGAAGATTTTCTGGTATTGCGCCACAATTAACCGCGACAAAAGGCATTTTCCTTGTTGCGCTTTCATTATGAATGGCGTTAGCAACTAGATCTTTGCCCGTTCCGCTCTCACCCTCAATGAGTACAGGATAATTCACCCCGGCGAGGGCAGTTATCTTCTCACGAAGTTCTAATATTGCTGGATCGCGTCCAACAAAACCAGTATTATTTTTTAACATTTTAAAACTACGGCGGAATTTCGATAACTCGCTAATATCTTCAAGAAGAAGAACGGCATACCTTTCATTCTCGTAATCGATGGGTGTTGTAGTAATCAGCAGCACTTTATCTTCAACTTTATCTCCGATTTGGATTTGCATTTCGGCTCTATTTCGTTGTGAACCCATGCCGTCAAGAGCAGCAAGCGACGGTCCGAGAAGCTGGCAATTTTTGCAATTATCTCCTTTGCCGCAGCCCTTTTTTCCTTCGATCGTATTAACACACCTGATAACTTCACCCACCTTTTTATCGATTAGTGTTGCCTCGGAAACTCCAAACGCCTGCCTCATAAAATCATTTACCTGGTGGACCTGTCGATTAGAGTCTATTAACATCACTCCCGCCGGCATTGATTTAAATAATGTTTTCAAAAACACATTTTCTTCAAATAGCTTTTCTACACTTTTCAAATTATCATTTCTCCTTCTTTATTCCTTATAAAAATCTGGGTTATATAATATTTATCATCAGAATCTTTCGCGATACCAATTCCCGTTAAATTGTAATCGCCCTGGATAATATTTCTATGCTTCGCGCTCTTCAGCCAGAATTGAACAATAATTTCTTCATTCACCGGATTCCCCTGGTAAAGGGCGACATTCTCAGAGGCTGCTTTGTAGCGAAGAAAGAGAGCAATTTTTCTAATCCGTTGCTTAAAGCCGCAATTTCCAAGTGGAATTTTTTTTGTTGCCATCGCCTGACTGTGTTCTCGTGCAAGTTGAGATATTCTCTCATTGAGCTCCAAAGATGGCAGGTTCATCGAAATGCGATATTGATTTATCAGTTGATGGATTTTTTGCTCTGTATTCCGCATCATAGTTGATCGTTCTTCCATCTAAGTTCAATTTTTTATTAGATTGTTTTTGTCACATAACCAAAAATGTACGTGTAATTTAAGACATACTATCCAACTATGCAATAAGGGAATCCCTGATTTTGTACTTCGAAAAACCTGAAAATTTTCTTGAGAAATAAACCCAAATTTTGCATTAGCCACAAAGGTATTAAGACACAAGGTTTTAGTTTTTATAGGGATAACGGATGAAATTTTATATTACTGGTTCATTTTTTTCCTCAATCTTTAACTTTGTGATTCTTCGTGTTCTTGGAGACGTTGTGGTTTAGATGTTATTTTTAACAGCATTATTTGGGATAAATAATCAATCATGGAAGTAAAACTTTCAATGAGACGCGGAAAACTGTGAATTGGACAAGTGGAGTATTGGAGTAATGGTAGACTTCTACAAAATTAAGATTTTTGTGTCATTTCGAACGGAACGAAGTGGAGTGAGAAATCTGTATATCTTAAAATATCAGTTCGTTAACCAGATTTCTCGC
>SMTZ1_10014442_pt1 | contig 11194 bp, 8 predicted proteins | sample DeeMarSWOR136_30_FD_25667 | JGI IMG/M metagenome (IMG submission 25667)
AGAGCAGTCCGGTTCGCTCTACCGCCCCGAACCCCGTGAACAGCCCGCAACCACCCCCGATCACGTCATCGGCCGTGAGCGGTTCCGGCAGCTTCACGACCCGTACACCGGGTTTGAGATAGATCCGCTCGGCCCAGCCACCGAGGAGACCATCCTTTGCACTGTAGGTGATGCCATACACCCGACGGGATGGGCACCGGTTCTGCAGCTTGGCAACCGAACAGAAGTAGCAGGTACCGCACACCTCGTGCACATCGTAAAACGTCACAACGTCGCCTTCGCTCAACGGCACCCCGACCGCATCGGTCTCCACGTTCCGCAGCTCCAGGACCCTGCCCACGCTCACATGGCCCGGTATGATCGGATACGGCACCCCCGCAAGTCGCCCGTGGTAGATGTGAACGTCGGTGCCACAGACCTCGCTCGCGACCGTCTCGAGTAGGATCGAACCCGGTTCGAGAGTTGGCTCGTCGAGGTTCCAGATCTCCATTGGCGCGTAAGGCGCCGTCATGACGGCTGCGTGAATCGACATCGTATATGGCCCGGTTGTGTCGCTCGCAAGAAGCGAGGACTATGTGTCCCTTCCAACTCCCCGTCTCTTCTGCTCCCTGCTCCCCGCTCACCGACTCACGTGAGTATCGATGCGACGTACACGCCCCCGAACCCAACCAGCACTGCCAACCCCGCCCACGACAGCGCCAGCATCGACTTGCCGGGTCTGTGTTCCGGCGCCACCTCCTCAGACGTAATCGCTTTCAGATTCAGATAGCCGAGTATCGGCGCGGTCAGGAACGACACGATGGTGGCGAAATCGACCATCGTGGGGAGATTCCCGATGAACAGCGCCAGCACCAGCAGCGTGGCGGCAGCGAGCACCAATAGAGTAAACCAATAGAGCTTCCCTGTGCTGGGAAGCTCCGAGCTTGCGGCTGATTCGTCTTTCAGTCTCACGAGCGATCGCTCGATCGCACGTGGGAAGCCGTCCACCACTGTGAGCGTGGTCGAGACCATGGTAGTCAACACCGCCACAGAGACGATCGGCCGCGTCCATGCGCCCAGAGTTCGACTGTAGAGATCGACGAGTTGAGTGGAGAACACCGTGCCCTCGGGGCTGAAGGTCTCACCCGAGGCGAACATCACGCCCGCACCCAGAATCATGAACGCAAATGCCAGCACCCCGGTACCGGCGTAACCCACGAAGAAGTCGAGCCGGGCGTGGCGCACGGTGGTGCGCCTGCCCGATGACTCGTCCTTTGCCAGGGTCCACAGCGAGTTCCACACCGCTATATCGAACGCCGACGGCATCCAGCCCATCAAGGCGAGGATGAACGCGAACGGAACCATGGCACCGGCACCGCGGGGCCAGAGCCCTACAGTCGAGACATCGGCCCGCGGCAGTGTCACGGCGGCCGCTACGAGCGTGGAGATAGCAAGGACGACGAGGATGATCTTGACGGCAATGTCCAATCCCTTGTAGCGGCCTATCCAGAGCAGGATGGCGCAGAGCAGGATCAACACTCCGGCCGTAACAGGCAACGACCAATCGAGCCCAAACACGAAGCGCACCAGGAACGCCGTGAACAACACCACAGCCGACTGGATGATCACCGACGTGACGACGGTGATGCCGAGGTAGAGCCACAGCGCCCACTTGCCGATGCGCAGGTATCCCGTCACCAGGCTTGTGCCGGTCGCAGCGGCGTAGCGCGGCCCGTACTCGAAGAACGGATACTTGATGATCAGCGCCAGCAGGATCACGCCCGCAAGTCCGAATCCCGCGGTAGCACCGGCTCTGGTCGACTGGACCAGATGGGAAACACCTATGGCGGCCGCAGCCCATAGGAGACCCGGGCCGAAACTGGTCCAAAAGTCAGACTGTGAGTTGGGTCGCATGAGAGAGTTCAATGTTCCCCGGGAAGAGGCCAACCGCAAGGAGCGAAATCGGACACGGTCAATTTCGGATGATGGGAGAGAAGCCTTGACTTCGAAACCAACGGCTGATGTGGAGACGGTTCTCATTCAATACTCGACATGCTACATTCTCCCCTCACTCTGCGTTCGTCTGTCGTCGATCACTCTATACTGCACAATCTGGCGCTGGGGGCGGGCTCTGCTACGGTCTCTCGGTCTTGTCGCTTTGAGCTTCACTGCGGGCCTTTGCATTCCCAGCATGGCCGCGGGTCAGCGTTCGGACTCCACCGCACAGGCGATCGACACGATCGTTGTGGTAACAGACGAAGTGTTCGGCGAGGATTTCTCCGGCGGCATCTACCGGTTTCTCAATAAGATTCACATAACCACCAGACCGTGGGTTATCGAGCGAGATCTCCTGCTTCGTGCGGGAGACTCATTCGACCCGCGACTAGCCGAGGAGAGCGAGCGTTACCTACGCCGACTGGGAATCTTCAGCGTGGTGGACATCGATACTGTGACCATGGACAGCAAGCTCGCTCTGCGTGTGGCGACCCAGGACGGGTGGAGCACGAAGCCCCGAATCGGTTTTCAGTTCACGGGTAGCGTCTTCACGGGGCGCGTCGGACTGACAGAGACCAACCTAGTCGGCACGGGCAACATGGCGAGCTTGGTTTACCGCAAGGAGACGGACCGCTCCGGCATCGAAGTCACGACCAACATCCAGCGACTGCTCGGCTCCCAGGTCGGCGTATTCGGAGCGTACTTCGGCTACTCGGACGGCAAGTGGGCCTGTTGGGAGATTGGCGATCCATTTCGCTCCGCTCTGGATCGCATCGCCGTCATCGATACGGGAGGAGTAGCAGACCGAAGGGTGTTGCGGTTCAGCACGGTGACAACGCTGGATACCACCGTCTACAAGCAGAATATGTTCTTCAACCGCGTTTACGCCACATTTGCGGCCGCCGCCACCCCCTCACACTACATCAGGCTGGGCGGCATGGCACACTTCCAGACTGGCAAGCACGTGCGGGCAGACGACCCTGCGCTGTCGGTGCCGGACACATCGTCCGGCGCGTTCGGGATATCCGCCGCCTACCAGGCACCCAAGTTCGTCGTGCTATCCCCTCAAGCCAACGGTTTCGGGCAGGACGAGGATCTCGACTTGAGCTTCACGTTGAACCTGCAGCTCTGGGCTGCGCCAAGCGCGTTTGGCTACACCCGCTCCGGGTTGGGCCCCCAGCTCTACATCGCCAAAGGCATTGGGACCCCGCATGGTTTTGCCAAAGCCGCTCTCGATGCCAACGGACTGTTCACCGAATCTGGGCTCGACTCGGGGCGCGTGAATCTAGAGTTGACCGCAGGGCTGCGCAGTGGAGCAAAGCATTGGGATCTGCTCTTCATCAGAGCGGGTATCCAGCACAATCCGTCGCCAGGACGCGAGTATGATCTGGGTGTGGGTTCTCCTGACACCCTGACTGCGAGCCGCCGGCCCATGAAGTTCGTGGGTCCGCGGATGTTTCCGCCGCACTCGTTCACAGGAACGAGAGCCCTGTGGGCCACATATGAGCATCGCTGGTTCACCGAAACAGTGTTCTTCAATCTCCTGTCGCTGGGGTATGCTGCGTTCGCTGATTTCGGCGGTGCCTGGTACCGGGAGCAGCAGTCGCGCTGGGGCGGGAACGTCGGCGCCGGTCTGCGCCTCGGCACGGGTTTCACGGGCGGGGTCGGCATGCTCCGCCTCGACCTCGGTTACCTGTTCGGCGATGGTGTCAACGAGTCCGGTGAGAATGAAAGAGGATTGGTGTTCGGGATCGGCACGGCGTTTGTTTACTGATCGCAGATCGCAGATTGCAGATCGCAGAATGAGGTGGTGTTCGTTGACGCCCTCCCGTCCACTCAGGATCCCGTGGCTGATAATCTGCACTTTGCATTCTGCAATCAGCAATCAGAAGTAGTATCTCAGATTCAGCCGCACGGTACGCAGCCGTGCATTTCTCCCGAGACCCGTTGCCGGCAAGTCTCCGTAGTTGGCATCCACACCGACGTTGAAGTCGTCGCTGCCAGTGTACGCAAGACGCAACAGAATCTCGACGATATCGTCGTCGATCTCATCTGAGGCTGGCAGCGACTCTCCTCTGAGACCGATCGAGAATCCAATGGGGACTGGCGTAACGCTATTCAGGTTCAAGCTAGCGGCCCCACCGGCTCTGTAGTACCAGTCACTGGCAGCCCGCTGGTCGATCGATTCACCGTATCCCAGCTCGCCATACACCGTGAATCCGACCAGCGCGCTCAAGCCATAGGCATATCGGACCCCACCGCCGCCACACAGTGAGGGCGTGGTGCGTATCAGCGACGGTGGCTGACCGTTGATTATGTCCTCCACGAACCGCAACACATTGATGGTCGTCACATCTCCGTTGCGGATGTTGAACGAACCCGAGAGCATCGCGCGGTCGGTGCGCACTAGTTTGATCAACCATCCTAGCTCGAAGCCGGCTTCCGCGGTCACACCCGAGGCTAGCAGTGATTGAACCCCGGTTCCCAGGCGGCCGACCAGATTGAATGCACCCCGGACCGCGATCCAGTCCTTGACCGCGTGTTGATACTCGAACTCGAACAGGGCATAGAGCAGGTCGCCCTTGAATCCAACTATGGTGTCGCCCTCTATGATGGCCAGCGGCACTTCCAGATCGGACACGTTACCTAGCCCTACGGAGTTGCGCACGTAGGTCTTGATGAACGGATCATCCACCAGATCATTGACGACGAATGTGTGGGCTCCGAACTGCGGTAGCTTCGTTTGGGTGCTCGATGCTGGCTGTCCGGCAGCCGGATACGCGATCAGCAGCAGCGCAGCCACCGCGGTGAGTATAGCGGGCTGACTCCTCATCTCTCACCTCCCCCAAGAGGGTAGAGAAACCCGGCGAAGAGCCGCAGCCCTGTCCAGCGGAACCTCGGAGGCAGCGAATAGAGCTCGGGAGCCTGCTCCGGACCGGCCACGTTCAGGATGCTCTGTGAGTACCGCAGCTCGAAGGTGAGCCGCGGTCTGCCCACCGGCAGCATCACGCCAAAGGCGAAGTTGGCTGAGAGGTCGACGGGGTCGAACCCGTCGCTCACGTCCTGATCCTCACCTGCTCCTGAGATAGTCGCGTCGAGCATCAAGCCAAGATCCAGTCCCCCCGACACATACGTCTTGCCATGGCCCGACACGATCTTGACCAAGACAGGTAGAGTCAGGTAATTCGCTGTGACCTTCAAGCTGTCGACCGGATCGTCTTCACCCTGCACGGCAAACGCAATCCTGGTGCCTCGCTGAATCCAAGCGGGCTGCGGGGTGAGCCACACATCGTCGGCTATTCTCAACTCACCCACAACACCGATGGCAAAGCCGGCTTGAGATCTGTACTTGGCCTTGCTCGGGGCATCGCCGCTCAGATCGGTTCGATCGAGACCGCCGAACACACCGATGGCCGCCTGGGCGCCAGCCGAAGGCGCCCAAAAACCGAGGAACGACATCGCCATCAGTAGCCAGCGCAGCGCCGCCCTGGAACTGATTCTCATGGTGCGTTAAAGATCCACAACGACGGTGGCACAGCAAGGGATCACAGATCGACGATTCACGGACCGGCCGCATGCAACGTTTTCCCACGGCGATGTATCCAAACACCTAGAATCTCTAGGTAGTCTGTAACAATCAGCCGACCCCATCCGTCATATACCTAGATTTTCTATGTATAACCCGGCCGGTATGTGCTGTAGCCCCGGCCTACCTGCATCAGAGGCACCATGCCCAAGAAGACGCCAGAGCTCCTCAAAGGAACCCTCGATCTCTTGATCCTGAAGACACTCGAGTCAGGACCGATGCACGGTTATGCAATCGCCCGCGCGATCGAGGGCGCGACCGAGCAGGAGCTGCAGATCGAGGAGGGGTCCCTCTACCCGGCACTGTACCGCATGACGAACCGCGGCCTGTTGCGGTTCGAATGGAGCACCTCGACGGGCAAGCGACAGGTCAAGTCCTACCGCCTCACCGCCAGGGGTAGGAACCGGCTGAAGCAGGAGCGCGCCAATTGGGGCCGGTTCACCGCGGCCGTTGCCCGCGTACTCGGCGAAGAGCTGGCGTGAGGAGACGCACTGATGTCCTGGGCCAGTGACAGCTGGATGCGTTTGCGGGCACTCCTCTCGCAACACGATCGGGAGGAGCAGATCGACGACGAGATATCACTTCACATCGAGCTGCTGGCCCAGGATCTCGAGCGACGAGGGGTCGATCCCCACACCGGTCGCCGGGAGGCACAGCGCAGATTCGGCGACGTGTGGGCGATACGGAAGGAGTTATCCCGGATGGAACGCAAGAGAGTAGATAACGAACGCCGCGCAACCTATTCCGACGAACTGCGACAGGACCTGCGCTACGGTACGCGACAACTGTTGCGGAATCCTCTGTTCACTGCCATCGTGATCGGCACACTTGCCGTTGGAATCGGTGCGAACACCGCCGTTTTCAGCGTGTTCAAAGGCGTGTTCCTTGATCCCCTGCCGTATCACCAACCCGACAGATTGACCTACATATGGCACGGATCAACCGACGGAATATGTTGCGGTCCGCTTTCCGGCCCGGACTTCCTCGACCTGCGGCGCATGACTGAGACGTTCGAGGACATTGCCGTGCTCTCGAGCAAGAACACCAACATCACGGGCGACGGTGACCCCATTGTGGTGTTGGGAGCGAGCGTCACACCGAACATGTTCAGTCTGCTTGGAGTTCAGCCGGTTCGAGGCAGATCCTTCACCGAAGACGACGAACTCGGAGACGGCCACGTGGTGGTTCTCAGCGATGGCCTGTGGCGCCGGCGGCTCGGCGGGGAACCCGATGTCGTCGGCAGCACGATCGAGTTGAACCGCGAGACCTACACGGTTGTGGGAGTGCTCCCGCCGGGATTCAACGTCCCCTCACCGTGGCGCATCAACCAGATGCACGACGTCTATTTCCCGTTCGCGCGCGAGGACATAAGCCAAGACCGGGATAGTCACTGGCTGCTCGCCATCGGACGACTCAACCCGGGCGTCACGCTGGAGACTGGAGATGCAGAGCTGAAGTCTCTATCGAAATCGCTGGCAGATCAGTATCCCGAGACCAACTCCGTCAAGACCACGTACGTCCATTCAATGCATGACCGGCTCGTGGGGCGGGCGGGCACCCAACTGATACTGCTGCTCTCCGCAGCGGGGTTCATGCTGCTCATCGTGTGCGGCAACGTGGCGAGCCTGCTACTCACCCGCGCTACGGGGCGGCGCACCGAGATTGCGATACGATCGGCGGTAGGTGCAGGGCGGACTCGCATCATACGTCAGCTGCTCACCGAGAGCATGTTGCTCTCTCTGCTCGGCGGGGCAGCGGGAATCGCGTTGGCATTCTGGGCAATGAGCCTGTTCCGGGCAGCGATTCCGGCCGACCTGCCACGAACAGCAAATATTGGGATAGACGGAGCGGTGCTGGGATTCGCTCTTGGCATTGCGTTGCTGACCGGGCTCGTGTTTGGCCTAGCTCCAGCGCTGTCGGCTTCACGCATCAACCTCACGGAGTCGCTCAAGGAGGGGAGAGGCTCACCTCAGTCAAGTTCCCGCCGCAATCTGTTGCGGGGCGCGTTGGTCGCCGGACAGTTCGCGCTGGCTCTGATCCTGGCCAACGGAGCCGCACTGATGGTGCAGAGCTACCTTGAGTTCCGGGGCATGGAGCAGGGGTTCGACCCCGAAACCGTGTTGACGGTGAACGTGGCGTTACAGGGAGAACGCTATGAGGGCACGTTCGCGCGCGACGCTTTCCTGCGGCAAACGATCGAGCGAGTTGCTGCGATACCCGGGGACCGAGGACGATCCCGAGCGTCGGCGTGACGGGCAGGGGCCACTAGTGGAGTTCTCGCGGGTCTCGGGAGACTACTTCGAAGCCATGGGGATAACATTGCTGGCAGGCCGTCATCTGACTGCGGACGACTCCGTGGCAGCTCGTCCCGGAACCATCATCAACGAGGAGCTGGCGCGTCAGCTGTGGCCCGACGAGAATCCGGTCGGCAAGCGTTACAGCTTCCGCACCGATCCCCCCAATTGGATGACGGTGGTGGGAGTCGTCGCGGATGTGCGGCAGTGGGGACCGTACTCGCGTGCGCGGGCTGAACACTATCTGCCCTACACTGCGCCCGGCTGGGCATCAGGCCAGAGGATGTACTTGATCGTGAAGACTGAATTCGACCCGCTCTCACTGGTGGATGCCGTGAGGCAAGCTGTTCTGGCCGTAGACAGGGATCAGCCCATTTCCGAGATCCGCACCATGGAGGGTGTGCTGAGCGATCAGTTCGCAGGCCAGCGGTTCAATACGTTGTTGGTGGGCATCTTCGCGGCGATAGCGCTCATGCTCGTCACTGCAGGAGTGTACGGTGTCGTGTCATTCTACGTTGCTCAGAGCACTCACGAGTTTGGCGTACGGATGGCACTGGGCGCCGCGCGCAGCCGCGTCCTGGGACTCACGGTCCTACGCGGCCTCAAACTCGCAGCTGCGGGCGCGGCTATCGGTGTGGCTGGCATCTTCGCCACGACGCAGGTGATCCGCAGCCTACTGTTCGGTGCCAGTCCCGTGGACATCCCGACGATGATCGGTGGAGTCGTCGTCCTAATCGGCGTTGCCGTCATCGCATCACTCGTGCCGGCGCACCGCGCCGCAAGCGTGAGCCCGGTGACGGCGTTGCGCAGCGAGTAGCGCGGCGGATGAGCGCAGAAACCTTCACGCGATTGACTGCTGGGCTTTTTCCGTAGCGAACCCTTGGTTCCCTGCAATCCCACCAGACCATGCCTTTGCAGTTGCCGGCATCGCTGCTAATCTCCGCCGAAGTGTGGCGGGCGAAAAAAAACCGCCCAGCGCGCCGCAACTCACTCCGAGCTCATCGAGGTCTACAACATGATGAAGATCATGATCGACGCAGGCGGCTGGATTGGGGCCATCATGCTCTTGCTCGCTTACTTCCTGGTATCCACCAAACGGGTCGGCGGCGCTTCGGTCCGCTACCAAAGCCTGAATGTCATCGGCAGCCTGCTGGTCGGCGCCAACGCGCTCTACTACAGCGCACTGCCGTCGTTCAGCATCAACGTCGTCTGGATAGGTATCGGTGTCACGGTACTCGCGAGCAGAAGTCGCTCGCAACCGATGTCGGATCAGCGCTGAGCGGTGGTCGCAATCGCTCGGCGCCGCCCTTCACCGCTCACCGCCTACGGGACAGATTACTAACATGGGCAAGCTCCTACTCCTGTTCATCCTCGTCCCCATCGTCGAGCTGATCCTTCTGATCAAGCTTGGCGGGCTGATCGGACTGTGGCCAACCATCGGGCTGATCGTGGCGACCGGCGCGACCGGCGCATCGCTGGCCCGCTGGCAGGGCCTGAGTGTGTTGCGCCAGATTCAGCTTGAGTTGGCATCCGGCAGCTTACCGGGTGGGGCTCTGGTCGACGGAATAATCATCCTGTTAGCGGCGGCGTTGCTGGTGACCCCCGGATTGCTGACCGACGCAGTCGGCTTCCTTTGCCTGGTTCCAGGATTCCGCGGAGTGATGAAACGGATGCTCAAGCGCGCATTTGCAGCGACGCTGGCCGCCGGAAGTACCCGCTTCTTCATCCGGATCGGGGGTAGGGGGGGTTAGGGGTAGGAGACCCGAGAACGACGGCGCGATGTACCAGCAGTCAGCACGGCATCGTGGACGGCATTGACATCGTCAGCGTGGACTGGCTCAGAGTGGAGCGAGCGATCCTGCCGCAGCAGCGACTGTCTTCAGCCTGTTCCGGATACGGACCTCTCCCAATCCATCCCCTGCCACGGTCACTGCTCTGCGATCACTTCATCCAGCTTATCCTGCAGCAGCTGCCAAGCGCTGCGAACGTGGTTCTCCTCCGTCCTGAGATGCGATACCACCAGACGCAATACGGTCATACCATTTAGCTTGGTCTGCGTGACGAACATGCGCCCCGAGGCATTGACCGCGTTCATCAGCCGGTCATTGATACGGTTCAACGCTTCGCCGACATCGATCCCTCGCGGGTGAGCCCTGAAACAGATGGTGGTTAGTGGAACCGGCGCCAAGCGCTCGAACTCCTGATGGCCGTCGATCCAGCCCGCAAACATGCCCGCCAGCCGAAAGTGTTCCCGTATCCGCCGGGCCAGACCTTCGGCTCCAAAGTAGCGCAGCACGAACCATAGCTTGAGGGCTCGGAACCTGCGGCCCAGTGCAACCCCGTACTCCATGTAGTTCTCGACTTTCGCGTCGTGCTCACTCCTCAAGTAGTCGGGCACTAGACTGAAGGCGCGCTTGAGCACATCGGGTCGGCGCGTATAGAAGGCACTTAGATCGATCGGCACGAACATCCACTTATGCGGATTCACAACGATCGAATGGGCCTGCTCGCAACCAAGCAGCACGTGCCGCATGCCAGGCTCGATCGCAGCTATGCCGCCATGTGCCGCATCCACATGCAGCCAGAGATCTTCCCGCCGACATATGCTCGCGATCTCCGGCACCGGATCGATCGCAGTTGTCGACGTAGTTCCCACCGTAGCCACGACACAAAATGGTAACCAGCCGTCTCTCCGATCCTCCGCGATCGCTCGCTGCAACAGTTCCGGTCTCATGCGGAACGAATCGTCCAGCGGGATCTTGCGGATGCCTTGCATGCCGATTCCGCAAGTCAACGCGCCCTTGTCGATCGACATGTGGGCCTGTTCCGATGTGTAGAGACGCAGACGGGGCACGTCGGATCTACCACACAGCCCCTGCTCGCGCACGTTGAGATCCGCAACGTACTCCCGCGCGGCGGCGATCCCGTGCATACTCGCGCTCGACGCCGTGTCGTATATGATGCCCCACAAGTCGCTTGGCAGGCCGAGCAGATCGCGTAGCCACTGCAGCGCGACCTGCTCCAATTCGGTGCCTGCCGGACACGACTGCCACGTCATGCAATTCACGTTAAAGGCGGCGCTCAACATATCGCCCAGGATCCCAGGGCTCGAACCGCTGGAATTGAAGTAGGCAAAGTTCGCGGGATGGTTCCAATGAGTCATCGCTGGCATGATCAAGCGGTCGACGTCGGATAGGATGACGTCCATCCCCTCACCCGTGCTCGGCGCCGCACTGGGCAGCTGGGCCCGCAGCTCGCCTGGTATCATGCTCGTGGTGACCGGCACTGTGTCGATTCGCTCGAAGAGATCAGCGATCCAGTCGACCAGTTGGTGACCGTA
>SMTZ1_10007159_pt1 | contig 11193 bp, 11 predicted proteins | sample DeeMarSWOR136_30_FD_25667 | JGI IMG/M metagenome (IMG submission 25667)
AAAATCATAAAAGAACATGTACAGCCCTATTGCGATGAAATTCGTTTTGACAAATTGGGATCACTTTTATTCACGAAAAAGGGAACTTCCCCTAAACCTATCATTTTATTACCCGGTCATATTGATGAAATCGGATTTGTAATCTCAGGAATCAATGAGAAGGGCTTTTTATCATTTAATACAATTGGCGGCTGGTTTGATCAGGTTCTATTGGGACAGCGAGTTTTGATACGAACTAAAACAGGAGATATCCAGGGGATAATTGCTGCCAAACCACCACATTTGTTACAACCAGACGAACGAAACAAAGTGATTGAAAAAAATAAAATGTTTATCGATATTGGGTGTTCAAACAAAAAAGAAGCTCAAGTTTCAGGTGTACGTATTGGTGATCCAGTAGTTCCCCATTCCACTTTTTCAACAATTCAAAAAACTGCCTTTGAGATAACAAACGGAAAGGAAGAAGAAATAGGTACGGTTGAACTGGGAATGGGAAAAGCGTTCGATGATCGAGTAGGTGTGTTTATCGCGACTGATGTCGTTCGTCGACTTAAAGAACAACAAATTGATCACCCCAATACAGTAATCGGCGCTGCCACAAACCAGGAGGAGGTAGGAGCCAGAGGTGCAAGAACTACGGCATGGTTAGCCGAGCCAGATATCTGTATCACATTAGAAGTTGATATTGCGGGTGATGTCCCCGGAGTCGAGCCTCAACAGGCGCAGGCAGTATTGGGAAAAGGTCCTGCTATTTTAACTTATGATGCAACGATGATACCTAATCAACCTTTGAAAGAATTTGTGATCGAAATTGCCGAAAAGTATGGTCTTCCCTATCAATTATCATCGGTCGCTCGTGGTGGTACAGATGCAGGCGCAATTCATGTTACCCGCGCCGGCTGCCCCAGCATTGTACTTGGCGTTCCCACCAGGCATATTCATTCCCATGTCGGTGTGGTCTGTCTGGAAGATATCGAGAATTGCATTCAACTTGTTTTGAATACAGTAAAAGAACTGGACGAGATAACGGTAACAGGATTTACTAATATCTAAAGCTCAGCGCAGCCTAGCTGCAAAAACATTACTTAACATAAAGACACAAATTGAAAACACAAAGTTCACCAAGATAAAAAGTAATAACTATTTTATTCTTCCTTTGCGCTATTTGTGGTTTCTTGGTGGCTTTGTGTTTAAAGATTTTTTTGCCAAAAAACAAAGATTTGAACTGTAATATTATAGGGCGTAGTGCCTTGAGTGTGTAGCTACTCAAATATCGTACCACGCGCTACGATTTGAATAAATCAAACTGGCATTTCTTTGCTCGAAAAGCAACGATTATTCCTCGACAATAAGATTGCTAAGCAGGAGGAACAATGCAGATCGAAAATCAAATAATTAAAAACATTGGCATAATTGCTTTTTCAGGAAAAATGTTGGGCGAACCAGTCGACTCAAAAGTATTTGAAGGTCAATTAAAAGAATTAATCGATAAAGGAATTAATCGAATTATACTTAATCTTCAAAATGTGCAGCGGATTAATAGCACTGGTTTAGCAATCCTAATTACTGCGACAACGTTATGCACACAGTATGGAAAAGAAAAGGTTTCCTTAGTAGGTGTCAATGATTTCATCCAGGGAGCACTGACCCTAACTCGATTGAATCAATTTTTTGAATATTTTAATAGCCTGGAAGAGGCGAAGACCTGGCTTGCTAGTAAAATCTCAAAGCTTAGATAACAAAATTTACATATTAAACAAGCAATTATAGAAAGTAGATGTTATCAAATCCGAAAGATTTTTATCGAAAACTGGATAAATTACTGTCTGAAATTTACCAGGTTGGATCTGAAAATGTGCTTTCCACGGTACTAAAAGAACTTGTTAACTTATTGGGGAAAGAGCTTTACATCGCTAATGGCAGACTTTATGAATTAGACCTTGAAAAATTTGTCCTGATCCAGTGTATTAACATGGAAGAATCCTGTTTAACAGATCGGACATTACCGCTCGAGAGTGACGCGGTCCAACTAATCCTGCAAAATGGATGTTATATATTTAATGATCCCCAATTGAGTTTATTCATTCAAACAGGTACGGACAGGACCAACCAGTTGACTCCAGTTGCATTTTATGTGTACAAAGAAGAGCTGCAATGGCTGTTCATCTTTGAACTATTACCTGGCTGGGATCGGGAAGAAATTGATTTTTCATTGAATACTATCCGAAAGGTTTTAAACGCGCGGATCTCGAGCGAAATGTTCAGAAATTATTTACATCAGGCTGAACAGATTCAAAAGAGTTTACTGCCTATAAAAGCACCTAAAATTCAAGGTTTCGATATTTATGGAAAATCGATTGCCACCGATATTGTCGGTGGAGACCTTTATGACTATATTATATTTGATGAAGAGCTTTTCGGAGTGGCAATTGGCGATGCCAGCGGTCATGGCTTACCCGCGGCATTATTGGTTAGAGATGTTGTTACCGGTTTGCGAATGGGAGTGGAAAAGGAGATGAAGCTTACACGCGTTCTGGAAAAACTCAATCGAGTGATCCATCGGAGTACCCTGTCCACATCATTCATATCTATTTTTTATGGTGAAATTGAAATAAATGGTAACCTGGTATATTCCAACGCGGGACATCCCCCTCCGCTGTTGGTTGAGGGGTATAATGTGCAGATGCTTGATCTCGGCGGCTTTGTGCTCGGACCGTTGTCCGAGGTCAAACTAAAAAGAGGATTTGCATTTTTGAAACCGAACAGCGTGCTGGTCCTGTACAGTGATGGTCTGATCGAACGATTAAATCGATTCGGTGTTCCTTTTGAAATCGAACGCCTGAAAAAAACAGTGCTGGAATACCAGCATCTTTCGGCTGAAGAAATGGTCAATATTATTATCGATTCGGTTTATAACTTTGGCAGTAAAACCAATTGGAAAGATGATGTGACGGTGGTGGTGATAAAGAGATTGCAAGAAGCGAAATAAATATATTCAATTTATTGAAAGATAGTATCTTCTCGATATTTATTGATATTCTGGTCATACCAGTTTTTTTACAACAGTTTGGCATGGGTGGTATTGGGCAACTTTTCCTTCGATAAAATCGAGATGTTCAGTTAGCACTTTTTCATCATAATTAGATGGAGCAAAGATTACAAACAGCAGATGGGTTGTGCTCTCTGTTATCATAGTTCGTGCCGAATCAGCAGAGGGATTTCCAAAAGGTCCTAAATCATCAATCAATGTAAATCTCCCCGTTACATTAACCTGTTCTTTCCGAATTCCATCATAGCTCTCACCTTTTTTACCGAGACGTAATTTTATGCGTCCTTTTATACTATCGACATCGTACAAGCCAAGGGAAAGCAATAAGTTGAGTGAACAAAGATTGCAAATATCAACTATCGAGTTAACCTGGTAAAGTGTATTTCCTTTCAGAACCCGTCTCAGCAGGGCTTCAGAAGAGGAGCGATTCTTAGTTGGATCTATTCCGATGTTGCGATAGAGCGAGCGTGTTATGTTAAGTTTTTCCATTGCGTCAGCGGGGCTGCTGTATCTCGCTCTCAATGCCATAACCAGTTCATCGTTTTCGTTGACGATGGCTTCATGTCTCGTTGTGACTTTTACTTGATCGAATTGAACACAACCCAATCGAATAATTTGCTTTAATGATTCATCAATCGAAATATTCACTTCCATAACTGACTCCATTAAACCTGTTTAATATAAACATAACAAATAATGTCATAAATTGCAATCAGTTTTTCCAATTTCATAATTTCTTGCTTGACTTTTTCATCTTGATTCCATAGATTAACAAGAAAACAGAAAAAACGTTGAGCATTTGAAAAATGACTTCTTTATTAAAAAACGTTCCCCCAAAAACGATAAAGGAAGCAATCTGGATAATATTGGTCGCCACGTTGCTGGGTTTTTTGGTAAACCTATTTCACCCAAACAAAATTCAAATTAGTGGCAAAAGACCTTCGCTACCATTTGCTGCTGATACGGTTCCAGCACAGGATTTACCAGGTGTCATGATAACAGCCAACAGTAGCGAACAGGAAAAAATGGTACGCCTACTTTTTATCAACACAGCCGAGTTGATTCAATTGAACGCCAACAACCAGGTATTGTTAATTGATGTACAAAGTCAAATAGAATTTTTAAAAGCACATTTGCCCGGCGCTAAAAACTTTCCACCATCAAAACTATTAGCAGATAAAGCCAAATTAGACTCATTACCGCAAGAAAAATGGCTGGTTTGTTATGGTAATGAGCCAGGTAGCAAACAGGCAGAACTTGTGGCTGGTGATTTCGTTACTGCCGGTTATAAATTCGTTGCCATTTATTACGATGGACTGGTCGGATGGAAAAAAGCAGGGTATGAAATTGAAGGTAAAAAGGGGGAAAATTATGCAAAATAGAATTTGGGACCGAATCCTGCTATTCCTGCAATGGCTTATCGCTGCAATTTTCATCTTTGCCGGTATCAGTAAAATCATAAATCCTGGAACATTTGTCCGTGATGTTGATAACTACCGGCTGCTTCCATACCTGCTGGTTACTATTATAGCTATCATTCTACCCTGGGTTGAAATATTGTGTGGGATCTTTCTTATTGCTGGAAAATGGAAAAAAGGCACGGCATTCAGTTTACTGGTTTTAACATTCATATTTTTGATCGCTATTTCTACCGCCATTGCGCGTGGCCTGGATATAACATGCGGCTGTTTTTCCAACACTGTTGAAGGCATAAGATTGGGATATACCCGGTTAATTGAAGATGTTATTTTATTTGTTTTGGCTGGATTAATTTATATGAAATCTAAGAAAGATCAATAAAAAGTTTTCTATTGGAAATAAATATTGAGAGTTCTGCAAAATTGCAAAATTTCTGTCATTCCGAACGGTGCAAAGCGGAGTGAGGAATCTGTATGTCTTATAAATTCAGTTCGTTAAGCAGATTTCTCACTCCGCTCGAAATGACAATCTATCCTATTTTGCAGAACTCTAAAATAAATATTATAAAGAGAGGGTGACTTTCACCGATTCCGTCGCTTTGAGCGATGGAATCGGTAAACCTAAATTAATGAAATCAAATAATTAGACATAAAAATAAGTTAAATCAAATGGGAGGAAAAACAATGATTAAAAGAAATTATCCACGCGGGGCTCTTTATCTGCTTTTATTTCAATTTGTTCTGGCAATCACACCTCAATCCTATGCAGTAGTTGGCGCCGCGAAGCAAACCTTCAAAACTCCAGCCGAACACCCGACAGGTATGACCTTCGACGGCAAACATATCTGGTTAGCGGATAGAGGAACTGCGCTGCTATACCAGGTTAATCCAAAAGATGGCAAAGTGATAAAATCAATTAAAGCTCCGGGATTTGAACCGAAAGGACTTGCCTGGGATGGTAAGCTCTTATGGTGTGTAGATGCTGGGGAAGGTTGGATTTATGGAATAAACGTCCAAACAGGCATTGCTGAAAAATTACTTGAATCCAATTCCCCGGAACCGATTGGGCTGGCTTTTGACGGGGAATTCCTCTGGCTGGTTGATGGCAAAGAAAAAAAGCTGCTAAAAATTAATCGCATTGATGGTATGATGCATGAAAACATACCCGCGCCCTCTGGCAATTCCAGGGGATTGACTTTCGATGGCAAATATCTCTGGGTGGCAGATAATGGTGATGATATGCTTTATCGAGTCGATCCGACTTCTGGTCAGGTGGTAACATTTATGCCATCACCCGATCCATATCCTTATGGAATTTGTTGGGATGGAAAAACTCTTTGGTGTGCCGACTTTCAAAAAACTGAACTTCATCAACTGAATTTAGATGATAAAGAATTTGTTTTTAAAAAAGAGCCTAAAAAATACCACTGGGAAGCCATTCATGAATTCAGGAATTACGGCCCAGATGTAGTGGATGAATTGGATAGTTATATGGCTGTCCCGGGTGATTTAGATAATCAGGAAATTCATGGCGAGATTCAATATGAGCCTCAGCCAAAAGATTTTGTTGTTGACCGGTGGGGACAGAAATTTGCTCATTTTCATTTTGAGAATATTGCTCCTGGCACTTTCTTGAAGCCAACCATGAAACTCGGTGCTAAGCTTTATCATACTGAGTATATCATATTTCCTGAAAAAGTTGGCACCCTGGAAGAGATTCCGAAAGAAATCAAGGAAAAATATCTTGCTGATGGTTTGAAATATGATATGAACAATCCCATTATTCAACAGGCTGTAAAACAGGCAGTGAGAAATGAAAGTCATCCGTACTGGATGGTCAGGAAAATCTTTGATTACATCTGCGAAAAAATCGATTATAATTTAAAACCGTTAGGAGGATGGAATCCCGCACCGACTGTGTTAAGACGAGGCACAGGCTCCTGTAGTGAATATACTTTCATTTTTATTGCGATGTGCCGTGCCAGTGGGCTCCCCGCCCGTTATGCTGGTTCCATCGTGGTCAGGAGTAAAGATAAGGGAATCGACGATGTCTGGCATCGCTGGGCAGAGGTCTATTTGCCCAACTACGGCTGGATTCCTGTCGATGTCTCTGCAGGTGATTCGCCGGTACCATCTCAGCGCGCTCGAAAAATTGGAGTCCTCAGCAACCGGTACTTGATTACCACAAAAGGCGGTGGAGATTCCGAATACCTGGAATTTTATTATAACTTCAATGCGAAATGGAAAACCAACGGGAAATGCAAAATCCATTCTAAGCAATATGGGGAATTTATCCCGATTGAATAGATTGGTGATTGGATGATTGGGTAATTGGGTAATTAGGCGACTGGGGAAGTGGGTTGTACCCAACCTGGTCAAGCAAGAGCCAAAAAGAAAAAGAATTTGCCCACAGAAATGAATTTTTACTTTTTTTAATTCTGAGAGATTTCAATTCTGAGAGCTAAAAAGTTTTTGCTCTTTGGGCAAGAAATTAACTGTTTAGGTACTAATTAGTGTCTGAACGAAAAGTCCTGTTTTTGTCATTTCGACCGAAGGGAGAAATCTGGTTAATCCACTAATTTATCGGGATATAAAGATTCCTCGACTCCGCTTCGCTCCGCTCGGAATGACAGGTTTTACTAGTTTTCGTTCAGACACTAATTACCTAATCTGCAATTTCCTCAATTTTTCTGAACAAGCAAATTTTATCAAGGAATATATCCCGAAGATGAGCACGTACATACTCATGAAAATCCTCGAATCCGCTCCTGCTCGATATGATAAAGGGATTCGACTTCTCACTTTCGGAAAACTGGATTCCATTTATGACCATTTGACAAGCCATATTATAGGCGGTCAACATGTTCTGGATATTGGCTGCGGAACTGGTGCGCTGAGCCTCAGAGCTGCCAAAAATGGAGCCAGTGTCAAAGCCATCGACGTCAATTCTCAAATGCTGGGAATCGCGAGGCAACGGGCAGAGGATGCCGGACTTTCCTCAAACATTGAATTTTGTGAAATGGGTATTGCAGAGCTTGGAAATGAGCAAGCGGAAAGTTTTGATGTGGTGATGAGTGGACTCTGTTTCTCAGAACTGACACCAGATGAGTTAAATTACTCGTTAATGCAAATAAGAAGAATTCTGAAATATGGAGGTTTATTGCTCGTTGCCGATGAAGTCAGTCCCAATGGATTTATAAATAAAATTTTGGTTTGGATTATCAGAATTCCTCTTTTATTCATAACGTACCTTTTCACCCAGACGACAACTCGGGTGATCAAAAGCTTATCTCAAAAAATTGCAGATTCGGGATTCATCATCCAATCGAGTCGAGAAAATAAACTAAAAAATTTCATCGAGATCGTTGCTAAAAAAATTGTGGATTAATGGTATACTGATTCCATCGCTCAGAGCGATGGAATCAGTTCTCTTGTCATTCTTAATACAGTAAGAACTGAAAATGAAATGGTTCGTTTATATCCTGATAAATATTTTTGAGACTTTATTCAGGTTTATTCCAATCCCTTGCAAAACTGGTATCATTCGGATCGGTAATCCCAATAGAAATTCGCCTGTTTTTCTCACGGGTAATTTTCATTTAACCGTTACCAGGTTAAAACGAGCGCTAAGCGGTTTAGATGCTTATCTTCTCATTGCCAATAGTCGAGGAATTAATGTCTGGTGTGCAGCGACAGGCGGGCTATTTACCAATCATGATGTTATTTCTGTATTAAAGGTCAGCGGTATAGAGAAACAGGTTAATCATCGAAAGGTGATTCTACCCCAATTGGCTGGAACTGGTATCCAAGCCGCTGTCATTAAAAAGAAGACTGGCTGGCAGGTGATTTGGGGACCTGCTTACGCAAATGATATTCCTGAATTCCTGGAAAACAATCTCAATAAAGATGCTTCAATGCGAAAAACCAAATTCACTTTTTCACAGCGGATCGAAATGGCAGTCGCCTGGGCAGTTCCGATTTCAGTCATTGTCAGCCTTGTTCTTATCCCGACATGGAAACAGGCGATATTGCCACTCACTATCCTGACCTGGTCGATTTCGTTGTTGATTTTTATTTCATTTCCGCTTTACAAAAAATATTTTCAATCCAATAAAAATTTTGGTAGGGGTGGATTTCAGTTAATTTCTTGGCTGATTCTCATGATTGGTCTTATTGGCTACAGTCTTTTCATCAAACCTTTACCTTTGGGAATTATGATTCGCTGGGGAGTCCTTTTGTCAATAATCGTTTTCGCCATCACGATGGATATTTTGGGTTGTACTCCCATTTTTAAAAGCGGCTTTCATGATGACCGATTGCTGCAAGTCGTTTTGGACAAAAATAAATGCAAAGGGATTGGATTCTGTCAAAAGGTTTGTCCAGGCGATTGTTTTGATGTCGACAAAAATAAAAAGATCGCTACCATGCCACGCGCTGAAAATTGCGTCCAATGTGGCGCCTGTATTGTCCAGTGTCCCTGCGATGCGCTGTATTTCCGTAATCCCAAAGGCGAAATCATTGCGCCTGAATCGATTCGGAAATTTAAATTGAATTTGATGGGGAAAAGGATGGTGAAGGTTTGAAACGAATTATTGATTTTTCTGTTCGCAAAATAATTTTTCGGCAAGATCATTTGACCAGAATTATCCAGAAAATTTAATGACTTATTTAAAAACAGGACAAAAACTCCTTGAATTAAAAAATATTTTGTTCTAAATTAAGGGTGTTTGGATAATTATAGAGTGGATTCACTATTTGAATCCATGCTTTGATGCAGTCAAAACACCCAGCTAGTATCAAGACGTAAAATACTGCAGAACTTAAGAATCTATGGAAAAAGCAAACACAATGAAATCCTCAGCCATCGCCCATTCAAACATCGCATTAATAAAATACTGGGGTCGAGCACAAGATCATGATCCCGATTTGAATATTCCGTTGAACGATACGGTGAGTATGACGAAATACGGACTTTCAGAAGGCGTTCATTTGCAGACGCACACCACCATCGAATTTTTTTCGGATTACGACAAAGATGTGGTGATTGTCGAAGGACAGGGAATAACAGGACGACATTTGGATCGAATTATTCGAGTGATCGATCATTTGAGAACAATGGCAAAAGTTGACTCCAAATTCAAAATGATGAGCCACAATGATTTTCCAACCCAGGCAGGATTGGCATCGTCGGCATCAGCATTTGCTGCATTAGCGCTTGCTGCTGCAAGTGCGCTCGGTCTTAAATTATCCAGGGAGGATATTTCAAAAGTTGCTCGATTGGGATCAGGGTCTGCCGCTCGGTCGATTCATGGTGGATTTGTCTATTGTCACAAAGGCAATTCTCACGATACTTCCTTCGCTGAGCAAATTTGCACTCGAAATTGTTTTGATATGAATGCTGTTATCGCCGTCGTGGATGCGGGCAAAAAAGAAATCACTTCGGATGAGGGTCATCACCTGGCACATACCAGCCCGTTTAACAATATTCGGATACAGAAATCTCAAGGACAAGCAAAGGAAATTAAAAAATTGATTCTGGAAAATAATTTTGATGCTGTGGGACAAATGGCTGAGGTGAATTGTCTCTATATGCATTCAGTGATGATGACATCGCAACCGGCCCTTTTTTACTGGCAGCCCACCACATTAAGTATTATCAAAACTATTCAAAAATTAAGAAAAGAGGGACTCCCCTGTTATTTTACCATTGATGCGGGTTCCAATATTCACTGTTTGTGTCAATCGAAAAATATGGATACGCTTCAACAAATTATCGAAAAAATTGAAGGAGTAAGTAAGACGATCCTGGTGCGACCGGCGGGCGATGCGTATTTAACACGAGAGCATTTATTTTATTGATTTTTTTGTTAGTTAGTGGCTTCGTGGTGAGAATTTATAAATAATTCAGAGTACAAGGAAGAAGGGTAAAAAAATGAGAGAATTTGTTATTCTGGTGGATGAGAATGATAAGGAAATTGGCATAGAAGAAAAAATGAAAGCCCATGAGGATGCTAAACTGCATCGGGCGTTTTCAATTTTTATTTTCAATTCTAAAGGTGAAATGCTGTTACAGCAGCGGGCGTGTGGAAAATATCATTCGGGTTGTCTCTGGACCAATGCAACATGCAGCCATCCTCGACCCGGGGAAATTGTTGAGCAAGCAGCGCATCGAAGGCTGCAGGAGGAAATGGGATTTGATACAGATCTCGATAAGGCGTTTGATTTTGTTTATAAAGCCGAATTCGATCATGGTTTGACAGAACATGAATTTGACCATGTTTTTATTGGCAATTATGATGGCCCCATTCATTTGAATTCAGACGAAGCAGATGATTATAACTGGATCGACCTGAAAACCTTGCAAAAAGATATAGCAGAAAATCCAGACAGCTACACCGTTTGGTTTAAAATTGCTTTTGAAAGAGTGCTTGAACATATCGAAAAGACCAAATCTGAATAAGCCGGAATCAGAAAAATGTTGTACCCGGAATTCGCGGGCAAAATATTTTTTCTCTTTGGGCAGGAAATAATATTTTTGGGGTACGAGAATTTTTACCAGACTTTGCTGAAAAAAAGGAATAATGGAAAGCTGGAATAATGGAATATTGATCTTTATGCTTATGTGAAATTCCATTATTCCATCATTCCAACATTCCGTTTCTCATCATTGAAAAAATCCATAAAAAATTATCGATAACATATTGGTCGATATTGCGTTATAAGTGC
>SMTZ1_10008962_pt1 | contig 11193 bp, 9 predicted proteins | sample DeeMarSWOR136_30_FD_25667 | JGI IMG/M metagenome (IMG submission 25667)
GGCGCTGCAGCGGCGGTGCACGGCGCGCTTGCCGCGGGCGCCCTGTCCACTACATTCACGGCATCGCAGGGTCTGCTCCTTATGATACCCAGCATGTACAAGATATCGGGCGAGATAATGCCGACGGTATTTCATGTCTCTGCCCGCGCCATAGCCACTCATGCGCTGTCCATCTTCGGGGATCACTCGGATATCAATGCCGTTAAGCAGACCGGATTTTCCCTGCTCGCCTCAGCCTCTGTGCAGGAGGTTATGGACCTTGCGCTTGTGGCCCACTTGGCAAGCATAAGGGCGAGCCTGCCTTTTGTCCATTTCTTCGACGGATTCAGGACCTCCATGGAGATACAGAAGATAGAGATAATAGATTACGAAGACATGGCAAAACTAGTCGACTGGAACGCGATAGAGGATTTCCGCGGCCGCTGCATGAATCCTGAATATCCGCAACTGCGGGGCACCAGCCAGAATCCTGATATCTTTTTCCAGAACCGTGAAGCCTCGCATATCCTTTATGAAAGAGTACCACATATTGTTCAGGAGGAGATGAAGAAGGTAAGCGACCTTACGGGGAGGAGATATAACCTTTTTGATTACACCGGTGCGTCTGATGCGGACAGGATTATAATATCAATGGCATCCAGCTGTGACGTGATAGAGGAGACGGTCAATTATCTTAACAAGATAGGCGAGAAGGTAGGACTTATCAAGGTCCGCCTCTACCACCCGTTTTCCAAGGAGCATTTCCTGAGGGTCCTGCCGGCTACGGCCAAGAGGATAGCCGTACTTGACAGGCTGAAGGTTCCCGGTTCACTCGGTGAACCCTTGTATCTGGATGTATGCGCCGTGTTCCACGAAAGCGCGGAAAAACCCATAATCGTGGGCGGGAGGTACGGCCTTGGTAGTAAGGATTTTACACCTGTCATGGTCAAGGCGGTCTTTGACAACCTGAAATCAGCCGCGCCCAAGAACCACTTTACCGTCGGTATTCATGACGATGTTTCTTACACATCCCTTGAACTGGGCGAGGATTTTGACACGTCCCTTAAGGGTACAGTGCGGTGCAAGTTCTGGGGCTTGGGTGCGGACGGGACAGTCGGCGCGAACAAGAACGCGATAAAGATCATAGGCGAAAACACGGATATGTATGCCCAGGCATATTTTGCCTATGACGCGAAAAAATCAGGCGGCAGCACCATATCTCATCTTAGATTTTCACCCAATCCGATACAGTCGCCATATCAACTGATCCGGGCGGATTTTATTGCCTGTCATAACCCGGCCTATGTGGAACAATTCGACCTCTTGAACGGCATAATAGAAGGCGGTTCCTTCCTTCTCAATTCGCCGTGGGACCTGAAGGAGATGGAGAAGAGGCTTCCTGATCACCTGAAGAGGACAATAGCCCAGAAGAAATTGAATTTTTACAACATTGACGCCGTGAAGATTGCGGCCGGCCTGGGCCTGGGCGGACGCATCAACATGATCATGCAGGCAGCTTTCTTCCAGATCGCCAATGTAATCCCGCCGGAACAGGCATTCAATTACATAAAAGATGCGATTAAGAAGACCTACGGCAAAAAGGGAGAAAAGGTTGTAAAGATGAATATAGACGCCGTGGACAAGGCCATCCAGGGTCTGGAAAAAATCAAGGTGCCGCATGCGTGGGCCACGGCCGGACAGGAAAAATATATTGATAAGGATGAACCGGAATTTGTCAGGGACGTGATGAGGCCGATGCTGGCATTGAAAGGGGACAGCCTGCCGGTAAGCGCATTCAGCCCCGATGGTGTGTTCCCGACTGCCACTACCAAGTACGAGAAGAGGGGAATAGCGATCAACGTCCCTGAGTGGATACCCGAGAACTGCATCCAGTGCAACCAGTGCTCGTTTGTGTGTCCCAATGCCGTTATCAGGCCTGTGCTGGCGGACAAGGATGACCTCAAGGACGCGCCGAAGGCCTTTATTACTGTTGAGGCGAAAGGCAAGGAGCTCAAGGGCCTCAGCTACCGCATCCAGATAAGCCCGCTTGACTGCACGGGCTGCGGCAACTGCGCCCAGGTATGTCCGGCCAAGGAGAAGGCCCTTGTTATGAAACCTCTGGAGACGCAAAAGGGTACACAGGTCGAGAACCATATATTCTCTATCGGACTACCGATCAGGGATGACCTTATGCCGGTTACCTCCGTGAAGGGCAGCCAGTTCAGACAGCCGCTGTTTGAATTTTCCGGTGCCTGTCCAGGCTGCGGTGAAACGCCCTATATCAAGGTTATCACGCAGCTGTTCGGTGACCGCATGATGATCGGGAATGCAACAGGTTGTTCATCCATATACGGCGGTTCCGCCCCGAGCTGCCCGTACACCGTGAACGAGGAAGGGCATGGGCCTTCCTGGGCCAACTCGCTTTTTGAAGACATAGCCGAGTTTGGATTCGGCATTGAACTAGGAGTTACCCAGCGACGCGACAAGCTGGCGGACAATATCCGCGAAGCATTAAAGGGAGACATATCGGATGATCTCAAGCAGGCCTCCCAGGATTGGCTTGACAATATGTATGACGGAACGAAGTCAAAGGAATACGGCCGACGCATAATCGACCAGATTGAGATAGAGATAACCGATCCTAACCGTAAACAGAATCCATTCCTGGTAGATATACTTAACAGCAGCGATTACCTTACCAAGAAATCCATCTGGATCTTCGGTGGAGATGGATGGGCCTATGATATCGGGTACGGCGGCCTTGATCATGTTATAGCCATGGGGCATGACGTCAATATCCTTGTCCTTGACACCGAGGTTTATTCCAATACGGGCGGTCAATCTTCCAAGTCCACCCCGACTGGCGCTGTGGCCAAATTCGCGGCAAGCGGCAAAGAGACCAAGAAGAAGGACCTCGGGATGATGGCCATGACCTACGGATATGTATATGTGGCATCAGTTGCCATGGGCGCCAACAAGAACCAGTTAATGAAGGCCCTGATAGAGGCGGAGACATATCCGGGTCCTTCCCTGATAATAGCCTATTCCCCCTGTATCAACCACGGGATTGACATGGGGTTCAGCCAGGAAGAGGAAAAGAAGGCCGTTGAGACAGGCTACTGGCCGCTGTATAGATATAATCCCTTGCTCAGGAAGGAGGGCAAGAATCCGTTTATCCTTGATTCCAAGGAGCCCAGTGGTGACCTGAAGAAGTTCCTTATGGGCGAGGTGCGTTATTCGAGCCTGACGCGGACATTCCCGAAGAATGCGGAACAGCTGTTCAAAAAGGCCGAGATAGATATGAAGGAAAGATACGAAAGATACAGACAGATGGCAGGTAGTCAGGAGGCAGAACAGGCGGAATGAATATCTGTCAGTTGTCAGCGGTGATATGTCAGTGGTCAGATGACATCTAAGAATGGCGATTGACAACACTATCATTAGTTGTTAAAAAAAATCAATGCGCCCGTAGCTCAGCTGGATAGAGCGCCGGGCTTCGAACCCGTAGGTCGCAGGTTCAAATCCTGCCGGGCGCGCCTGAGGGCCTGTAGCTCAGTTGGTAGAGCAGTTGACTCTTAATCAATTGGCCGAAGGTTCGAGTCCTTCCAGGCCCACCACAGTAAAATCAAGGGATTACTGAAAGGAAGCTGCTACAGGATCTGAAGATGTGACAGTTTTGTGACATATAAAAGATTACTCTTCCTCAGTCATTTCTTTTCTAATCTTAGTAAGTATCTTCAGCACCGGACACTTAATCTGTAAGTCGCTAATGCAAAGATATGCCGCCGTCATGCACGATGAGTTGTCCTGATATAAAATCACTCATATTGCTGGCCAGAAATACAGCCGTTCCTACCAGGTCATCAGGAACCGCTGCCCTCTTTATGCATCTCTGATTCAGTTGAATCTCTTCAAGTGGCGGGATCGGAACCGCTTTGCTACGGTCAAATCTGTCTCCGCCTGCCGAGTGGGTGAAACCCGGGGCAATGGAATTGACGTTTATCTTATAATCCCCCATCTCTCTTGCCATGCAGCGTGTAAAGGCCATGATTGCTCCTTTTGAGGCGACATAATGGGGCATGAACGGCACGCCTTCCAGAAATGAAGCTGAGGACATGTTGATTATCTTACCCCCCCTTTCTTTCATATACGGAAAAACAGCCTTGCAGCAATGAAAGGTGCCTTTGACATTGACGGCCATCAATCTATCCCACTCTTCATCTGCCACATCGGTGAAAGGCTTCATCACGACATCACCGAAGATTGCCGCATTGTTCACAAGGATATCGATGGTCCCAAACCGGTCAACGGCTGCTCGGGCCATGGCATCACACTCTTCCTGTATGGTCACGTCCGTCCTGACGAAGATTGCCTCACTCCCCGCCTTTTCCACATCTGCCACGGCCTGTTTTCCATCCAGGATGTCGGCGATCACCAGTTTCGCTCCCTCCTTTGCGAATCCTACGGCCAGCGCTGATCCGATCCCCTGGGCCGCGCCTGTAATAATGGCTACCTTGCCTTCCAGTTTCATATCCAACCTCCTCGTTAGGATAAAAATATTCTCAGGTTTTGGATCTCTTGAACAAAGCATTCATCTTTTCCATCTCCGATCTGTATGCTGAAGCTATTTTTTCTATACGCTTTTTAGGCCAGTTTGGATCCCATCCCAGGCCCAGATCTTCGCCTACAAGAATTATGGCAAATTCAACTCCGGGCGGTTTTTTGTGTATAATGGTAGTAACATTGCATATACGTTGCGGAGAACTGCAATCTTCACACTTGCCGGTTTTGGCGCAGGGCGTTTTCATCCCCATGGTCTTGGCATGGTAAGGGGCAATAACATGCTTTACTCGATGTAAAGCTTCATCTAAATCCCGGACTATCTTATTCCTCCCGATCAGCAGTATAACCTTCTTGGGTCCTAAAATCATAGCGCCTACCCTGTTGCCCATCATGTCGGTGTTAACAAGTTTCCCATCGAGCGTCACGGCGTTAGTACTTGCCAGCAGCACATCCTTCCGGGTTCTCACCATATCTGCTATGGAGACCTTTCCCAGTTTAGAAAAATCAGGCCCTTTATTCCCTCTTTCTATTAACCGATTCATAAGTCCGAGCTGATTCACTGATATTGAGCCGGCCATTTCAAGCGAAGCATCTTCGGGTATCATATCAAGAATTATATCTATTGTGTCTTCCGCCTTATCGACATATTCTACAGGCTTAAAGTTATTTGCCTTCAGTGATTTTACCACCTTACCTATCTCTTTATTCATTGATGCTGTCATCTATTACCTCCTTATTGGCAGTCAATAATCTACTTAACAATACATTTCCCAAACGAAACATCTGCGGCTGTATCAATCACATATAATCAATATTATCCTATTTTTTCCTTCTATAGGATAGCAGGAATTCGTAAATCCCTTCCGATGCCATATAGTCGCAATTGAGATTGCCCAGATATGTGCCGTCAAAACCGTTTAGATTGGAGGCATCCAGGGCCTTCCCGTCGGCGTAAGTCGGCAGCCAATGCCCGCCATTCACCACCTTCAGCCAGACGATGTCGTTCCCGGTCGGGCTTTTCCAGCCATATTTGATGATGTGAGAAGGAGTCGGGACTCCCTTGAACAGTTCTGTTATCGGGTCAGCCAGGGCAGTTTCCACAGGATCGGAAGATATTCCGTTTCTCGTCTTCCAATAGGATATGTTCGTTTCTGTTGAGACAATGGAAAGCATATCCTTTGCGGATCCCTTGTTCCCCGCAGAGGAGACAAGAGGATCGGCCGTGCCGGTGATGATCATGACCGGTAGAGGCTTTGCTTTCTGGAAATCGGCAACAACCTTATTACTGACCTGCATGATCACAGGAGCAATCGCGGCGAGCCGTTCGGGGATATAGCAACTTAGCGCATAGGTCATTGCCCCGCCCAGTGAAGTGCCTGTGACATATACCCGGTCAGGATCCGCATTCATGTTGTACAGGAACACGTCAATCAAACGGGAAATGAATCCAACATCGTCAACTTTTTCAGTTTCCGGGAATGCCGTGTTTGCGAAGGTGACGTATCGTGTGTTCCAGGCAAGCGATTTCTTCTCTAACGAACCGGTCGCAACCGGATAGATCAGGATAGTTCCATCCACATCAGCCTTGGCTTGCATTGCGCCGTAACCACTCACAATAGTCTCGACAGGCTGGTTGAATCCGTGGAGGATGAATATAAGCGGATGCTTTGCCTTTGGATTGAAATTTTTCGGGATATAGTAGAGGAATCTCCGGTTCAGGCCGCCGTATTCGATCTTTGTGTCAGTGATCTGGCCGACTATATATTTAAGTTTGACAAAGGACTCCTTCTTTGCGGGTTGTCCTCCCAAAGGAATGGCATATAGGATGGAAAGAGCAACAACTGTCGCAAAAAGGCAATGGAATCTCCGCAACCGGCGTCTCCTTTTGGAACCTCGAAGGCTCAAAGGCACAAAGACTCCAGATCAGAAACTTTCTGGAGCACTAGGTTGATGTTAAGTTGTTGATTTGATAAGAACGCGCTTTTTGATGAATTGAGTATAGAGAATTTAACCTTGTATGTCAAACCACAACGGACAATGTTGACCGCAATGAAGGTCTGACAAAATGTGATTAAATCATATATTTTTGTATATTTTCGTTCCATTGTTTTGTCTCTATCCTGTCACTATTAAATCCGTAACTCGCTTATTTTGATTGTACTTCCTTTAATAAATCATTGACAAAAAATATTATTAGTTTCATTATTTATCGGCCTTCGCAGAAGACTACGAGCTTGCTAGTGGTTGAATGCGTAGTTAATCGCTTGCTACGGCGCGATGTCACCCACAATTTAAGCGGATAACCGCGTTGTAGCTGGAGGCGAAGACGGATATTTTAATGGGACCACGGGTTTACCCGTGGGGCTCCATTAAATGATCCTTTTTTGTTAACTCGTTAAAAGTAAGGAGGAGAAAATGAAAAAGAATATCATAATTATTTTTTGTTTTGCCATCCTTGTTTCAATCCCTGCCTTTACCTATAGCGCCGAAGGTTTTTATTTGAGTGGCAACTTTGGTTTAGCAGCCCCCACTGATTCCGATGTAACTGATTCCACAATGCCGGGGGACACTTTTGTATTTGATCTGGATGGAGGTTGGGCATTCGGAGTGGCAGCAGGATATGGTTTCAGTAAAAATCTAAGGTTTGAGGTTGAGGCTGTATACCAAAAAAATGACTTGAAAAATATAATTTATATGAACACAGGTTTTCCTGCGGATGGTGATGTGACTAATTCAGGTCTGTTGCTGAATGGTTACTGTGACATTATAAACGGCTCTAATTTTATATCATTTCTATCAGGCGGGGTCGGATATAATGAATATAAAATTAAAGATATGTCTGTACAGGGGGTACCGCTGCCACCCGAAAGCTATGATGATACGATATTCGTCTTCCATATAGGCGGAGGGGTTGGTTACATGCTAAACAGTGATGTTACCCTAGATTTTAAATACCGCTATTTAATGGGTTCAGATCCGGAGTTTGGCACAACAAAAGCTGAATTTAAAACCCATAATTTCTATATGGGCCTAAGGCTTGCCTTTTAATCCTGTGAATAGGTGCTGATTCCAGAGGCAGGAGGCAATTTACCCCGTTAGAGATCACATAATGTATAATCTCTAACGGGGTAAATTCCTCTTGTTGGAGAATACATACCATACGCTTCAATATTCATTTTGGGACAAACAAAAGGAGAAAAAATGCAGGCTAAATATGCATTATTTTTATGTGGACTCATATATTCAGCCGTCGCCTTCTCAGCTTCGGCAACAGCCGATGTGCTTACAGACGTCGACCGCCTGGTGAATGAAAAGAAATATCTGAGTGCCTTCAGACTTCTTGAGGCACAGGAAAATGGGGATTCCAATCCCGATATTGCCCTGAAAAAATCGGGATTGGCTTTGAAATATTTTGTGAATTCCATCTACCACACGACCTTTAGTTTCAAAGATCTGGAAGAGGATGAGGAAATCATTGATGTTCGTGGGAAGCCTGGTTCGTCTATAATTATCAATTTCGATATGGAAAAGGTATTTATCCCTCTTATAAATAATTATCCCGAGGATCAACGGCTTTATGTGGCTTTGGCGGATTATTACCTTGACGTATACGAAAAGTACGGTAGGCAATGGGAAAAAAGCGGCGAGGATCTATTAAAAGATGCCCGGTCGAATTACGACAAGGCTATTGCCCTCGGGGAAACGGATTTCAGAACCTATTCCCGCGCCGGGAGCGCGGCCCTGTATATGAATGATCTGGCTGGTGCGGCCAAACTGCTCGAAACGTCCGTGCAGAAATCAGATAGCCATGCACCCGCTCGATACAACCTGGCTTACGCCTATGTTTTTCAGGGCAAGCCCGCCGAGGCGGTGCCCCATGCAGTTGCTGCATATGAAATATACGATATCATACCCCTCAAAGCCGACGCCGCGATGCTGGCAGGTCAGGCTTATATGGAATGCGGAAATACGGAAGAGGCGCTAAAGTATTTTCTCCTGTGTGACAGGATCGCTCCGGACAAGTATGAAAACCTGAGGCGGCTGATGGGACTCTATGTCAAGCTGGGGAGGGGAGAGGAGGCATACGCCATTGGGGAGCGGATCTTCCAAATGAATCCTGCCAATCCCACCATGGCTCGCGCGTTCCTTGAAAACTACGCAGGCTCTTCTCTTGAAGGTGAATTGCCCGGCATCTTCAATGGCCTGGCTGCAAAATACGCAGGCAACCCTGAAGCTGTTGGAAACGCCTTGTATCACCTGTCCGTGTTCTATAATCATACCGGTAAGAAGGCTATGGCATTAAAAACCATAGACGAGGCCGAAATGAACTTCCGCAAGTCGCTGAAGGAAGATCATGTGGTTTTCAAAGCGATCGAAGAAATCCGACGAACAGCCGGGGAGCCCTCTCCGTAAACATAATTAAAAAGCGGGCTTGGTCCCCTTATTTTACCCTCCTCTTGCTCTCTCTATACCTCCCCTTATTGTAAGGGGAAGTTGGGAGGGGTTACGTTCTTATTGTCTTTATGATTATCCATCCTTCCCTTGAATGTCTCCTGTTCACAGATTGAAATCACAAATTGTTATCTTGCATTCCGGATAAAGATGAAGACTGATCAGGATCCTTCTTAAAATACCTGTCATAGTTGATCCTGTCATTGACGATCAGCGCGATGCCTATCAAGGCCGGAATGGAGGATATTCCAAGCAACGCATAAAGTGCATTTTTCTCTGTTTGCCCGATGAGAACGCCGAAAAAGGCGATCCCAATTCCCACAGCCAGGGTTACCATTCCGCTGCGGTACGGTACCCGCGGCTCCTTCTTTTCCTCCAGGGACAGGCCTTCAAGCGTGATGCCCTTTTCAATGGCCTTTTCAATGACCTTCATCTTATTTTTCCGGTTAAAATGTTCGACAATTATCGCAATAATCGGTATAGACAGGGAAAAAACAATCGCAACAATGGGTATAAAGGGTAGCAATATCTCATCCATAAAAACCTCCTTTTTTGATGTTTTACATGTAAATCCTTTTATTTGTTTTGACCCCATGATTGTTTAAACGGTTGCATCTTTTTTAGGCAACCTTTTTCCCGCCCGGTCGTTCTAAGTAAACAGTATTGAAAGACAAGGGCAAAACAGGAATCTGATACCTTGACTATCGAACCGCGCGAGCAAATAAATCGATACCTGCCCTTAACTCCCGAACGGGCTGAACGTTTTGTCGAAGAATGGGAGGGTTTTGTGCTATCATGCATTCATCGGATGCGCATTATGGATACGGAAGACGTTCTTTATCGTGTCTTTTATCGAGCCCTAAATGCACTGCCCAATTTTCGCAGCGACAGCAGGATTTCCACCTGGCTGTACAGGATCTCCTGGCGGGAGAGCCTGCGCCATATCCGGAAACAGGAACAGACGGCACAGAGAGAAGCGCCTGTTCTTGTGAGGTTCTGGAGAGACAGGAGACGGCCGAGCAGGTGCGATGGGCCCTGTCAAAACTTCCGGCAATGGACCGGGAGATACTTGCATTGAGATACCTGGAAGAACTGAAAACAACCGAACTGGCACAACGGCTTGAGATTCCGACCGGGACGGTCAAGGCAAGAATCCACCGGGCCCTGGCGCGATTGAAAGCATTACTGGAGAAGAATCATGACGAATAAGCTGGCCGTAAAAGAACACCTTCGCAATGCTGCCTTGTATCGGCCTTTGACCGAAACTTCACCAGGCATGGAGTGGAAGCGTCGATTGCTCCGGCAGTACAGCATGGATAAGCAACTCAGCGATGCCCTGAATTTAAATAACGGCATTTTCAAGCTGCCTGTCTGTATAGCTGTGCCTATCGCCTGCCTCTTGATCGTTTTTAGCTCATATTTCGGGTTTTTGCCACTGGGGCAATGGTTTGAAGACATACTATCAGCAATTGATGTTTTGAAGATTCCCCCGATAGGCCTGAAAGAGATCTTCGTTTTTGCCGCTGTGGTCAACGGCCTGACATTCCTGACCAGAAAACGGACGTTCTTTCTCTGATGGCTCCTGACCTCTGTTAATCTGAGCAGAGCGAGCAATCCCTACAAACATGGACACGTAACTCCGCGAGACTTCACTCGAATCTATTTCGTATTTCGATATTCGAATTTCTTACCTCTTGCCTGTTACTTATTACCCATGAGCTATCAGCTATGAGCTGTGAGCAAATTTGCGTCTTGGGCATTATAAATTGACATAAAACACATAAATCCATATACTCCATCCACAAAAAAACGGACTTATTATTCAAGCCGACTTTCATAACAAGGTGGACTGCTGAGCGCACGTTGTAGCGTACCGGCAGTTGGTAAGCTCGGTCCGGACTTCGAGGTATAAGACATGAAAGCAGGATTCATCGGCATAGGACAGATGGGCATCCACATGGCCCGGCACATTCAGGCGGCTGGACACAGCCTGGTGGTTCATGACGTGAACAGGGATGCCGCCTCACCACTTCTTGAAACGGGCGCCGAATGGGCCAGGGGCCCCGGAGATGTGGCCCGGGCCTGCGACACGGTCATCACCTGCCTGCCCACGCCGCAGATTGTAGAAGATGTGGTCTACGGGAGTCATGGTCTCATGTCCGGGTGGAAAAACTACGACATCTACATAGACATGAGCAC
>SMTZ1_10017713_pt1 | contig 11192 bp, 7 predicted proteins | sample DeeMarSWOR136_30_FD_25667 | JGI IMG/M metagenome (IMG submission 25667)
CGGCGATAATTTCAAACTTCTCCGAGGTATAGAATCGCCGTGCGAACCCGGTCCAATCGTACCTTGAGGTCAGCCACCGCCGCATCACCATCATGGTTTCACCGGGGTCCGCACCCCGAGGACACCGGTCCGAACAATCCCCGCAGTAATAACAAAGCCACGGCTCCGGGCTTCGAAGGAGTCTGTCGGTAAGCCCCATCTGGATGTACCTGACGAGCCTCCTGGGAAAGGGATTCTCCGGCGTTGAAAGGGGGCATACGGCTGTGCAGTTTCCGCAGTGAAAGCACTTATTGGCGTCCTTCAGTCCGAATTCCTTGAGCTCCTTCATTAAATTCGGATCAAACTTTACACTCATTGTCATCCTCCTCACTTGACCTCTCAGAACATCTCTAACTCATTGAAGGCAATACGCTTTTGAATGCGTTCTTTGCATGGGCTCTGCACACGGGACTACCATCCCTTGAAGGGGTTTGGCCCAACCTCTTCAAGTTTCTCCGCAAATTCATCCAACAGGGCGGGAAGCTTCGAATAATCGATGATGGATATATTTTCGAAGCGCACCCGCTCCGATTCCAGAGCGAGACGATCCAGCGTTTCAGAGACCTTGCTTAACCGGATGCTCGCCAACTCACTTCCCTTGATAAAGTGGCACTGATAGTCGTCCCCGTGCTGGCATCCCAAGAGGAGCACGCCGTCGATGCCCTTGGACAGGGAGTCCGCAATCCACACGAGGTTCATGGACCCCAGACAACGCAGCGGGATCACACGGACCCAGGGATTGTAGGTCATCCGGTGAAGCCCTGCCATATCCAGGGCGCCATAAGCATCGTTTTCACAGGCGAGCACAAGGATGCGGGGTTTTTCCTCATCTTCTTCCGGCACTTCCATGGCTTTGATCATGCTGCCGATCATGGCGACGGAATAATTCTTGAACGAAATAATCCGTTCAGGGCATGCGCCCATGCAGACCCCGCATCGCCGGCATCGGGTAGGGTTCGGCAATGGATTTGCCTTTTCATCTTCATTGATGGCGCCAAAAGGGCACTCCACAGTACAGCGTTTACACTGGGTGCACCGTTGCATGGCAAACTCCGGAAAGCTCATATCCCCCGACCGAGGATGTACCGCCGCACCCCGGGCGGTCAGCTCAATACACTGGATAGCTTTCATGACCGCGCCTGCAGCATCGTCTTTCGATGAACCAATGCCCATAGGTCGCCGCACACAACCCGCGGCATAGATACCGGTGCGCCTCGTCTCATAAGGAAAGCAGATAAAATGGGAATCCGGGAATTCGTAGCGAAGAGCCGGCATCTCCGGGCCCTGCCGGTAATCCAGATTCAAAATTTTTGAGCGCCGGATCACGTCCAGCGGGACTTCTTCCAGCTCGCCCTCCTTTTTTTCTTCCTCCCCTTCTTCGATGAGCTCCTTGCTCACATCCCTTCCGAAGGCTGTGACGGGCACCATGCCTGTAGCCAGAACGACCAAATCCAGATCATCCAGCAAGAGTTTCTCTCCCAGGAGCTCGTCTTCAGCTTCAACAGCGAGTTTCCCCCCATTCCCCTGAACGGCCGGGGACTGGCACCGGATGAACGTCACCCCCGCTTCCTGGGCCTTCCGGTACAAGTCTTCAGCCTGACCTGGCGTGCGCATTTCTTTGTAAACCACAAAGACATCCGCCTCCGGATTTTGTGACTTGACCCGCAGCGCCTGTTTTAAGGCGGTGGTGCAGCACACCGTTGAACAATAGGGCAGATGCTTGGGATCCCGGCTCCCGGCACACTGCAGAAAGGCCGCTTTCGCCACGTCCTGCCCATCACTGGGCCGTGTGATGTTCCCTTCCTGATAGTTCTCCTCGAACATGGCGTTGGTGATCACATTCGGGGAAGACCCGAATCCCAATTCCTTGTCCAGCTTGTTGGGGTCATAGGGCTTCCATCCAGCGGCCATCACGATCGCACCAACCCTGTGTTCCGCCGCGGTCCCGTTCTGCTTAATGGAGACCTGGAACACGCCCGGGCCGCCCGCTGTCTTTTCGACCGTGGCGCCCGTGTAGACTGTGATCTTATCACTGGCCGTGACTTCCTTGATCAAGTCATCCAGGGTGTTGTCCTTAATCTCTTTGTAGGGAGCCGTAGCAATCTGCTTGACCATTTTCTGGAATCCCCCGAGTTCCGCCTCCTTTTCCACCAAGACCACCGCGTAACCGGCTTTGGAGGCTTCCAAGGCGGATGTCAATCCAGCCAAACCACCGCCCACCACGAGGATGTCTCTGGAAATCTCCTCCTCCGGCTTGTAGGGTTCGGGAAGTTCCATGCCACCCACTTTTGCCAGGGCCATGCGGAGGTAATCCTCCGCCATCATCTGGGTGTCTTCTTCGCCGGGCTTCTGGCACCAAGCCACCTGTTCACGAATGTTGACCCTGTCTACGATGCAGCCTTCAAAGTTGAAGACATCCACCATGACCCTATGGGAGCAAGCGGCGAGCACAAGCGTATTGGCCCCTTCATCGGCCATATCCTTCTTGATGAGTTCCACCCCTTCCTGGCTGCACAGGTTGGGGTGCGTTTTGCAAATAGGCACGCTGCTCTCGTCTGTAGCCACCTTACCTAACCGATCTATGTCCAGGGCATCCCCGATGCCGCATCCTGAGCAAATGTAAACTGCGATTTTCTTTTCCATTGAGCTTTACCTCCTGGCGATGGATTGAATGGCTTTGAGTGCTGCTGCAGTACCGTCCTGAACGGACTCTGAGACGCCGGTGGGTACCCGCGTACAGCCGGCGGCATAAATGCCCGGTTTAGGGCTTTGCGAAGCGAGAAACCCGTAATCGTCGTAGGGCACCTCGATCGGGAGCGGGGCATCTGAAGTATTGGGCTGCATGCCCGTTGCCAGCACAGCCATATCCACCGTGATCTCTTGCAGCGCCTCTGCGGTGGTATCCTCGACCCGCAGCACAAGACCCTTTCCATTCTCCTCTTGTGTAATCTTAGCCACTTTTCCTTTGAAGAACTGGATCTTTTCATCGGCTTTGACTTTGGTGTAAAAGTCTTCCAACCGGTCCGTAGCCCGGATGTCGATGAAAAAAATGTAGATCTTTGCATCCGGGTATTGCTCGCGCACGTAGGTCGCCTGCTTCATGGAGGCCAGACAGCAGATGCCCGAGCAAAAGGGCAGGTGGTTCTCATCTCTAGAGCCCGCACACTGTATAAAGGCGACCGACTGCGGAGCCTCACCATCGGAAGGGCGAAGGATCTTGCCCTGAGTCGGTCCGGTCCAGGATGCCATTCTTTCCATCATCACATTGGTGATCACATCAGGGAACTCCCCAAACCCGTAGGTTTCGAGCTTGTTCGCATCATAGGGTTTCCACCCTGTGGCCCAAACAACAGACCCCACCTTGAGGGACACACTTTTAGGCGCCATATCCAGCTCGATGGCATCATAAGGACAGGCCTCTTTCACCTTCTGAGCCTCTGCACTCTCAACCAGAGCCGGGTCCAGCACATACCTCATGGGAAAGGCCATGTCGTGGGGGAGATAGGCGGCCTTCATGGTGTTCATGCCGTAGTTGAACGGGTTTTCAATCTCCATGGTGCAGGCCTCTGCGCATTTGCCGCAGGCTGTGCACTTTTCATTCACATAACGAGGATTCAGTTTTATGGTGACATCAAAATTGCCCTCTTCCCCGGAGATGCTTTCCACTTCGGCCATGGTGAAAAAACGAATCCTGGGATTCTGTTTAATCCGTCGAAAGTTAATCTCCAGCCCGCAATAGGGAGGACACAGTTTGGGAAAATAGTGGTGAAGCTGCGCCACTCTGCCTCCTAAGTAAGGATTCTTTTCAACAATGTAAACGTCATAGCCCGCTTCTGCAGCTTCAATGGCGGCCGTGATTCCACTCATGCCGCTACCGACCACCAGAATACTTTGAGTCTCTGTGTTCGTCATGCTCATCCTCCTCAACTCATAGCAATATACAAAAACCTTTCCCCCTTCACCTTAGGGGGAGTCTCATTGAAACACTCATCTACAGCCAACGTGCCGCATGGCGGTGCGGATATTCGCAGTGGTTGGCACTTTGGAAACAAAAAGTCCGCCTGGAAAACAGGGCTCAAAGCACGGTGTATTTGGGTCCCCCCCCGCCTTCGGGCGGCACCCAGTTGATGTTCTCAAAAGGATCTTTCACATCACAGGTCTTACAGTGGACACAGTTCGAAAAATTGAGTTTCATCTGCCGTTTTCCGGTCTCCTCATCTTCTTCCATCTCATAGACATTGGCCGGACAGAACCTGACGCAGGGATTCTGAAACTCCTGGGTGCATTGGTTGTAACAGATATCAAGATTCAGAATCTTCAGGTGAGGCGGTTGCTTTTCCTCGTGGGTCGTTCCTGAATAGTACACATCCGTCTCTTTGTCAAAGGTATACTGTCCGTCGAATTTAATGTCCCCCTTTTCTTCTTCCGACGGAGAATCCTTGCCGTAAACATCCACAACCCGCCTCAGGTGGCTGAAATCAGGCGATGCAGGAAGGCGGGCTTTAAGAACTCTTCCGCCAAGAAGATACTGGAACCCCGCCTTGATCAGCCCTATCCAAAGTCCCTTCTGGAAGGCCTGGTGAAAATTCCGCACCTTGTAAAGTTCCTTTCCCACGTAACTTTCGGTCAGGGCGTTTCGATAGCGGTCCAGCTGAGCCTGTGAAAAATCATTCCTCAAAAGGGCTTCGAAAACCGTCTCCGCAGCCAGCATTCCCGACTTCATGGCCCCATGGATACCTTTAATCTTCTGGCTCACGAATAGACTGGCCGAGTCGCCGATGAGAAGGCCTCCTGGAAACGTGAGTTTTGGAACGGAGAAATACCCGCCCACCGGCGCGGTCTTGGCGCCGTACTGAAGGAGTTTTCCACCGATCAGCAGGTTGGCGACATAGGGATGGTTTTTAAACTTTTGAAACTCCCGGTGTGGATCCAAAAAAGGATCTTCATAATCCAGCCCTGTCAGAAGGCCGAGCGAGACTTTGTTGTCCCTCATGCTGTAAATGAAACCGCCGCCGTAAGTGTTGCTCTTCATAGGGTAGCCCAGGGTGTGAATCACGTCACCGGGCTGAATTCTTCCCTCGGGGATCTCCCAGACCTCTTTAACCCCCACCACATAGCTTTGGGGGTTCTTTCCCTCGTCCAGGTTAAACTTCCTGATCAAGGTCTTTGTGAGGCTCCCTCGCGATCCCTCTCCAAATACAGTCACCTTGGCGTGGAGGTCGATCCCCGGTTCAAAATTTGCTTTGTGTTGCCCGTCCGCATCCACACCTTTGTCGCCTGTTCGGACCCCAATGACCCGGTCATCCTCATAGAGCACTTCTGTGCCTGCAAAACCGGGAAATACATCAACCCCGCTTTCTTCCACCAGGGTTCCCAGCCACTCCGTCAATCTGGAGAGAGAAACCACATAGTTTCCGTGGTTATTGAGCGGAGGTGGGGTCATGGGCGACTTGATCCGTCCACTTCTGGTGAGGAGGCAAACCTCCTCTCTTGTCACGGCGCCCTCTAAAGGCGCGCCCTTTTCGAGAAAGTCTGGAACAAGCTCCTGGAGGGCAATGGGATCCATGACCGCGCCCGATATGCCATGGGAACCCACAAAGGCAGCTTTTTCCAGCACGGCGATCATCACCTCATTCAACGCGTCACCCTCTCCTGTCCGTCCCACTTTTTCGTTGTGTGCCTTGATCAAATTTGCAAGGTGGAGCGCACCGCTGAGACCGGCTATGCCGCCCCCAACAAAGAGCACATCCACATCCATCACTTCCCGTTCTTCCATCGCTCAACCCTCCTGTTGCTTTCACTCGGGGAGACCCGACACTTCTTGTCCTCAAAAAGGCTGGAAATCACCGCCGCCTGACCCTTGGGCCCCTTGAGAACAAATGTACTTCTATAGCACACCGCCAAAATGAAGTGCAAGCCAAAATTTCCTTATCCTTTTCACCAGTTGCACGCACTTTGTGCAAAAAAACGGTAACGTTCAAAAAGTGCTGGCATGGGTCGTCTCTGATTCCTAAAAGCCCTTTTTGCGGCCATGGCCATTTTTCTCCCTTCGAGTCACAAACCCTCAGGGCCGGTGGCAAGGAGATATCTCGCAAAAGAGATTCCACCAAGAATAAACTTCGCGGTCCCAATCTCTTTCTTCAAGAGCATCTCCATTATCTTCGGAGGAACTGGTTTGATCTTTGAGGGTTTAGCAAAGGGAGGTGGATGTGGGAAAAAGAAATTCTGCCAGAACTTATCCGGCGTCAACCCTCAAAGATCAAACCAGAGTTTGGTTCAGAGGAATCTTTTTTGGGAGATGCTCTTGAAGAAAGAGACAGGGACCGCACATTCGTATGAATGCCTTGTTCCTCAAACAAGGTCACGGCTTCCCTGAACATAGTCAGGGTTCATCCGTCGTGCCAACACGTTTGAACGTTACCAAAAAAACGCCCCGGCCGTAACGTTCTGATGCAGCCGGGGCATGGTTTTAGTTGGGGTTAGTGACTACACACCGGGCATGGTCCAGACGTCTTTCTTCATCATCTCCCAGTCGCCTTTGTCGCGGTCCCAGCGGCAGTTGACAAAGCATCGCCAGTTTTCATCATCCATTTTGGGTGTATCGGCTCTGAAATAGTAGCCGGGCCACCGGGTCTCCTCTCTGAAGAGAATGGATCGGATATGGGATTCTGCTATCCACATCCTCTGGTTATTCTCCCAGCACCTCATGAGTTCATGGAGGTCGCGGGCAGCCTGCTTCTCAGAATCCTCCTTCAGCAAAGCCATCAATTCCAGACCCCTCTCGAGGAGCGCCTTGCTGGTCTTAAAAGCGGAGGTGACACCGCCTGCATACTCGTCCATGATCTTCTGGAGACGATGCAGGAACTGCCTGGGCATGATGTAGTTGGTGTTGATTTCCACATCCGTGGTCTCCGCCTTATGCCCCTCAAAGAGATCCAGAGGAGCGGTCAACCTTGGGCTCTTGCCCTTTCTCGACGATGTACTTGATCGCCTGTTTTCCAGCGATGCGCCCCTCAGCGTGTGATCCTGAGGAGAACTTGTGGCTGGAAGCCCCTGAGCCGTCACCCACGGCAAAAAGACCCTCAACAGTCGTCATGTTGGTGTAGCCCCATTTGTAAGGCGTGTCGAGGTCTTCAGGCCCGCTCACCCAGGCACCGGAGGCGCCGGAGTGAGACCCGATAAAGTAGGGTTCACAGGCAGCGATCTCGGAGTGTTTTTCCTCGGGCTTCACGTTCAGGCCTGCCCAGAGGATGGCCTGGGAGATGGTCATGTCGAGGAAGTCTTCCCACGCCTCGCTCTCGAGCTCTTTCATCTTTTTCTTGAAGGCCTTTGGATCGTCCTTGTACTCTTCAGCAATCTTTTGGATCGCCTCATCCGTCTCCATGTACAGAGGGCCGAGACCAGCGTCTACATCCATCATTCCGAGGTAGTTTCTCAGGTTGGCCGGAATCGGTTTGGCCAGACCATAAGGCGCCCAGTTCTTCAATTCGTCGACGTGCTCAACCATGTAATCGCCACCCTCGGCGCTGACGGCTCGGGATTTGAAGAGCAAGAACCACGCGCCCACCGGACCGTATCCATCCTTGAACCGCACCGGGATGAAACGGACCTCTTGGCAGGTCATCTCTGCACCCGCCTGGATGGTGAAGTAGGCGCTGGAGCCGGAGTTAAAGGGCGGATACCAGGAACGGCCAAAGCCTTCACCCACGGAGCGGGGGCGGAACACATGCACCGCACCACCCATGCCGACGATGACAGCCTTTGCCTTGAAGACATAGAACTGGTTCTCCCGAGTGCTGAATCCCACGGCACCCACGCAACGGTTCCCGTCCATGAGAGGACCCACGACGAAAACTCTCTCAATCAGCTCGCCCCCTGCGTCAGCAAGGGCGTTCTTGGCTGCCTCAGCAATGATAATCTTGTAAGACTCTCCATTGATCATGAGCTGCCAACGTCCTTCGTGGACATACTTGCCCTCTTCGTCCGTCCAGATCTTGAGACCCCATTTTTCAAAGAGGTGAACGGTAGAGTCCACATGGCGGGCAATATTGTACACCAAATCTTCTCTGGAGATGCCCATGAGGTCTTGACGTACGTAACGTACATAGTCTTCAACGGTATTCTCACCATCTTTGACACCGACATACTGGTTGATGGCCGAAAGACCCATGGCCACGGCACCGCTTCGGTCCGTGGCTGCCTTGTCCACCAGCTGACTTCCACTGTTTCAAAATTTGCCATATCTACACCTCCTTATACTTACTTCATTGAGGGGACTGCATCGAGTCCCAGAGATGCCGGCTCGGTTGCCAGAGCCTGGCTGTTCAAATCATCATGGGTGGGGAACCCACCAAGCGGATCAGCCGAACCCTCAGGAGTTGTCCTGGTGGGGAACTTGAACCGTTTGATCGAGCCGTCCCTAAATTTCACCGTCCACATAATGTCCTCAGACCCTCTCAGGGGTGTCGCACTGGCCCCCATGGGGACGAAATCCGCATAGCCGCGAACATCCATCGCCTGTTGCGGGCACAGTTTCACGCAGCACATGCACTCCCAGCACATCTGAGGATCACGGTTGTATGCCTTCATCTCCTTACCGGTGACCGAACCGTCCTTGTCCAGGACCATCAGGTCGTTGGGGCAAATGTACATGCAAGCCGTCCTGTCCTGCCCCTTGCAACCATCGCATTTTTCCGTAATCACGTAACTTGGCATTATAAAACCTCCTCAATTAACAAGTTAATGGTATTAACGTTTTTCAAGACGCTAAGATAAAGTTCTCTTTTGCACCCCCTTTCTTTGAAGTAGTTCCAGAACATAAGGTCTTAAGGGTTTGAACCAAAAAAAACCGCCTCCTCAAAGTGAAAGAAGCGGGATAAGGTTAATACGCTTCGGCCTCGGCCTTAGGGAGGCTATGGCGCTTCATGGGAGAAGCGCACCCCTGACTCAGTTCCCGGGGAAAGGCCTGAGAAAAAAACAAAGCCGTCCATGGGCTCTCTTTCTCATGTCGTGCGGTTAGGTCTGACATGTGTTGTCCAGGTTTTCTGATCTGTCCCCCAGTGAACGATTCCCCCATATGCGGAACTACAAGAACCACGCATCTATCAAAGTCCTGAGCAGGAACACCTACCCGTGAATTTTTCCCTTTCAGTGCATTTAGGTGTTTGATTTTGTTGGGATTAAACCTGCTAGGCAGTCCATTACCCCTTAAGAAGCGTCTAATCTATTTCCAATTTCCATGAGGTGTCAAGAAAAAACGAACAGACGTTTTGCCGATTTTGCGAAAAAGGGGAGGCTCTTCGGATACCCCAGAACAGGAATGAACCTGCTACCCACGACCCCTATCCACGAAGGAAGGAAATCGCAGGCCAACCCGCACCATCGGATCCGGGAAAGGACCTTCCGATTCTCCCTGCCGGAAGTTCTCCGGGTTGAGCACTCGCCGGATCCCCGGGATTTCCCACCCACGCTTTTATTGGAAAAAAGCAAGGGTTGTGCCAAAGGGGCAGAGGCGCCAGGTGAAAGCTAACTACATGAATTAAATTATAAATTATGGATTCACCGGATAGTGGGCGCTCCCACGCCCTTCTTCACACCTGTCCGGTTTTTTTACAAGGTGTAAAGCCACTCCACCTCTAAATCCACCGTCTATTTTAGATATCAAGCGTGAAACTAGCACGTTATGCGGTACTCCTGATCACCAGGAAGGTATTAGATGCAAGGCGCCGAGGAGCGACGACTGAGGCGTATGGAGCAATGCGCCGCAAGCCTTTCGACAAGCTCAAGGTCGAATGAGAGGAGCGAACGAAGGCAACGCCGCCCTTCGACTTTGCTCAGGGCCGTGAGCCTGTCGAACGGCAGATGATGCCTTGATGGTGGATCAGGGCCACCTCGGGCCTGTTGACTAAAGAGGCGTCTCACTATACAAGAGGGACTTGCCCTTCAGAGCCTGCTTTGTAAACCTTTTCCGTGAAAGGGTCTGTTCATGAGACTCATCATTCTAGGATCGGGGACCGGTGTCCCCCTGAGCGACCGGGCGTCCCCGTCCATGGCGCTCTTGGGATGCGCCAAACCCATCCTCTTTGATTTGGGACCCGGCACACTCCGACAGCTTTCGCGCATCGGACTGCATCATGACCAGATTGGGCAGATCTTTTTGACCCATTTTCATCCTGATCACACGGCCGACCTGATTCATTTCCTTTTTGCCACCCGCTATCCTCCGGTTCTCCGAAAAAGAGAGCCTTTCATGCTGGTGGGGCCCGATGGTTTGGCCGCCTTTCTCATGAAGCTTGAGAAAGCTTACGGAAAGTGGATCCATATCTCCCCCGAGATCATGACCGTCGAGGACATCAGTATCCTGAAACCGGACAGGCGGACCTACGACCGTTTTGAGCTCCATTCCCAGCCTCTGAAACATACCCGTCAAAGCCTCGCTTACCGGGTGAACGGCCCAGAGGGAAAGAGTTTTGTATACTCCGGTGACACCGGTTTTTGCAAAGAAATTGTGGATTTTGCCCGGAACACCGATCTTCTGATTCTGGAGTGTTCCCTTCCCGAGGGTGGAGGTGTAGAAGGCCATCTCACCCCCTCTCAGGCCGGTCGCATTGCCGCTCTTGCCAGAGCGCCCAGACTGCTGCTTCTCCACTTTTATCCCGAAGTTTTGGAAACGGACATGGCCCGGGAATGCAGGAAAGTCTATGAAGGGGAGCTTATTTTGGCCCAAGACCTTTTGCACCTTTCTTTGTAAGTGATTATAGTGCTTGGAAACTGGCGAGGCCATGCCCTCCTCGGCCGCTGCGGGCCCGGGGCAGGCGGGCATCACCCGTCCGTAACGCCTTGAAATGACCAGGCCGCGAGCCTCGGTATTGAGGGAAAGACATCATAACTCTCATCTAAAGCCAAAAGCAGATTTGGGCAACAGCCAGTTAACAGGCTGTTGCCCAAACCTTGACATATGATGCAGGGATGGCCCCGGGGATATCTTTTCCAAAGGCGCCATATTCGCCTTGACTTTCTTACACGCCCCCATGGGCCTCATAGAAGCATCTGGGTGGACACGAAGGACGAGGGCTCCGCTACAGATGATACTCTGGGGCTATTCGGCGCTTGTGTGGAAGGCCTAATGTGGCCGGCATGCCCGGTAGGAACCT
>SMTZ1_10007161_pt1 | contig 11189 bp, 10 predicted proteins | sample DeeMarSWOR136_30_FD_25667 | JGI IMG/M metagenome (IMG submission 25667)
TGAGTAATGTACGAATACATCATCTCCATCCTCTCTGGACAAAAACCCATAGCCCTTTTTCTCATTAAACCATTTCACGTTTCCTTTAACCATAGCTAAAACCTCCTACACAAAAATATTAAAAATTAATTAGACACTACATTTACTCCTAATCATTTCATTGCCGGGATTAAGAAAATGGTTTAAAGAAACCGTGTCCCCCTCCCTTTAACAATAAAAACGATTAAAACAAATCAACTAAATTTAATTAACATAATTCACTATGTGAGTCAATTTCAAAATATCAGAAGCTCAAGGCATAAATTGGCTAATCTAGCCGATGTCCTAAAGGCCGCGATTTATCCAAATACATTATATTCACCGCTATCATGTGAGGATTATAGTCTTTCCGAGGAAGCTAGTAAAACGAAAAAAGTAATTACCTGAATCGTGTAGGTATATTCTTCCTTGACTTAAAAGTATCTTTTTGCTAGCTATTATTCCGTCACTATTAATTAACAATTGAGGAAAAGAACAATGGGTACTACTGTTGAAAATCCAAGTAGGGTAGATAATGTCGAAATTATCGTCGGCATCCCTTCCTATAGTGAAGCTGACTCAATTGCCTGCCCCACTGATATAGCCAGTCAAGGGTTACTCAAGTATTTTCCAAATAAGAAATCAGTCATCATAAACGTTGATAATAACTCTCCTGATGGAACACGAGATGCATTTATGAACACTTCCACAAAGATTCCTAAGATTTATATCTCTACACCAAAAGGTGTGAAAGGAAAAGGTAACAATTTTAAGAATTTATTTGAGGCTGCTGCTGAGCTCCGAGCTAAAGCAATTGTGGTGGTAGATGCAGACCTGAAAAGCATTACTCCTGAGTGGATTCAGCACTTAGGTGAACCTCTCTTTGCTGGTATGAACTTTGTAGCTCCCATTTACGTCCGACATAAGTATGACGGTTCTATTACCAATCACATCGCGTACCCACTGTTAAGAACTCTCTTCGGATTGCGGGTGAGACAACCTATTGGTGGGGATTTTGGGTTTTCAGGCAGACTGGCACGAGCCTATTTATCAGAAAAACTCTGGAATGATGCTATTGCTAATTTTGGCATTGACATCTGGATGACCACTATTGCCATTGCTCGCCGCTTTAAAGTCTGTCAGGCATTCTTGGGCTCACCAAAGTCACACCGTGCCAAAGATCCTGCTAAAGACCTGGGTCCTATGTTCACTCAGGTAGTCTCAACCCTTTTTGATTTGATGATTGACTTTGAATATCTATGGAAAGACACCTTCGAAACCTACCCCACCAGCATCTATGGCTTTGGTCTTGGTGTAGATGAAAAACCCCCCATTGTAGAGGTTAATACTGCTAAACTTTACGAGAGTTTTACCAAAGGCTTTGAAACTTATGGAGAGCTATGGGAGAAAATCATTGCCAAACAGGAATTCATGGAAGTCAGTAAGTGCAAAAATACGAGTAAAGAAAAATTCTTCTATCACAGCGATCTTTGGGCCCGAATTTTATTCAGCTTTTCCATTGCCTATCGTAATGCTGAACTCGACCGGCAGAAGATTATAGAAGCTATGATTCCCTTTTACCATGCACGCATCTTATCGTTCGTTAATAAAACAAAAGAAAAGGATACCAAGGAGACAGAAGAATATTTCGAAAATATCGTGCGAGTATTTGAAAATGAAAAGCACTATTTGGTAAAACGATGGGATGAGGATCAAAGGAAATTAAGTCATAAGTTGTTTAAATTCTAGCCATAAAATACCTCCCACCCATATCCATCTCATCTAAACAATCCGTAGCCCTCTCCCCAGTTGCGAACCCTTTCATAGCTTTTATCACACTTAGGTGGCTTATCCTCAACGATTCTTTTTATAAATGGTATCGACCAGATCTTTAAACCAAGGGGGGTTAGCAACCAAGATGTAGATCAACAGTAAGGCTGCAAAAGGGATGGGAACAATCGCATCTAGCAAGGCAATCAACACTAAGCACAATAGACATGTGCTAAAAAGAGACACTATATATTCCTTTATTAATATTAGGAGACAGATTCCCGCAGATAACCGCAGATAAAGAAAATAACAAGTTCCAAGTACCACATTACAAACAATTTCAAAATTACAATGCTTAATTTTTATATCTTAAATCTTACATCATCTGCACTGTTAGATAGTAAACATCTCACAGGGTAAATCTGTATTAAAAAAGGGGGGCTCTCTACTATCGAGTTACTACTTATAAGGGAAAAGCATAATCTGACTTAATTTAATCTTTTTCAATCTGCCTCTTAGATCAAGGATAATGTATGGATCTCCAAACAGGCTAATCAATTGTCGACATTTTCCACAAGGAGACAAAATAGAAAATTTGTTTTTTTTTAAACATACAGCGACTATGCACTGAATTTCCTTATCACCATCAGAAAACATTTTAGCGATAGCAGCATACTCTGCACAGATAGAACAAGGTGGACACTCTTTCACCTCAATATTGATGCCATTGTAAACCTTTTGTGATTTAGTTCTCAACGAGGCAGCAACAAAAGATCTCTCATCGAGCCTCTTCTTGATTAAATCTTTTGCATCATTTACTAATTCAATATCCTTTTCAGTTAATTGTGTAAACTTCATAGCTCTCAACCCATGAGATTAGTTAAACTCAGCATATTCTCATTTATCGCGTCAACCATGTGACGTTGTTACTACCTTCGGAGAGATTTAAGTATCGCATCTTTTCTGGTTCAATCCTGATAATGCGATAGTTGAAGGGTGGAAGTCCCTGGACTCCCTTTCTCTTCAGAGGGCGTGTAACTCCCATTAAAGTAAGTACCTCTTCAAACTTTTCCCTGTCTTCCTTCATAGAAATTATTTTAGCCCTCCCCCAGACCTGAAGTCCCCTCACCCGCATAAGACCTCTACCTCTCCTAATGCGAGAGGCAATGCTGTAGGCAACTTTTGGGTTAGCTTTAAGATTTGTAAACTTACCACCCCCTTCTGAAAGGATATACACTATTAACCCTCGACTCACATAACCAAGGGGAGTACAGCGAGGGTTGTCACCTCTGGTAGTGGCTAGGTAAAGGATATCATGGCTTTTCATGAACCTGATGACTTCTTGCTCAAATTCTTCCGCGCTATGAAACTTCTTAAGCTTGACTCCAGCTTGTGCACAAAGTTTAAGGATAAAATCATGAGGTTTTTGAGTGTGTAATCGAGCCATAGGACTTTTCCCCCTTTCTCATTAAAATTCGTATTCACTCGTTAACTATTATTCCCAAGGAATAAGGGATTGATCGTTGCTCTCAGGAACCCGTAAGCGTGATGGCAAAGCATCATCCTACCCGTTTAACCTTTTAGACAGTGATCTCGCGGCACTACTTTTTTCTGCCCACCGCAGTCATATAAACAGTACTCTCATTGATGCCATCAACTCCTAACAGAACATTGGCTTCGTCGTCGTAGAGTGCACCAATCTGGCAGCTACTCAATCCTAGTGCTACTGCACTCAAAGCAACATTCTGAGCACTATGACCGGCATCAAGATAAATATAGCGATAAGCCCTTTGTTTATACTTCCATCTGGATCGCTCAAAAATGGCAGTCCACACAAATACTACATTTGCAAAGTATGCTACCTCCTGATCTAACGCAGCTCGAGCAGTAGGGGTACGATAGTCCCCTAGTTTTAATTGTTCTAGTTCGTGAGCTTCAACTGCATAGTGATAGATACCTTTTTCAATTTCTGAAACGGCATTAACTATCAGATAGGTTTCTAAAGGATAGAGAGCACCTGCGGAGGGTACAGTCCTAAGTTCAATACCTTGAAGTTCCTGAGTTATTCCTTGAGAAGCCCATAAGAGCTGCGAAAGATCCGCACTAGATATGGGTTCCTCTCCAAATTCTCTCACACTTCGACGCCCTTTCATAACTTCCCAGATGGAGATTACCTGATCAAATGATGGTGGCAGCAGTGTAATCCTAGGGACGGAACTATACCGCTTGTAGATATCTGGCTTACTTATCCAATCAAGCCCACCCAGGGGAAGCTTTTCCCGATGATACTTCGTCTCTTTCTGAAAAATATCTCCAACTCCCTCTTTCATAACGAGTCCCTTCCTTTTAAAACTTTTTTAATTAATGCAGCTAGTTTCCAAAAGGGAAAATAATACATATTACGTAAATTTGTATTTATAATAGAATATTAGCGTAAGTTGTCAAGCAATGTTTACATAAAAGCATTTTAAAACCATAAAGTTACATGGAATAGAATTAGTAACCCAGTACACGAATTGACAAGAAGAAAAGGGCAAATGTAGCGTGTGTTATCTGAATATATCGGAAAAATGATTTATAATTCTCTTTGTTTCTTTGTGACCTTAGCGGTTATTCTAGTTTTTCATTTTGTTTTTTTCAGTGTAGTGTTATTGCTGCTAAATTCACCCTTTACATTTTTACTAACAATGAGTTAGATTAATAAGAATTAAGATTGTCCTATTCTTAGAAAAAACGTAATCCATTTTATGCAAACTAAAAAGTTTCATCCATTTACCAAGTCCACTCAGACCATGCCTTTCCAAAGGGTAAAGATAAAGGGTCTCTCCCTTCTGTTGATTGTTCTCACCCTCTTTTCTGCATGCCTTTATAAGAAAACTACTCCTTGTGAAAGAGAAGGAAAAAGATATGTACCTCGCAAAGAAGAAACAACTCAAAATCCCTTAAAATCGCTTCTTACTCACCTAAGATTGACAGAGCGTGACCTTAAGGTAGAACTTCCTACAACAAATGAAGACCATTTTCGATTAGAGAAAGTAAATGTTCTGCTCAAAAACCCCTTAACCATTGAACCCTATGCAAACTACCTTTCACGAAGTATAAAGGAAAACAAGTTTTATTTAGAAAAACTCCTATCGCTCGCCATCAAGGAACTAGAAATTGATATCGACAGCAAAGCCTTTCAGGATTTATCTTTACGTAATGAAAGCAACCAGTTTAAAAATGTGCTACCTGAAATTTCCGAAGAAGTGAGGGATGAACTTCTGTTATTTCTATCCACCTCCTATTTAGCGCACACAAGACTTAATGAGGCCTTCTCACCCCTTTCTCAAAGTGAGATTGGCTTTTTAGAAAATTATTTTTCAGAGATGGTACTTAACGATAAACTAGAGCTGGAAGAAGGGGCTCAAGACCCAACTCAATCTTCTTCCAGGAGAGAAAAACAAAATGTGAAAGAGATCAGTTTCTATCTCGCAAGCAAAATAAAGCGAAAACAACTCTACGAAGCATCCCTCTTGCTAGCTGGTGCCCTCGATCGGATTTTGAAAAACGATGATCTTTTGAAAAAAATCATCGTAAAGGACAGACTTAAGGATGATGCCGGTCTAAGTGGGGATGTTATTTTACAGGAAAATACACCCTTGGGAAAAATCATCATCGGAGGAAAAGAACCTACATACTATAGAAACACAAAAGCACTACTCATCATTGATTTAGGTGGAGATGATGAATACCATAATATCTCCTCTTCTTTCAATCGTGATCCTTTCATTTCTTCTTCATCCACTATCATCGATCTTGAAGGTAATGACCTCTACATTTCCAGCAAAAAATACTCCCAGGGAAGTGGAAACTTTGGACTAAGCTTCTTAGTGGATTGCTCAGGAGATGATAGATATATATCTTACGATTTCTCACAGGGATGTGGTTTTTTTGGAGTAGGAATCCTCTATGATAAAGAAGGGGATGATAGGTATCTCTCTGATATTATGGGACAGGGAGCTGCTGCCTTTGGAGTAGGAATCTTATGTGATCTCACAGGAAACGATTCCTACCATGGAAACTTATTTAACCAAGGGATGGGTTTTGTAGGAGGAATAGGACTTCTCATTGAAGCTCAGGGAAATGACAGCTTTTTCTCAGGAGGAAAGTACCCTGATTTTAGAGAACCTGAAGTGGCCTTTGACAGCTTCTCACAGGGATTCGGCTTCGGTTGCAGACACTTTGGGGCAGGAGGGATAGGAGTTCTTTGGGACGATGAGGGCAATGATCACTATAGCAGCAGCTATTTCTCTCAAGGTTCCAGCTACTGGTTTGCTATTGGTTTGCTTATTGATAATGCAGGCAGTGATAGCTATCATGCCAGACGATACACACAAGGAGCAGGAACTCATGTGACTGTAGGAGCACTGATTGATCAATCAGGGGATGACTACTACAGTTCCTGGGGAGTTGCACAAGGCTGTGGTTATGATCTCTCACAGGGATTACTCCTTGATAGTGAAGGGGATGATACTTATAGTGCTAAGTGGTTTGCTCAAGGAACCAGCGGTGCCTCAGGAATAGGGATGCTGATTGATCAAAAAGGAGACGATTCCTATCTATGCGGACCTTTTAACAGTCAGGGAAGTGGAAAGTACGATCTTAAAAGAGAATCAGGAAGCATTGGGTTATTGGTCGATCTCCAGGGAGAAGACAGATACACAGGAAAAGGGGAGGATAACTGTTTATGGCATCAGGGAAAATACGGCGGTGGAATAGATACCTCAAAATCCTCGTGGGATAGAAACACCTCTTCCTGGCCGGATGGTGAATTATTTCTTAGCGAAGGAACAACCTCTCTTTCCATAAAACCACCTGTTCTTGAAAAAAAGAAACTTCTTCCAGAATTAGAAGCCAACCTGAAAAATGAGGACTCCACACAGATGGTCATTAAGCGCCTATCTGAAAAAGGACCATCCATTATCCCTCACCTGATTGACTACCTCGACATAAAGGATGAGCAACTCAAACTAACTATAATGGAAATTGTCAGGAAAATAGGAAAAAATGCCGGTCCTCCCTTAAGAAAGGCACTAGAGGAGGGTAATCTTGACAATTCTATTAAATACTATATTCTCTATATGTTAGGCGATATAGAGGATGAACGCTCTCAGGATACCTTTGCCTCCTTTTTGAATGTTGATGATCCTAAATTGAGGGCATTGGCAATGAGGGGTATTAGTAAATTAGGAACTGCCCTTCCTCTTGTCGAGATACTGCCTTATGCCGAGGATGAAAATCCATCAGTGAGACAATATCTCGCCACTGCCCTTAAAAGTTATGAAGAACCTGCCGCACTCAAAGTCCTCACAGGTCTTTTGACGGATAACCATTTCAATGCTCGTTTCGCAGCCTTTGAATCATTAAGAAACAGAGGGTTAAGGGCAGAGAAATACCTTCTTAACCTTATTGACCATCGGGATAGGTACCCAGGATATGCCTTTGATCTCGCGAGTGATATTTTAGAAGAGTGTGGGGTTGATAACAGTGAGGGCGTTGAGACTTTTTATAAATAAGCATTTACAAAACTATTGATCACATTCGCGGCAGAAGACTCTATCATCACAAAGTTGATTCCCATACCATCTCCTGCTTTTCCGTGATGGACGACTTTCCCTTCAACCTCGATGTAAATATCGTTGTACTCATCTTCTCCGGGTATTTCGAACGCAAGGGGTATTCTATCATTTATGGGGAGTAAGGTAAATCCTTGAAACTTATTTATAAAGCACCCACCCACTGAGATATTCTTTATCACTGCGACTTCACCACTATTCCTGTTCACAACCTTTATCCCAAACTCTAAACGTGAGTGTACTCTCCACTCAACCACAACACCCTCCTCAGTTGAAATAATCAATTAACTGAAGATGTTATATAATTTTATAATATAAAATTTTATCTACATGTCAAATAATAAAAAGGCGCATCAGGCACGACACATGATGCAAGACAAATATAAATTATCATGGATCATAACGACTAGTTTAAGAGTAGTCACTTTGCTCTACTGAGGTTGTTTTAATTGTCCACTAGTAAAGCTCCCTCAGGCATGATAAAGGTCCCTTGTGAAAGAGACTTTTCACATCAAAAATAGATTTGTAATCTTCCTTCTATCACGCTCCTTTTTATAGATGCCGGTTAAGCTCAATCCACCCAAAGTCTTTTCTATATTCTTCCAATTAAAAAGCTAAAGAATTCCTAAAAAACTCCGATGAATAATAAAAATTATAAAATAAATATAAATACCCATAAAAACATATAAAGGAGAGTGATCATTATGAAAAGGATTCCTATGCACAAAGCTGGCTTCACTTTAATTGAAGTAATCGTAGTTGTCGCAGTAATTGCCATCCTGGCAGCAATCTTGACACCCACTATTTCCAGGAACATAGAGGACTCTAAGATCTCTCGCACCAAGAATGAAGTTCAGGTGATTGCTGCAGCTATTGCAAGCCTTTACAAAGATGTGGGAGGATGGCCCTATACCAACGCTGATGGACCATCAGGAGGGGTAGACAGAGTGCTGGGAAACAGTTCTACCGTCCCAACCGCTACTGGACCTAACGCAGGAACCCAAGCTGCTCGATGGGGAACATACGGGATTCCTAAATCCTTGGCTGACTATCTCTATTACAATAACCCTGATGATGATTCTGGTGCTACTAATCAAAACCAATCAGGTCAAGACTACTCCACCTCTGGAGATTATGCCTGGAGGGGTCCCTATGCTGATAGAGAACTCTTTGATGATGCCTGGGGAAGATCTTATGTGATAAATGCCCGCTACTTCCCTGGGAACGCCCGTACCAACACTGCAGGACACCGGGTATTTATTTTATCCGCAGGTTCCAATGGTCTCTGGTCAACCTCCTTTTCGGATGGAGTAACCAGGCTGACGAGTCCTGACGATGGCATAAGAGATGATGATATCGGCCATACCCTGGCTATAAACCCATAAATGGTAAAAAGGGGGAGTAGATATGGAAAAAATGCTCAAAGATAAGAAGGGATTTACCTTAATTGAGGTAATAGTGGTTATTGCGGTAGTTGCTATTCTGGCAGCAATCCTGACCCCCACCATCACTAAAAATATTGATGATTCTAAAAGGGCACGAGCGGTCAATGAATGTCAGGTGATCGCTGCATCCCTCACCAGCTTCTATAAAGACTTGGGGATATGGCCAGCTCGAAGAAATGCGACCGACAATTACCTCTACCTTCTCTATGGGGATGGGAGAACGCCCACAAATTCTGGGGTAGATACCCAGTTCTGGACTGGGGCTTGGGGTAGCGATAGAGAAGATACCTTCACCAACCAATTAATTTCTAATACTCCTAATGGTTCAGGCACACCATACACTACAACAGGACAGCTTGCCTGGAGAGGTCCTTATGCTATTGAGTACAAGTCAGATCCCTGGGGCAACCGCTATGCCTGCAACGGCGCCTACCTATGGTGCTGTGGGCTTGATGAGGCAGTGTGGGTAGTATCAGCGGGGCCCGATGGTGTGATAGAAACCAGTATTAATCAGAATATCGTAAATCCCACAGTAAGTGGCGATGACATAGTAGGACGCATCAAATAAGGAGGGCAGTCATATGAAAAGAATTCTTAATCCTCAAAACGGCTTTACCTTAATTGAGATAATCGTAGTTATTGCGGTGGTTGCCATCCTGGCAGCAATACTCACACCCCAGATAGTTAAAAACATCAGTGAATCGAAAATGGCAAGAGCAAAAAACGATCTGGTAGTTATAGCGGCAGCCATTGGAGATTTTTATAAAGATACCGGGAAATACCCCTTTTACTCTTCTACTGGTTCATCGGCTGATATCTACCTTCTCTATTCAGCAGAAGGAACACCTGGTGGATCAAGTGGTGGCTCTTCCAACTATTGGCGCAGTGACTCAGGCTGGGCAGCAGGCAACAAAGACACTTTAGATGACCAGCTTAATTATAACGTTCCTGGCTATTCTTTAACAGGTGATAGTGCTTGGAGAGGACCTTATCTGCCAGAGATAACTGATGATCCTTGGGATAACCACTATGGAGTTAATATAGCCAATCTACCGACACCCAATATAAATCCAGAAGATGGACCAGGGAATTTTGCATGTTGGGCACTTTCAGCAGGCCCCAACGGTATCTGGGAGACATCTATCGATCAGGGAAATATCTCTGGTCAAACTGGTTCATCAAATTACCCTCCCAAGTTAAATAATCTCAACCTGGCAACTGGTGATGATATAGGGATTAAGTTGAAGTAAATGACTACCCGCAAAGCGGGTAGATTAGTTTCACGACCGAAGGCTGTGAAACTAAGTAGACACAAAAGGAACTATAGTTTCCTTTTACATCCCCGTGCAAAGCACGGGGGTTTCAAGTAAACAATAGTAAAAAATGAATGTTCCCCTTTCTAAAATAGGTTTTACCCTTTCAGAAAGAAAGCCTTGCCATTTATGCTGGTGCACCAGAACTAAGAAGTGTGATCGGTGCCTAAAGTCACATTCAAACCTTCTAAAGGGGTTTACACTCATTGAGATCATAGTGGTAGTTGCCGTAATTGCTATACTGGTTTCTATTATAACTCCCATGATTGCCAAACACCTGGAGGATTCTAAAATCTCTCGAGCGGTAAGTGATGTTAAAATGATCGCAGCAGCACTAGGTGACTTTTATAAAGACAATGCCAAATGGCCGATATTTATTGATCCTACCCTATCCCTGACCGATAGTAATACCTTGTTTTTATTAGTAGGGAGAGGTAATGATGCGGCTACTTTAGATCATGATACCTCTGATACGAGATTCTGGAATGAAGTTGGTGGCTGGCCTGTTAACCGGATTGATAGATTAGAAGACCATTTGATGTATAACGAACCCCCACGTAATCAGTACAACTCTGAAAGATGGAAAGGTCCCTACCTTTCTAAGATAACTCCAGATCCTTGGGGTAATCATTACTCAATTAATGCCGCCTATTTATCCGAGCTTTTTCCTGAGGGTGAGGTAGTATGGGTGATCTCATCTGGAAAAGATGAAACTTGGGAGACAGATATCAGTCAATTAAATTCCTCTTCCACAATAGTAGGAGGGGATGACATTGTCTTCAGAATAAAGTAACAGGTATAATCAATAAGCAAAGGAATCATAACGTTGAACAAGGATACTAAGGGATTTACCTTAATTGAGGTAATTGTAGTGGTAGCAGTGATCGCTCTGCTTGCTGCAATTTTAGCCCCCCAGATTGCTAAATACGTAGCCGATGCCAAGATCTCTAAGGCGAGAGCAGATGTTAATACCATAGCAGCCGCTATTGGTGATTTTTATAAAGACACAGGCAGGTGGCCAACTG
>SMTZ1_10021921_pt1 | contig 11189 bp, 12 predicted proteins | sample DeeMarSWOR136_30_FD_25667 | JGI IMG/M metagenome (IMG submission 25667)
AAAAGGGGCGACTCGGGGTCGGAGCTGAACTCCTTGAGGTTGCTGATGACCTGCCCGGGCATCTCGACGCAGAGCTGGTGGCGGACCGAGTCCTTTCCGATGAAGTCGAAGGTGACCCTGCCGCCCTCGTCGAAGCCGATGTGCTCGGGCTTCAATGTGGAGGCCCCTATCGTCTCAGCCTCGTCCTCGTCCTTCTCGTCGCCGACCCTGAACTTGCAGTGGTCGATGAGGAATGTCACTGTCGCCGTCTTCCTGCGCCTGAGGTCCTCGTGGTCCAGGTTCTCCTCGATGTGCGCCTTAATGCTCACCAGATTCTCCTTCAGCTCAAGGGCCTTGTCGTACTTCTCTATGTCCTTCTCCTGCTTGAGGGGGGAGGAGTCGTGGGGCCAGACGTACTTCATCTTCCCGCTGAGCTTATCGCGCCAGCGAGCGATCCACATCGTGTCTGGCTCCCAGACGATGTCCTTCCAGTCTCCCGGTGGCCTCGGCGCGTAAGGAGACAGGTTGAGCTCGATGTCCTCGTGGCGGGGGCCCTCCTTCCACCTGCCCCTCATCGGGTGTCTGCCCCGGCCCATGAATATGCTGCTGGGCTCAACGGTGTAGTTGCCGATCTCCATCTTGGCGCCGTCGACGGTGGCCCAGCCATACCTCTCCTTGTTCGCCTCACGGATGGCCTTCCTCTCGTCCGCGAGTGCCTTTCTCTCTTCCCTAGATAGGTTGGCCCTCGACTCCCGCTCTTCCAGCACAACCTTGTGGACCGCTGAGTAGTCTATATCCCCGGGGAGCAACTCGGTGCCCAGGACTTCCGAGAAGTCCTCGTGGAAGTTCTCGGCGAAGACGGGGTCCTCGACGTAGGGGGTGCCGATCTTCTTGGCCCAAGCCATGGCCCGCTCCTCCTGCTCGTCGTTTAGCGTGATCGTCTCCCCCCGGACAATGACGGCGAGGCCGTCTCCCTTGTACTTCGGCGGCACCAAGACTCCGTTGTGGTGTAGCTGCTCCATCGGGACCCTCAGACTCGAACTTTCCAATGACTTGTCGAAGGTGATGTATAATGATTTCGTGTTTCTAATCCGTTAACAAGACACGATGCATGCATTTTCACCTTTCTGACTTACGAAATAAGAGGTAGATTTGGAACTTGCATTCGCGAGACTCTTGCCTGTTTATGTTACTTTATTCTTCTCCAAGTGTTTGTTAAAATACGTGCTAGCACACGCCAGAAGCTGTCGAAATGAGAGCTTAGAGAAGTTCGTCTATTGAAGGTTTGGTTAACTGCAGAAATATGATATTTAGAAAAAAATCAATCTTTTCACAGTTTTTGCATTAGTCTTTGAGGCTCGGATACTTATCCCTGATCTCCCTGTCGGCTATCTTTGTGATGATAACGCTGGAGATGAGCGCGTACTTCACATCGAGGAGCTCCACCAGTTCGGCTGGTCTCTGATCTTGAGTAACCAGTATAAGGCCGTGCTTCTTGGCGTACTCGACGACCTCCCTGTCCCGTATAACCTCAGAGTCAACGTAGGCGCAGGTTATTTAAGACTATTACCTTCAAGGGTCGTGTGCCTCTGGGCGTACATCGACGAGCGTGGCGCACGCGAAAAAATTCATATGCAGCATGCCCCGATTAGTATCCGGTTTCTATGCCTACGATAGGCGAGTTGGAGAGAGAGTACACGGAGAAGCACCCGAAGTCTAGGCAGCTATACGAACGCGCCCAGGGCTGCTTCGCGAGCGGCGTCACCCACGACGCCAGGAACGCCAGGCCCTTCCCGATCTACGCCACCGAGGCGAGGGGCACGAGGAAGTGGGACGTCGACGGGAACGAGTACGTCGACTACGTTATGGGCCACGGGGCCCTCCTCTTCGGCTACGGGGACGAGAGGGTCCTCGCGGAGCTCGAGAGGCAGATACCGAAGGCCCTTCACATGGGGGCCTGCACCGAGCTCGAGCTCGAGTGGGCCGAGCTCATCAAGAAGCTCGTCCCCAGCGCGATGGACGGTCTCGTCAGGGCGACCTCCTGCGGCAGCGAGGCGGTGCAGATGGCGATAAGGCTCTCGAGGATCTACACCGGGCGGGACAAGATAGTCATCCACGCCGGCGCCTACCACGGGAAGCAGGATGTCACGATCTATGCCCGAGGGGCACCCCCGATAGGCGTCTACAACGTCCGGGGGATTCCAAAGGGGGTCACGGACGACGTGATCATCGTGCCCTTCAATGACCTGGAGGCCGTCGAGGAGGCGCTGAAGACCGGGGAGGTTGCCTGTGTCATCCTCCACTGCAATGCCCTTTATACCAGGGAGTACATCAGGGGGCTGAGGGAGCTCACGACCAGATACGGTGCCGTCTTCCTCATGGACGAGGTCGTCTCCGGCTTCAGGTACTCCGCGGGAGGGGCCCAGGAGTACTACGGCGTGACCCCGGACCTCACCGCCATCGGGAAGGTGATCGGTGGCGGCGCCCCCGTCGGGGCCATCTGCGGGAAGAAGGAGATACTCGACCTCTACTCCTTTAGGGACGACCACTGGAACAGGTTCGTCCGGGTCGCCGTCGGCGGGACCTGGAACGCCCAGCCGATCACCATCGCCGGGGGGATCGCCATGCTGAGGGCCATCGACGCCGAGAGGGACAGGATCTACAAACGCCTCAACGACACCGGCCGGAGGCTGGCGAGGGTCTTCAACGAGATGGCCGAGGACCGGGGATTGGCGGCCCTCGCCTATGGCCTCCCCGTCGACGACCCCACAACGATCTCCATCAACCTCCTCAACCGCCCGGTCCCCCCCGACAAGGAATACCTGTGGCGCACGGGGCCGGCCTCCTTCGGGGACTACGCGACCAAGTCGGGATTCGCCGCTGGCCGCCAAGCCGCCTACGCGACCTACCTCTCCATGACCAACAACGGCGTCTACTCCTACTCGGGGCGCGGCGGTAGCCTCTGCACGAAGTACACCGAAGAGGACTTGGAGATCACCGAGCGGGCCTTCGACGCAACCCTGAGGGTGTTGAAGGAGAACGATCTCATCGGGAGGGCCGCCTGACACAACTCAACGAAAAAAAGGGCCATCCGGTAGGTGGTGCGCCAAAAAAGGTTGGGTACGTGCGCCCCCAAGGCCCGCTTCCTGGACCGTCTCCACCTCCCACCCCAGCACCTCGAAGTGCTCCTTCAACCCAGCGTACATCTCATCTAGGAGTAGCCCCAATCCGCGCACCCCATCCGGATAAGGCCCATTCAGATAATTAATTTTTCATGGTCGATCTTTGGGGTCTTGGGCTCATGTTTTCTCTGCGCGCATTGGAAAGGCGCCCCCAAATCGGGATTTACGTAAAGAATATCACTTTCGATTCATTCTAGATGAAGGTATGTACCGTATAAGAAGCACCTTGATAGCCGTGATTGCTATGATAATAGTGCTATTCGTGAGGAGTCAGGCGGCACAAATGGGGGTCGGTGGCATATTCAACATCATCACCATCCTAATGATCGTGCTGATCATATTCGGCCTCATCAGGACTTGGTTCAGAGGTTGAAGAGCGAAGTTTCCCATCTAGATCCCCGAAATAAGTAATCATTAAAAATTTTCATAGTCGATCCCTCTAGTTTTAAACTACGCGCACAATAGATAGCGATTAGCCGGTCAAGTCTGAGAGCTGGATGATGCGCAGGACATGCTATGATTTCTTCTTCTTGGAGAGGGCTTTACGGAGGTCACCCTCGTCTAGGTCTATCCTCAGGGTCCCGTTGGACCCCTTGATCTCGAAGATGACTCCCTCGACCACGGAGATGTCATCGAGCTCGCCGAGGAACCCCTCGATGAGTACACCGATGCCCCCGTCCGTCAACGCGACCTTCCTCAAATGCTCCTTGGATCTCATCTCGATGGAGAAGGCGTGCTTAGCCTTTCTGACGCCCATTCTCATGCCTCCAAGGTCACCCCGATGTGCTGGTCGAGAGGGTCCAGCATGCCCCGCGGTTCAACGTCGACCATCGTCGATGCGTCAACGGGTGTTTCCAAGTTCTCCCTCCTAAGGCGTAGCGGTTGTGATCCCGAAGCTCTGCCTCATCTGCTCGATCTCGGCACGGTCGAACTCGTCCAGGTAGCTTTCGAGGTCCAAGTCGATATCCTCATGCCACATGGTTGAGGACTTGCCGGACCCGCTACATTCACTCTCCTCCCTCTCAAGCTCCTCTAGCATACCTTCGAATAGGGTGCAGAGGAGATCGAACTCCTCGATGGAGACCTGCTCTGCTGACTCGTAGGTTCCCATCTCGATTAAAACGGTGTGCCTCGTCACGACCATGCCCGTTTCCACCATGTTCTCACTTGGCAGGGGCGAGTTTTCAGATAAATGCACCGCAAGCCGGATGCTGTATTGTTAACATCGTTGTTGGGGCGTAAGGACCCATCATTGGGCAAACGTCTGGATTGGAGAGCCTCGTCGACCTTGTTTCGAGGTCCTGTCGCCGGATAGCCGTGACTGGCTTATGATGGTCGCTACTCTGACCACTGGTAGTTGGAGAACTCGATGGCCTCGAGGACCTTCTGGCTGAAGTCGCTGTTCTCGCACTCGAAGGTGTACATGACGAAGCCGTCGTAGGCGAAGAAGTGCATCCTATTCCTGTGGTAGATGATCCTGGGCTTCGCGATCTTCACCAGCTCCAGGAACTCCCTCCTCCTGAACTTCACCCGGTAAGAGCTCGAGTGCTGCGCTGCCGCCGCAGCTGCAGCCGCCCCTCCTGCATACGCCAACTGGATATCACCTCATTTCCGTTTTACGGGTTGTATCTACTCCATGGTCGATAGCTTCCTGTAGCCTAGGTAGAGCAGCACTAGGCCCAGCGCCCAGGCGAGGGGCATGTGGAGCCACTCCACGTGGAGCACCATGTCGGGTATTATCATCGCCCCCAAGGCGAGGAAGGCTATAAGCTGGAAGTTTATCATGTAGCTGGCGGACTTCTGCGAGTACGCTGGGTTCGCGAAGGATAAGCCCATTGCCATGGAGACGTTGGCCGCGGCTATCAGCAGAGCGTTCCCCACGCTCGTCAGGTAAGGCCATGTGAAGGCGACGCCGAACCGGAGGCCGCTGACAAGCATGACCGCGGCGTGAGCCAGCCCTGCAGCAGCTTCGCCCTCATGAACCTGCCCACCCCGGATGGGGTCTTCCTGTAGATAAACAGGTTCTCCCTGCCCCTAATTGTTGCCTCCGAGCAGAGGAAGAGGGCCATCACCGTGCCCATAAGGAGGCCCATCATCCGGGCACCCCCCGCGTCGTCGACGAAGAAGAAGTTGATGAGGACCATCAGCCCGATGATGTATCCGACCTGGGAAAGATTCTCCAGCCTCCGGCCGTAGTCCTTGAAGACCGAGACCAGAAGGGAGCCGAAGGACCCTCCCCCTCCCAGTAGCCTGACCGTCCGATAGAAGGCCCCATCGGGGCCCACCTCGGTGGCGCCTAGGCCCGAAGGCTCGAGGCTGTATGCCCTATCCGCCACCATCCAGCCCGCGGCGAGGCCCCCAACCATGAAGGCAACGACTCCTCCTATACGAGTGAGGGTGAGAGCCCATACCGCGCCGATATTCGAGGGGTTATTGGCGAAGGCGACGATGACCTCAGCCGCCCATGAGCTCGGGAATAGCCCTAGCACAGTACTCACCAGCCTATTGGTGCTGGGGTCGGCAAGGGCGGTGAGTATGTTGCCGCCTATGAGTCCGTAGAAGAGGGCGATCAGGGGCAGGACGAGGATAAAGGACACGGCCTTCCCGATATCCTTCCCCTTGGCTGTCCTGCCGATGGTGGTCCTGGCAACGGCTGCGAGAACGGTGCCTATCCAGAAAGAGGAGAGGCATGTGACGAACGCCAAGAGTATTATCAGGGCGGTCTGAAGGAGACTAAGGCCCAGGGGGGCCAACAGGGCTGTGAAGAGCCCCGCGAGGGCGGTGGCGACGATGGCGTAGACCGGGGTCTTCCCAAGGAACTCGCCAATAAGGACGTCCCCGGGCCTAACGGGGGCCTTGAGCATAAGCTCCACCCGGCCCAGCCCCTCCTCCTTCAGGGCGTTGGAGACAGGGATTATCGTCAGGAAGACGGACAGGACGAATAGGATTATCTCGAAGAGGGCGACGGCCACCTGGCTCAACACGAAGCCGAGGAAGTCGTTCACCATGGACCGGACCATCATCGGGGCCAGGTAGTATACCCAGACGGCGAGGAGGGCCGCCGCAGCGAGGGGGAAGAACCTCCTCAGGCCCCTGATCCAACTGGTCTGGACCCGGTACTCGTTCCTCGCTATCGCCAGCCACTTAGGGCTTTGCAACCTGCTCCCTCCAAGCGAGGAGTTCGCTGTCAACAGCGCCGCCAGTGAGGGCTATGAAAGCCTCCTCCAGGGTCTCTTGGCCCGACCGGGCGATGATCTCGTCTACGGTGCCCACGGCCACGAGCCTCCCCTCGTCGATGATGCCGATCCTGTCGCAGAGCTCCTCGACGACCGGCAGGATGTGGCTGCACATGAAGATGGTCTTCCCAGCGGTGTCCGAGAGCTCCTTTATCAGGTCCTTGACCATGTGGGCGGCTCTCGGGTCCAGGGACGACGTGGGCTCGTCGAGGAAAAGGATGGGTGGGTCGTGGATGAGGGCGGCCGCGATTAGGAGCTTCTGCTTCATCCCGCTGCTGTAGCCCTCGACGAGGTGGTCCCTCCTCTCGTGCAGGCCGAAGAGCCTCAGCAGGTCGTCTATCCTCTCCTTGAGAACCTCGCTCGGGACGTCGTAGAGCGCCCCCATGAACTCGAGGAACTCGTATCCGCTGAGCTTCTCGTAGAGCCCTGGCGACTCGGCGAGCATCCCGGTTACCCGCTTGACATCATTCTCCTCGCCGAGGATGTCGTGCCCGTTCACCGTCGCCGTTCCGCCGGTCGGCTTTATGATGCAGTTCAGCAGGCGGACGACGGTGGTCTTGCCCGCCCCGTTCGGCCCCAGAAGGCCGAAGGCCTCCCCTTCGTAGACCTCGAGGTCGAGGCCGTCCACGGCCTTGATCTCTTTTCCTTTTCCAAAGTACTTGGACAGGTTTCTTGTCTCGATTATTGTTTTCATCGTTATCATCTTCTACGAGGATCCGGAGAGGGTCTCCACCAGGCCTGGCACGTGCTCTGCCCCGACTGGCACGGCGATGCTCGAGCCCTCGAGGTCGTCGCCTATGGGTTCGTAACGCCCGCCCAGGCACTCCGTCAGGAAAGCCTCGGCCACGGCGAAGAACGACATGGCGTTCTCCGGCCTGGCGAAGCCGTGCCCCTCGTCGGAGTACAGCAGGTATGTCACGGGGATGTCCCTGTCTTGCATCGCCTGGACGATCCGATCCGCCTCTGCCTGGGGGACCCGAACGTCGTTGGAGCCCTGGCCGATGAGCAGCGGCCTCTGGATCCTGTCCACGTAGGTGAGCGGGGATCTCTCCAACAGGAGTTCCCGGCCCTCCTCGGTCCTGTGGTCGCCAAACTGCCTCACCATCAGCTCGACCATCGGCTCCCAGTAGGGCGGGACAGCCTCCAGCAGCGAGACCAAGTTCGACGGCGCCGCCCAGGCCACGCCGCATGCGAACTTGTCCGGCGTGAACGTCAGGCCCACCAGCGTCGAGTACCCGCCGTAGCTTCCGCCCAAGATCGCAACCTTGTCGGGATCGGCGATCCCCTCCCGGATGGCCCAGTCGACGGCGTCCATGAGGTCGTCGTGTATCTTCGCCGCGTGCTCCAGGTTGCCGGCGTTGATGAAGCCCTTACCGAAGCCGGTGGAGGCGCGGAAGTTGACACTCATCACGACGTAACCGCGGTTGGCCAGCCACTGATGGACGGAGCTGTATCCCCAGTAGTCGCGGTAGTTCGGGCCCCCGTGGGGAAGCAGCACCATCGGCAGAGGCTCATCGGGGCGGGCGTCGCCGTCGCTATCGTACCCGACCGGCAGCGTGTAGTAGCTGACCAGGTTAAGCCCGTCGCGCGACTCTATGACCACGGGGTGCATCTCCGCCAGGGGCAGGCCCTCTAGGTCCTCCTGGTTCGTGAACAGGAACTCGGCATCACGGGCCTCCCGGTCGTAGCGATAGTACCGCCTCGGTCCGTCGTCCACGAGGTAGTTGACCATCCAGAACCTGTCGTCCAGCGTCCTGAACAGGACCTCGACCTCGCCGTCTGCGACCGTGCCCAGGTATGCGAGGTCCTCCGCGATGGAATTGTCGATGACCCGCCACTCCCTGCGCTCGTATGTGAAGGCTACGGCCTGGAGGTTCCACTCCGTCGGATGCACCATGACGGCGTCGACGTCGGCAAGCGGATCCTCGGCGATCAATGTCTTCTCGCCGCTCTCCATATCGAGGGCGAACAGCGCAGAGGTGTCCCTGCCGCGGCTGTCGATCATATACAGGATCGTGCCCGTTCTGTCGAACCAGACTGGAGAGGTGGTGAGCAGGTCCTCCATCGGGATCTGCATGAACGTCTCCCAGCCCCCCTCCTCGGTGGGCGTGAAATACTCCAATCCGCCGTCTGGCGTCATCCGCCCCGCGAGGCGGACGTTGAAGTCGACGTCTATGAAGAAGGTGACGAAGCCAGGATTCTCAAGAACGAGGGTCCTCTCGCCGGTCTCTATGTTGACGCGGTAGAGGTCGTGGAGCTGGGGGATGCGGTCGTTGAGCGCCACGATGGCCTCGTCGGGGAAGTTCGGGCTGAAAGCCTGGACCCGCGCCTGTACACCCTCGATGGGGGTGAGGTCGATGGTCTCGCCCGTGTCCAGGTCCACGCCGTATACCCGCCAGTTCTCGTCGCCGGCCTGGTCCTGGGGGTAGAGGATGCGGTCACTGGCGTAGGTCCAGCCGTAGGAGGGGATGCCGCGGTAAGTGTCGTTCGTCACTGGGCTGGCCGTAGAAGGGTCGTCTGCGGACCCCACCCAGACGTTCATCACGCCGTCCACGGGGGCTAGGTAGCTGATCTTGGTCCCGTCGGGGCTGAGCCGGACCATGGATTTGTCCGGGTTGCCGAACAGGACCTCGCGTGGGATGATCGGTGTGGGGCCTCCCCAGAGAAGTTCGTGATATGACTGATTAAGCGAGGCGTACTGGGCTTCTAGAGCGGAGATTCGTGACATCTGGTCGAATACGGTAGAGTTTAGATCCGTGACCTCAGATGTTAGATCGGTGACTTGTTTCTTGTAGCTCTCCATCTTTGGCTGATAGATTGTGTAGCCAAGGCCATAACCGCCCGCTGTTCCCGCAATCAAGCAGATGATTGCGACGATACCCAGTCTGATATTGTCGTTCAAATTCATTTCACCTTTTTTGCGCTCGCTGAGAGCATCTTCCTCAGCTCCTCTTCGGGGAGGTCTATCCTGAGGACGCCGTTCTCCCCCCTGACCTCTAGAACCATACCCTCGATCAGGCTCAGCTCCTTGAGGGCCCCCAGATAGCCCTCGAAGAGCACCCGGTCGTGGGACTTGTCGGACATGGAGATGTGCCTGACGTGAGTCTTGGACTTCATCTCGATCGAGAAGGCGTGCAGCATCCCACTTTCACCCATGTATCATCGGACCTTCACCTAGGCCAATTCACATAAAGCCTCCGCAAGAGGGATGCTGGGAAGCCAACATCCATGATGGGAGACCAAACCGAATTTTCCCGTTTTCCTATGGAACGCGCACAATAAGGGTTGGCCAGAACCCCTGAACAACAGTTCCCGAAGAGGCTACATCATCCCGTACATTACTAGAACGGACAGGGGACTTACATTTCCCATAAAGGTGTTGATCGTCGAAAGACGTTATATCAACAAGGGGCGAGTTGATTTAGGGGGCTTCGGCTTGGAGAGGCTCTGCGACGTGATGTTCGAGCTGTCGAACGAGGACAGGCTCAGGATCCTCCGGGAACTCGAGGGGGAGGCCGCGATCGTCACCGGCCTCTCCAACAGGCTGGGGCTCACGAACCAGGAGGTGAGCCGCCACCTCTCCAGGCTCGGAGACGTTGGGCTCACCACGAAGGCCCCCGACGGCCAGTACAGCCTGACCTCCTACGGGAGGCTCACACTAAAGCAGATCGAGGGGCTGGAGTTCACCTCCCGGCACAAGGAGTACTTCGTAGACCACATGGCGGAGGACCTCCCGGCAGGCTTCGTCTACCGGATTGGGGAGCTAGAGGGCAGCGCCTACGTCGACGACGTCATGGTGGTCTTCCACAATGTCGAGAGGATGATCTGGGAGGCGGAGGAGTATATCTGGAGGCTGACGGACCGTTACCTCATGATGGCCCTCCCCGAACTCGAGGCCGCCACGGATGGGGGTGTCGAGTTCAGGCTCATGCAGTCGAAGGATTTCGAGTTCCCGCCTGACTGGCCCGGGCCAGGTAGGATTTTGGCGAAGGCCAGGGTGGAGGGTGTCTTCAAGCTCAGGGAGTCTGAGACGGCCAACGTCTTCATAGCGATGTCCGAGAAGGAGGTCGCCGCCCTCGCCTTCCCCACGACGGAGGGGCGATTCGACTACTTCGGCTTCGCTTCAAAAGACGAGGGGACGCACGGGTGGTGCTCTGACGTCTTCCAGTATTACTGGGATAGGGCGCGGATACCCGACTTCATGCGAGAATGAACGAATGGCAGTCGGGGTCAGGGCATTGAAATCTCGATGCCGTCATTCGCGATCGGATGAGTCAGTGGTCGATCCAGTGTGATAGCTTCATGACCTATGGTTTCAAAACATTCCTGGGAGGCATCTCGGCCAGTTTGGGCTGCAGTCCGAAGCGTTCCCTCATTCCCTCGATCTCGGCGTAGTCGAATTCGTCCAACAGGGCCTCGAGGTCCATGTCACGTGCCCGGGGCCAGGCACCCGATTCGGGTGAACCCCATTCCTCGATCTCCATGCGATCTCTCCTTTCCAGCTCTTCCAGCAGCTCCTCGAACAGCGTGCAGTAGAAATCAAACTCCTCGAGGGAGAAGTCCTCAACGGTGACGTCTTCAACGCTCTCCAGTGGTGGCAGATGCCTCACCACGCTCACGTCCAAATTGCTCACCTTCTCCTTCTGCAGAACCCGGTGACGGTATAAGTCCTCCGCATGTAGGATGTAGGAAGATCAACATTGTTTGCGGGAGGTTAACATTGGTGTTACCGAGCCCCATCCAGCCTTAAGGAATGTTCGAAGACCTATAGGGCTTCTTCCACTACTCCAGG
>SMTZ1_10016261_pt1 | contig 11188 bp, 9 predicted proteins | sample DeeMarSWOR136_30_FD_25667 | JGI IMG/M metagenome (IMG submission 25667)
CCTAAAAATAAACATGTAGTAGAACAGTTTGAAAAGGAGAAAATTGAAAAGATCTTTGAACAACCTCTTTTCCCTGATGCAAAGGAGGCTATAAAACAGCTTAAAGAAGCAGGCTGCATAGTTTGTATTTCAAGCAGTACCTTTCAACCAACAATAGAGAAATATTTTAAACTGAAAAATGTTAAAGCAGACCTCGTCCTGGGATACAGAGAAGGATTTGAAAAAGGAAGAGACCACTTTGAATACATAAAACAAAAATTCAAAGTAAACTCTGACAACCTAATATTTGTTGGGGACTCCTTAAAAGACGCGGAAAGAGCTATTCAAAACAACGTAAAATTTATCGCAAAACTCGGCTTATTTAAGCCAGAAGAGTTTAAAAAAATCGCCCACAACTGCCCCGTAATAAAAAATTTAACCGAACTGATAAACAAAGTTCAAAGTTATGTGTGAACAATTGTTAAAAACCAAAAAAACAGTGGAGTTTTGTGTTACTGTTTTTTTAATTTTTGATTTTTTAATAGAACTTTAATTAACTTTTGAAACATCGCGTATTGAATAAATAGTTATTTAGTTTTTAGGTATTTTTAGTTTTTTGACTTGGCAAATTGGTTATTTTTGAGGAGGGGAGCACGGGTAACATCTTTTTATTTAATTTGTAACGGATTTTCCCAAGATAAACATCGGCTAGGGGGCTTTTTAAGATCTCTAAAAATTTTTCTTCTTGAGACTGTCTTCTTACCCGCCCCCAGCTCCATCTAATAACTGAATCGCTTAGCCTTTCAAGGGTGGCATGAAACCCTTGCGAATGATTCATATAACTGAAAACGCAAATAACAGCGTTGTTAAACTTGTGGATAATGGTGTTTATCTGTCTCCGATAAAATTTTAAGAACTCATCCTCTCCAATAAGGTCTACTAAATCGTCTGTATAAACTATGGTTATTCTTGCTTTTTTTTCTCCTCCAATTTGCTCTAGAATATGTTTAAGGGTAGGGTTTAAACCGTAGATTGAGCCGAAATCTGAAGGTTTCTTAACGTTATAATAGCTTGAAAAATTTAAGCCAAAAGATTCAAGGGCTACTTTATAATCAACCTGTAACTTTTCAGCCTCTACGTCAGTAAAGCCTCTGTAGGTGAACATGTCGATCCAGAAAAACCTGTTTTCCTTTGAAAGTTTTATAGTTTTTTCAACAAGTTCTGGATTAAGACTTTGAAACTTTTTTGCTAATCTTACAGGGTCATTATGCGTATTTATGATAATGCTATATTCGTCTTCAGCACAGTTTGTTGACCAAGCAGCAATTAAACTAAGAGGATCGTTATATGTTTGATTTTCTACATAAAAAACAGTGCAAGCACCACTAATTATCTTAAAAAAGTTATCGAAATTTTTCACGCCTGTAGGCATTTCCCTTCGCGGTTCTCCAGCCGCTATCCAAATCTTTTCCTCCATTTTTTCCCCCCATACAAATGCTATGAAATAAAGCTAAAAAAAGAAGATTGAATATCCTTTTTAAAAATTTTGTAGCTCTTAATAAAATATTATAAATATACATATTATAAAAAGGTAAAATAATTTAGAAAAGTAAGATAAACTTCCAAAATAATAGGCAAAACCTTAACGGTAGCCAAAGATAAATAAAAAATAAAAGAAAAAAGTTGATTTATGGCTTAATTCTTTCATTTCTTCTTTTTAGGTTCCTCGTATTTGATCTGCGTATCAACTCTGGAGTCGAAAACGATTGCGCGTTTTTCTCTTTCTTCCATGAAAGAGTTGAATTCGTCTTGGGTTATTCTACCGGCTTTGAGTAATAGTTCGGATGTTTCTGGATATCTGCTTAGGTCAGAGTGGGGGAACATCATACTGTTTGCATATTCAGTTAAGAACATGGGGTCTATTGCTAGTTCATGATATTTAACTAGGGTTGGAATGTATTCTGATCTTTCTCTGCACTCTCTTGATACAAGATTCATTCTTGCTCCAGTTCCAGCAGCATTACCCACAAGTCTCACTTTTTCTATTGGTGTTTCTGGGTACATTCCGATGGTTCTTGCTGCTTCCGGTTGGATAAAGTTTCCGAAAGCTCCAGCTACAACTATAGCGTCAAGATCTTCTTCTGTAACGTCCATCCTGTGCATAAGGACTACGCAACCTGTGTGCATAGCTGCTTTAGCGAGCTGTAGTTGTCTTATGTCGTTTTGCGAGATCCATATGTCTGATTCTATGCCTGCTTCTTCTTTGAACGCGATTATGAATTCGAGGCCTTTTTCTCCTTCTTTTATGTGTTTGTGTTCTCCGAGTAGAGCTTTGTCTATTTTGCCTTTGAAGTTCATGATTCCAGATTTGAGGAATTCTGATGGTGCTTCAACAAGGGCTGATCCGCAAATTCCTACAGGAGGAGCATCGCCAATTGTTTTATAATCTACTTCTTGTGTGAATGGGTCGACGCTAATCCTTTCGATTGCTCCTGTTGCTGCCCTCATTCCATGGGTGATCTGCATACCTTCAAAAGCTGGACCGCTAGCAGTTGAACAGCACATTGCTCCAAGTTCTTTTGATCCAAGGTCTATCTCTGTGTTTGTTCCGATATCAAGTGCAAGTATTAGCTCATCTGATACACCTAGATCTGTGGCTAAAACTACAGCTACGTTGTCTGCTCCAACGAAGCCACCGATACAGGAAGAAAAGTAAGCTCTTGCTGATGGGTGTCCGACCATGCCAAACTCTTTACATTTAATGTTGATACCACGGCTTACTGCTGGTGGATAGGGAGCCATAACGACGTATTTGGGAAATACTTTGAGGAATAGGTGGCTCATAGCGGTGTTACCTACCAAGCTCCAATCGTAAATCTGTTCTAGGGGTATTCCTGCTTCTTCTGCAGATTTTTCGCAGATTTCGTTTAATCCTTCTACGATGACATTGTGAAGGGTTTGTGCGGCTTCGTCGCCTCGTTGGATTACATGGGTTATACGGCTTACGATATCTTCGCCGTAGGGGATTTGTGGGTTCATTATAGCTGCAAGTGACTTCACTTCACCTGTGTTTAGGTCTAGTAAGAATCCTGCCACTTTTGTACTTCCTATGTCTACAGCAAAACCATAGAATACGTCCCTTGTGTCTCCAGGTTCTACAGCGATGATTTCGCGTTCATTCCATACTACAGCAGTAGCTCTCCACATATTATCATCATATTTTACTTCTCTTATAGCATGGGGTAGTTGCCAACTAGCCTCGATACTAATGTCTAAATCTTTAAGACCATATTTCTTTTCTAGTTCTTTTAGCATTCTAAGTTCGTCTGAGATGAGGTCGTGGAGGGTTGCTTTAGGCACTTCGAAAAAGAGCTTTTTGACTATAGGGTCTAGCTCTATGGGTACATCTCTTCCTTCTGTCTGAAGTCTTTGTTCACCGGTTTTACTTTCTTCTGGAACTTTTAGAATCAACCTTTTATTCCCAGATTTAGGATCAAGAGGAGCATCAGAAGGTACTTCAATCTGACAAGCAAACCTGTAGTCTTTTGCAATGTCTTTATCGGTCATTTTCTTATTTTCATATTCTGTTAGTTCGTTTAATTTTTCACCGCCTGAAATTATTGAAACTCTGCATTTACCACAAGTACCTTTGCCACCGCAAACTGATGCGAGGTCTACACCAATAGATCTGGCTACATCAAGCACGTTTTCTCCAGGGTCTGATAATCGGCGTCTGCCTGAGGGTTGAAAAACGACTTCAATTTTTGTCATTTTGATTTCTCCTTTCTTAGATTGTTTCTACAAATTCTAAATTTTTATTCGACTAGAATGTTCACGTAAGGTGAATTACGCGACCTTAAAAAATGCTTTTATTAAATTTTAAATTTTTAGAGTGTTTATATAATAAAAAATAAGGAAAAGGGGGTCATTAGTAGTTTTTACCGGTTTTACTTTTCGACCCTTTCTCCTAAGGCTGCTACAGCAGCTTTGATATCATCTACTAGAGCTTTTACTTTATCTACTGCTTGTTGGGCGTCTTCACCGTAGTCGTCTGAACCGATTTCGCCTGCGAATGTTGCTGAAGTAGCTGCACCACCGATAATAGTCCTAGTTGTTTCTTTTAGTCCTTCTTTTGCTAGTTTTTGTTCTACTTCACGCATTGATTCTAGGGTGGGTGTCATCAGGGTTGACATAGCGATTACTTGTGCTCCTTCTTCTTTTACGCCTTTCAAGAACTCATCAGCGGGAACATTTCTTCCCTTGTCTAGTACGTTGTATCCTGCTCCTGTGAGTAGGGCTTTAACGATGTTCTTTCCGATGTCGTGGATGTCTCCTTCAACGACGCCGATTACAACGGTGCCTGGGGCTTCTCCACCGCCTTTTAGTTTTAATTCTGGTAGTACTATGTCTAAGGCTGCGTACATTGCGTTAGCAGATAGTAGTACTTCTGGTAAGAAGTATTCGTGTTCTTCGTAAAGTTGTCCTACTTTTTCCATTCCTTTTGACAAACCTTGAGAAATACATTCCCAGGGTGTTACACCAGCGTCTAAAGCTTCTCTAGCTTTTGGTGGAGCGTTTTCTACATCTCCATCTATAACAAGTTGTCCAAGTTCTTTTAACAATTCATCTTTTCCCATTTTGTCCTAACCTCCATAGTGGTTTCTAAACTTAAGATTTTATTTGTTTTCCTTTAAAATATTTTCGCTTGTTTTCATTAACAGAAGTGCGATAATCCAGCACGATGCAAAATTTTGGTTTTGATACGCGCGGGAAAACGACCTCTATTGCTTGTTTGGAACCATTATAGGTTCCAACTTTAAACATAGATTTTTACGTATTTATAAGAATTATGGCTATTTAATAGGAGTTTAGAGCGCTTTTTAGCGTATCCATTAGAATTTTTAGAGGGTTTTATGCGCGGGGAAGAATAATTTAGGTGGAATTAAATAATGGGAAAAAAAAGCAAAGTTTTTGAGAGGTTTAATCTTTGGATTCTTAAATATTTTTTTTAATATTTATACTAATATCTATGTAGATTAATTAGATTATAAATTGTTTTTTAATGGGATAAATATGTTGTTAAATGACTCTATATGAAGATAAGCTGTTTTAAAATTCGCTTAATTTTAAAATATTGTTGGGCGCACGCGCCTTTTCCAAAAAACTTTTTAAACTGGGTCGTGCAATTCACTACAAACATGTTATGATTAAAGGTGAAAATTAATGGCAGAAGCAGAAGAAATGAATCCTTATGAAAGGTGGTATGCACTTACACAACACAAAGATATTGATAGAATTCCATCATTTAACCACTTAGCTAGTGTTACAATTCCCTTAATGCACAAGTATAAGATTAAGTGGCCAGAAGCCCACTTCGACCCTGATATGATGGCTAGGCTTGCAGAATCTAGTTGGACAGAGTGTAAGTTAGAGGGCCTATGTGTTCCTTTTGACTTAGTTTCTGAAGCAGAACCCTTTGGAGTAATGTGCGATTATCACCCTGATAAGATTTTATGGCCTTCATGTACTCATCATGCAGAGAAATGGGAACCCTATGATCTTAAAGTACCAGAGGATCCAGCGAACGCGATGAGGATACCAGTGATCCGCAAAGCAGTAAAGCAGCTTCATGAAAAATATTATGGTAAAGTGCCTGTATCCGCTTATATTAACTGCCCTTATACAAGTTATAGCAGTTATACTGGAGAGACTACTGATATTTTAATCTGGTGTAATACAAACCCGGAGAAAATCGAGCAAATGTGGGAAGTACTCCTTGACTATTATGTTGACATTGCGAACATTTTCAAAGAAGCTGGCGCGGACAGCATCACGTTGAGAGAAGAGGGAACCTCTTCTGACAACATGTCACCAAAACACTTCAGAACCCTCATAAAACCTTACTTAACAGAGATGCTCAATAAGATAAAAAGACCTAACTTGTTGCACATTTGTGGTTTGACTACTCCGATCATTGGAGACATGATGGAATGCGGCGCAGAATTAATCTCCTTTGAGGAAAGAACAAAAACAACAGAAGGAGATGAAGAGAGAAACAAGAAGTGCGAAGAAATGGGTATTCCAAGGTATCCTATAGGCGGAAACCTTTCAGCATTCGGACTGCTAAAAGAAGGACCTACAGAAAGGGTTAATGGTGCTGTTAGGAGACTCTTAGAGCAAGGTATAGACTTCACTATGCCAGGATGTGACTGGTACATTGAAATTCCAATAGATCACATGTGCGAATTCGTCAAAGCAACAATTGAATGGAGTTCAGTAGCTATATCAAAGTTCATTAAGAGGTGAATAAAGATGTCAGAAGAATTTCCAATGATGGAGTTTGAATGTGAAGTTTGCGGTCTTGTCCTCCCAATAAGAGACGATCCAGAATATGTACAGGGATTTAAACCAGAGCACTGCGGTAAACTGATGAAAAAAATAAAATAAATCTACTAAAAAATATTTTGCAATAAAATGATGGAATACTATAGACATATCATTGCGTTGGTATTGTAGCATTTAAAATCATACAAAGAGGTTCGTAAATTATTGGTATTCCTTTATCACTTCCTTTCTCTTCTTTTTTTTATTTTCTAATTTTTTTGATAATTATTAATTATTTAGTTTTTAGGCGTAATGCTGTTTTTTGTTTAATCTCAGAATTTTTATATTGGGATTATATTTGAAAGTAAAAAGAACGATAAGGTTTTGGTAAAGTATTTTACTTACTTTTTTATTGTTTTTTGTTAGAGTTTATAGGTTTTTTATTGGATGGTTTTTTGTTATGGTTGAGCGTTTATTGTTGGTTCAGGCGCCTTCTATGGGTTTAGGTTCTGAGTTTCATGACTATATTGTTAGGTATCAGAATCCTATGTTGATTGAGCTTGCTTCCTTTCTTTTAGAACATGAGGATGGATTAGAGGTAGAACTTAGGGATTATCGGGCGCTTGGGGAAGCTTCGTTTAAGCTTGAAAAATTGATGGGGATTGTGGAGAAAGAGTTAGTGGAGGGGGATTATTCTGTTTTTGGGATTTCGAGTTATAGTTCTATGGCTTTTATTCCTTCAATTTTTATGGCTATTACAGCGCGAGTTTTCGATCCTGATTTGAAGATTGTTGTGGGGGGAGAGCATGCTAGAGCTTTACCTTATGATTTTTATAACGTAACAGGTATGGAGTTAATGTTGGGGGAAGATGAGAGAGTTGTTATTCCTCAAAAATTTTTCGAGTTTAAGGAGGATTTGGAAAGGATAGGAGATGCTCGGAGCCATGTTTTTGATTATGTTGTTAGCGGTGAAGGCGAAGTACCTTTACTTAACATTTTGAGAAAGTTGGGTTTGTTCATCTTTAAGTCGCGGGTGTTATAATAGTTGTAATTTTTGTTCTACAAAGTTTCCTGAAAAATGGCGTGCTTTAAGTCCAAAAAAGGCAGTTAAAGAGTTGAAAAAAATCAATAATATACATGCTCCTGACACCATGATGTTTTATGATTCTAATTTTGCGTATAAGAGAAGGTGGAAGGAGGAGTTTTTAGCGCTTTTAAACCAAGAGTTCAAAGCAAAGAATGAGAAAGTAGATTTTCGCTGTGAAACGCGAATAGATCAAACTTCACCAAAAGATTTAGAGGCTTATAGGGATGCTAATTTTAGAATTTTACAGTTTGGAGTTGATGGTGTATCAAAACTTATGGCAGGAATAATGAATAAGACAAAGAACCCTTCCAAATATTTACAACAAGCGAGAAAAGTGGCAGAAAAAGTAACGGAGATGGGTAGTTATATAGTTGTTCAGTATTTTGCTATTTTTGGCTTTCCAGGGGAGACTCCAGAATCTCTACAAGAAGGTATTAAGTTTCTTGAAGACCTGCCTGATGTGGTAAGGAGAGCGGTTAACCAGTATGTTCATTGGCCAGGTTCTCCCGCTTTTGAAAAAATGGAAGAGTATGAAAGAGTTTATGGAACTAAATTCCATATGCCCCAAAATTACTGGAAGATTATAACGCCAAATTTGGGAGATATTATGAAACATCTTTCCCCAAGTAGAACTTTGAGTTATGAAAAGGTAACAGAAATAGTAGAAAAACTAAGACATCAGGAGAGGATTTGGGAGTTTATGCAATTAAGAAAGAAAGGTCCGAGAACTCACACACGAGAAGAACTTTTCAAAAGCATAAACATCCTTGAAGACCAATTAAATAAAAAAGAATAGTTTTAAGGTAAGGTTTCATTAGATTATAAAAAATTAACAAAATTCAACATTTTCTTTTTATGGAGGATTTTTCAGATGGACGAAAAGATCGTTGAATGCATTATTCGAGAAGATATAAACATTTATTGTTCCTGTCCGAAAACGGAGTGCCCTAGGCATGGTCTTTGTTGCGAGTGCATAATAGCACATAAAAACAGGATGGATGATCCGATCATAAAACGTTTTCCACATTGCTTAAGAGATCTTGTAAAAATAGCAATAGGAGATAAATAAAAAATATTACTTGTTTCTTTAATTTTTAAAAATTGAAGACTGCTTGAATCTCTTTTTGTTATTTTTGGTTTTTTTGGTGGAGAAAGTATTCTAAAACTTCTTTTTCTCTGATTATTGTTTTTGGAAAATTTTTATCAAATTTACGGTAATGTAAGGCAAACTCGACTGTTGGGGGTGTTCCAAGACCACATTCATCCATAAGTTTGGTATCTGTTAGAATCTCTTTTGTTGGACCTTTAGCCTTTATTTGTCCGCGTGATAAAACAATCGCCCACGGGATATTTTCTGAAACAAAGTCGACATCATGAGAAACAACTATAATCGTTTTTCCTTGTGATGAAAGATTTGAAAGCAGTTCGCTGAATCTTGTTTTTGCATATGAATCTTGTCCGAGGGTTGGTTCGTCAAAACAGATAATAATAGAGTTCATCGTTAAGATAGAGGCAATGGCTACTCGTCTTCGTTCACCTTCGCTTAAGAGGAAGGGTGAATTTTCAGCATATTTAAGAATGTTTAACGCTTCTAAAGCGCTGTGAACCTTTTCAGGGATGAATTCTTCAGGGACGCCGATATTTCTCGGTCCAAAAGCAAGCTCTTCAGAAACTGTTTTAGAAAAAAGTTGATAGTCTGGGTTTTGAAAAACGATTCCAACTTTTCTTGCAATTTCTGCAACAGAGGATTTCTTACTATCTTCACCATTAATTATTATGTTTCCCTTTGTGGGTCTTATTATGCCTATTAAACACCTTAAAAGGGTGGTTTTACCAGCACCATTTTCCCCTATAATGGCTACCTTTGATCCTTTTTTAATTTTGAAAGAGATACCCTGAAGAACAGGTTCACTATCATATCCGAACCACACATCATCTAACTCAACAGCAACAGACTCATCCTTGTATGACAACAAAAATCCTCCTATCATTTAAGCAACTTTTCTCTAATCTCATTTAGACGTAGCAAGTCTTTCACTTAATTCTTTAGGGGTTAGAGGAGTTTTACCGTTTGTGATGTCTTCCTGTTTAAGTCTGTGAAACAAACGAACTATGCAAGGCATATTAATAGCATCTGCGTTTGAAAAAACCATTCTAGGATCACCGTTTTGAACAATTCTTCCCTGCTCCATAATGATCAGCCTATCTGCAATACGTATTATTGGATCAATCTGATGATCAAAAACTACGATAGTCTTTTTACCATTAAGCTCCCCAGAACTATCAAACCCGCCTTTATCATGAAGGCTTAAAAGGTTTGAAAATAAGGCTTTCCTACCCCTCCAATCAAGATTCCCGAAGGGTTCGTCAAGAACAATTATTTGGGGATCCATTACAAGTATCGATGCTAAAGCAACCCGTTGCATTTCACCACCAGACAACTCATAAGGCGCCTTATCCAACAAAGTGTTTAAACCCATCAAATCACTTATCTGAGAAATCCTTTCCACCATTTCCTCCCTCGCAATCCCATAGTTTTCCAAACCAAAAGCTAGCTCCCTTCGAACACTAGAAGCCAAGAGTTGCGATTCAGCATTCTGAAAAGTACGACCAACAATCTTACAAAGCTCTTTTAAAGGCGTTTCACCAACATCATGACCCCAAACAAACATCTTTCCCTCTAAAGTACCTTTATAAAAATGCGGAATAAGACCATTCATAACACGGGATAAAGTACTCTTACCACAACCAGTATGACCCGTAACAACCACCAACTCCCCCTCAAAAATCTTGAAATTTACATTTAAAAGTGCAGGGACTGTCGATCTTCTATAACTATAACTTAAATCTACAGCCTCGATAACCACATCGCCCATACTAAAAAACCACCAAATCTAAAACCAAGATAAAAATTCCAATGTTAAAACTCATAAAAAAGCTTTAGCTTTCTTCCCCACTACAAGATAAAAATAATTTTTAGCGTGAATTAATTTATAGATTTTATTTACTCTCATCTTTTAACCTTTATAGATTTAGATATCGTCTGATTTGATTTGAAAAAATATAGTATATTTAAAAATAAAAAAAAAGTGAAAAATGTTTAATTTTAAACTATTTCCTATTATCGTTTTATAAGAACAACAAGTATTGCTACTACTGCTACAGCTAAAGCTATTCCACCTAACAACATCCAATCAGTACCTTCATCTTCATCTACAACTAGTTCAAGTGAAATCGCTGTAACAATGATAATACTATCCGTAGTAAGAGATATATCACTTGACATCGGCGGTTCTATTCTTATATCAGTTGTAACATTGGTTTTACCCTCTGTAAGTACTCCAGTATCCTTATCATACGTTATCTCAGCAGATGTAATCCAAGTAGTATCTCCATATGTACTTTCACTATCTTGTGTGAACGTTATTGAATTACCTGATTCTGTACAATCCCAAAGGTTATCATCAGCATTGGTTTTAACAGTGTCCCAATCAATTGATGAGATCAATCCAGGTTCGAAAGATGTATACCATGAACCAAGATATAAATCGCCTGCTATAGAAGATTGATCAATATTCTCTACTGTGATGTTTCCAATTTCTAAAGTTCCTCTACATGAAAACCCAGAGATATCACTTGTATTTAATTTTTCAATAGTAAACTTTACAACATCACCTGTTGTAACATTCAAGCCCATGGGTACAATTGATGTTCCGTTATAAAAGAAAAAGTTTTCATATCCTTCGGTAGCTTCAATTACGTCCCATTCATAGGTTTCTCCTTCGCTAACGCCCCAAT
>SMTZ1_10017810_pt1 | contig 11188 bp, 6 predicted proteins | sample DeeMarSWOR136_30_FD_25667 | JGI IMG/M metagenome (IMG submission 25667)
CAAATCGCACGGAATGATCCTGATTCAGGTAGAGACGGACTGTCACGATGGTGAAGATGATCGTGGGATGCTTTGGTGGGTAGCCAAGGGACGATGATCTGGGCTTTTTGATGAGGAGACGTAATCATGTATAAGAAACTGATTTGTTTGGTGACTTTTGTTTCGGTGCTGGCCGTGGCCGGCGATGCCTCGGCCGATCTGGTCGGGCACTGGCCCCTTGATGAGGGTTCCGGCACCACAATAACCGACATCAGCGGCAACGGAAACGACGGGACCCTCGTGGACAATTCCGTATGGGATATCACATGGATTACTGGCCCCAGCGGGGGGGCTGTGGAGTTCTACGGCGTGGGCACACCGGGTGGCAACGGGGACTACTTCGATTGCGGCAGTGACCCCAGCCTAAATATGACCGGTCCCATCTCCATAGCCCTCTGGATAAGACCTGACGCCGATGACCCGGAGGGAAATCTCACAACGACAGCGCCAATGTCAAAGACGGATGGTTCGGCTTGGAGCTACCAGGTTCGATATGGGTGGGGCCAAGGTGCTCCTGAGCCCTATATGTCGTTTACATTCAACTCGTCACCCAGAGCCTGGGCCCACGTCGGCAAAAACCTGGAGCGTTTCGAATGGTGCCATATCGCATGCTCGCATGATGGTCAGACGCTGAAATGCTATCACAATGGAGAAGAAACCGACTCGGTCCCGATGGGCCAGTTTGGCGGCGTTGGCACGCCCGTCCTCATCGGAACGGACGGGTGGGGATGCGATTGGCTTGGCGCGATTGATGACGTCAGGATTTACGACCATGCCTTGTCGGAGCCCGAAATACTCGGCACCATGGAAGGCGGGATGCCCCCCTACGCCTGGGGACCGGAACCGAAAGACGGCGCCCTGCATCCGGATACTTGGGTGACCCTAAAATGGAAGCCCGGCCCCTACGCGGTCTCACACGATGTGTACTTGGGCGACAATCTCGGCGATGTCAGCGAAGCCACGCGAGATTCGGACCTGTTCCGAGGCAACCAAGCCAGCACGTTTATTGTTGCCGGCTTCCCCGGATTTCCGTATCCGGAGGGCCTCGTGCCCGGCACGACGTACTACTGGCGCATTGATGAGGTCAACGACGCCGATCCCAACAGTCCGTGGAAGGGCCCGGTCTGGAGCTTCTCGATTCCGCCGAAGACGGCCTATTTCCCCGATCCGCCTGACGGAGCCCAGTTCATTGGCCCGGATAATGTGACCTTGACCTGGACGCCCGGTTTCGGCGCCAAGCTGCACACGGTCTATTTCGGCGACGACTTCGACACGGTGGATACCGCCACTGTGGGCGCCCCGTCCGGAACCGCGACCTACTCCCTGGGCTCGCTCGTTCGGGAGAAGGTCTACTACTGGCGCGTCGATGAGTTTGACGGCGTGGGGACGTACAAAGGTGACGTCTGGAGCTTTACGACGCCCGGCGCCGTGGGCGATCCTCAGCCGGCATACGACGCAACGGATGTGCAGATGAATGCGATTCTAACCTGGACGCCGGCCGATAGCGCCGCCTCGCACCAGCTTTACTTCGGCACGGACAAAGAAGCCGTGCGCACCGCCGGTCCAGGCTCGCCCGAGGACAAAGGCTCCAAGGCCTTAGGCGCTGAGAGTCATGATCCCGGTTTGCTGGACGCCGACACCACCTACTATTGGCGCGTGGACGAAGTCGATGCTCAGGGCAATACAGCCAGAGGTCCCCTCTGGATCTTCACGACGGGTGCCTACCTTCTCGTGGATGACTTCGAGAGCTACACCGATAACGACGCGGATGGTGAAGCGGTCTGGCAGACGTGGATCGACGGCTTTGGCGTTGCGGATAACGGCGCGCAAGCCGGCAATTTAATGCCCCCGTATTGCGAGCAAACGATTGTCCATGGCGGTGCTCAGTCCATGCCGCTGTTTTACACGAACGAAGCCGGCGTGACGAACTCGGAAGCAGCGATGACGTTAACGGCGCCGCGGGACTGGACGCTGGCGGACGTTGCGGAATTGTCTCTCTGGTTCAGGGGCGGTTCGAGTAACGCCGCGGAGCCGCTGTATGCAGCGGTCTCTAACAGCGCCGGCGCCCCGGCAATCGTTGCCTATGACGATCCGGATGCGGTCGCGAGCAGTGGCTGGAAGCAGTGGCAGATACCCCTGCAGGCCTTTGCCGATCAGGGGATCAACCTGGGCAACGTGGACAAGATCGGGATTGGCCTGGGAAGTAAATCCGGTTTGGCCGCCCCCGGTGGCTCCGGGACGGTCTATGTTGACGATATCCGGCTGTGCCAGCCGTGAGAAGATGACGGTGAGTTCAATCCGCTCTCATCGGAGCGATATTGAATGTGTTTTCTTTCGGGGCCTGTAGCGATCGATTCAGTACAGGCCCCGGCCTGTTGGGCGATACATGTATCATCCGGCCATTGCCTTGGTGCGGGACTAAAGGACGATTGTCCGGACTTTTTCAAAAGGAGACCTAATGATGGATAAGAAAATGATTTATTTTGTCGCTCTTATTCTGGGGCTGAGTATGGCTCTGACGGCTACGACCCAAGCAGAGCTTGTCGGCTGGTGGAGGTTTGACGAAGGCTCCGGGACCGTCGCCAGTGATGCGAGCGGCAACGGCAACAATGGCACGTTGAATGGCGGCCCCCAGTGGGTGGCCGGCTATTACGGCAGCGCCCTGGAATTCGATGGAACGGATGATTGGGTCGATTGTGGGAGTGACCCAAGTCTGGACCTGACCACGTGGACCATAATGTTCTGGCTTAATCTCAATGAAAACAAAGATTTCAATGGATATTTGGTCAAAGGTTTAGATGCTGCTGAAAACTACGAAGTTTTGACATACGGAGACGGGCACTTCCATTTTCCAATCCTGTTTACGGATGGCTCGAGAACCTATGGTAATACTGACGCTGGAATCTGTGTTGTCGGAGAATGGGCGCATTATACTTACACCTATGATTCGACTGAAGGGAGAAGATTCTACAAAAACGGTAGCTTAGTTTTTGAGGATACAGAATCCGGAACGCCCCAAGCCTCGACGACATCCCTTACGATTGGCAATGAACAGCCGATGAGCAGGTACGTCAACGGCACCATGGATGACGTTCGTATCTACAACCATGTGATGACCGAGCCCGAGATTCTGGCGGCTATGGAAGGGGGTGAAGGATATCCCTACGCCCTCGGCCCCGATCCAAAGGACGGAGCCCTCATTGAGGACACGTGGGTGACCCTGGGTTGGTCAGCGGGCGATTATGCTGTCTCACACGACGTCTATCTGGGTGACAACTATGACGACGTGAGCAACGCCACCCCGGATTCTGATGTATTCCAAGGCAACCAGGGAACAACATTCTATGTAGCCGGCTTTCCGGGATTTGCGTATCCGGAGGGCCTTGTGCCGGGCACGACCTACTACTGGCGAATCGATGAGGTCAATGACGCCGATCCGAATAGCCCCTGGAAGGGGGACGTCTGGAGCTTCTCGATTCCGCCCAAGACGGCGTATAATCCCGATCCCCATGATGGCGCCGAGTTCGTAGACCCAAATGCTCCAACTCTGAGCTGGACGCCGGGCTTCGGCGCCAAGCTGCACACCGTCTATTTTGGTGATAACTTCGACGACGTGAACGACGCCGTCGGAGGCGCCCCAGGGGGGTTAGCAGTCTACAGCCCCGGCATACTCGAACGCGAGAAGGTCTATTACTGGCGGGTCGATGAGTTCGATGCCGTCGCGACGTACAAAGGCGATGTCTGGAGCTTTACGACGCCCGGCGCGGTTGGGAACCCGCAGCCAGCCTATGGCGCTGTGGAGGTGCCATTGAACGCGATTCTGAGCTGGACGCCGGCCGACAGTGCCGCCTCGCATGAACTCTACTTCGGGATGGACGAGGAAACCGTGCGCAACAACCGTGCGCAACGCCGATACCGGCTCTCCCGAGTACAAAGGCGCCAAGGCACTGGGCGATGAGCGCTATGACCCCGGCTTACTTGAGTCGGACGTCACGTACTATTGGCGTGTGGACGAAGTCGATGGTCAGGGGAATACGTCAACAGGTCCCCTCTGGCTCTTCACGACGGGTGCTTTCCTGCTCGTGGATGACTTTGAGAGCTATACCGATGACGATGCGGCAGGCGAGGCCATTTGGCAGACGTGGATCGACGGTTTTGGCGTCCCCGACAACGGTTCGCAAGTGGGTAATCTGCTGCCCCCGTACGCCGAGCAGACGATTGTCCACGGCGGCTCCCAATCCATGCCGCTTTTGTATACCAACGAAGCTGGCGTAACAAATTCAGAGGCGTCTATGACGTTCCAGGCGGGCGTGGCGGAATTGTCGCTCTGGTTCAGGGGCCGTTCGGACAACGCGGCCGAGCCGCTATACGTGGCGATCTCCAATAGCGCCGGCGCCCCGGCGGTGGTGGCCCACGATGACCCGGACGCCGCGGCAAGCAGTACCTGGACGGAGTTCGTGGTCTCACTGCAGGCCTTTGCCGATCAGGGGATCAACTTGACCAATGTGGATAAGATCGCGATTGGCCTGGGCAGCAGAGCCGGTCCGGCGGCGGCGGGTGGTTCAGGCACGATATACGTTGACGACGTTCGATTGTGTCTGCCGTGACATGCTACTTCCGGGCGACGTGTATGAAGGTAAAGAGTGTAAGGGGCGGTTCTTATTGTAACTTCATCTGAAGGAGGCCTATTATGTGTAGAAAAATGATCCATTTGTTTTCGCTTGCTTTGATGCTCAGCCTGTTTTTCGTGAGCGCCACTGAGGCCGAGATGGTGGGCTGGTGGCGGCTTGACGAAGGCTCGGGCACTGCCGCCAATGATTCGAGCGGGTATGGCAACCATGGAACACTAGTCAGCAATCCACAGTGGGTGGTTGGAGTGGCAGGCGGCGCGCTGGAATTCAACGGCACGAGCGATTTCGTTGATTGCGGCGATGACGAGAGTCTGGACATTACCGGCCCGATCACGATTACGCTCTGGATGAGGCCGGCAGCGGCTGGAGAAGGAGGGCCCAATGCCGGTCCGGTGTGCAAAGCGCTATCAGGAGCGACGTGGAGCTGGCAGCTCAGATACAATGCGCCGGGGGGAAATTACATGGGATTCCAGTTCAACGGAGATCCTGAAGGCTCTACTTGGGTTGACGTCCAAGAGGATTTGTCCCCGGGGCAATGGTATCACGTTGCGGGGACATTCGACGGCACCAATATCAAATGCCATTTGGACGGAACGGAAACGGACTCAGGTACAATTTCCGGAATCAGGGGCGGCCAATCTACCTTTTTCATCGGTCAGGATGGTTGGGTCAACGTTTTCAACGGCGCCGTTGATGAAGTCCGCGTGTACAATCATGCTCTCTCGGAAGCCGAGATTCTGGGCACGATGGCCGGCGAGGTGTGGCCGTATGCTTATGGCCCCGACCCGGAGGACGGGGCGATGCATAGTGATACATGGGTGACCCTCTCCTGGAAGCCCGGAGGAAACGCCGTCTCGCACGATGTGTATCTGGGCGACGATTTTGACCAGGTGGCCGACGGTGCCGAAGATACATTCCGCGGCAACCAGATAACGACGTTCTACGTCGCCGGTTTTCCGGGTTTCGCCTATCCGGATGGTCTGGTTCCGGGCACGACCTACTACTGGCGAATCGACGAAGTCAATGAAGCCGATCCGAACAGTCCGTGGAAGGGGGATGTCTGGAGCTTTTCGATTCCGCCGAAAACGGCGTATAACCCGGACCCGGCCGATGGGGCCGAAGTGGCAGAGACGGCTGTGACCCTGAGCTGGACGTCGGGCTTCGGCGCGAAATTGCACACGGTGTACTTTGGCGAGGATTATGATGAGGTGAACAATGCCACCGTGGGCGTCCCTACCGGAACGGCGACTTACTCTCCCGGCACGCTTGAAAGAGAAAAGGTCTACTACTGGCGGGTCGATGAATTTGACGGCCTCGGCACGTACAAAGGAGACGTCTGGACCTTTACGACACCGGGTGCGGTCGGAAATCCGCAGCCGGCCAACGGCGCCGTCGATGTGGCGATGGCAACGACCCTAAGCTGGACGTCGGCGGATAACGCCGCCTCGCACCAGGTATACCTCGGGCCGGACAAGCAGGCCGTGCGCAACGCCGACACCGGCTCGCCCGAGTACACAGGACCCAAAGCGCTGGGCGCCGAGAGCCACGATCCCGGATTGCTTGAGCCGGACGCTACGTACTATTGGCGCGTGGATGAAGTGTATGATGGAAATCCGCTCAAAGGCCCTGTCTGGAGCTTCACGGCAGGTGACTATCTTCTGGTCGATGATTTCGAGAGCTATACCGATAACGATGCGGACGGCGAAGCCATCTGGCAGCATTGGATCGACGGCTTCGGCGTCGCCGATAACGGCGCGCAGGTCGGCTATCTCATGCCCCCCTATGCCGAGCCGACGATTGTCCATGGCGGCTCGCAATCCATGCCGCTCTTGTATGTCAACGAAGGCGGTGTACAGAACTCGGAGGCGGCGCTGACACTGACGGCGCCGCGTGATTGGACGACGGCAGGCGTTGGGCAATTATCGCTCTGGTTCCAGGGCGATTCGGCTAATGCGGTCGAGCCATTGTATGTGGCGATTTCCAATACAGCCGGTACCCCAGCGGTGGTGGCCCACGATGATCCCAGCGCGGCTACAGCCACCGTCTGGATGGAATGGCGTATTCCGCTACAGGCTTTCGCCGATCAGGGGATCAACCTGACCAATGTGGATAAAATCGCCGTTGGCCTGGGCAGCAGAGCCGGTATGGCGTCGGCCGGCGGTTCAGGAACGATATATGTCGACGACATTCGGTTGTACCGGCCGTGAGAACAACAGCCAATATCAATAACACTGTTTGAAGGAGGTGCACTATGTGTAGAAGACTGGTCTACTTAAGCTCTTTTGTTTTGGTGCTAAGCGTAGCAGCCGATGCCCCGGCGGACCTCGTGGCGCACTTGCGGTTCGATGAGGGGTCCGGCAGTGTCGCAAGTGACACGTCCGGCAACGGCAACGATGGCGCCTTGAACGGTGATCCACAGTGGGTGGCCGGGTACGTCGGGGGCGCTCTGGAGTTCGACGGCAGCGGTGACTACGTCGAGATGGCACGGGTCGTGCAGGATGACTTCACGTTAATGGCGTGGATCCGGACCGACACGCCCGGGCTCAGTCTGGGCGCCCAGGGCTATCAAGGCAGCGGACTGATATGGTCGGACGTGGGCGGCGTCGCAAACGACTTCATCCTGGCCGTCCTGGGGACGAAGCTCTCGTTCTTCTGTGGAAACCCCGACCTATCCGTAAACTCGGATACGGACATCGTGACGGGTCAGTGGGTGCATGTGGCCGCGACGAGAAGCGCGCAGCAGCAAGAAATCGGGATATACATCGACGGTCAGCACGAGAACACAATCGCTCATACGAACACCGGCCCACTGAATGCTCTGGACACCATTGCGATCGGAGGCAATGTCCTCGACTCGCGCTACTACACGGGACTGGTCGACGACGTCCAGCTCTACGACAATGTCTTGTTACAGGCCGAGATTCTCAGCGCGATGCAAGGGGAGCCCTGGCCCTACGCCTACGGCCCTAATCCCGCTGAGGGAGCGCTTCATGCCGATACGTGGGTGACACTCTCCTGGATGCCGGGACAGCTCGCGGTCTCGCACGATGTATATTTGGGCGATGATTTCGACGCTGTGAACGACGGCACGGGCGATACGTTCCGAGGCAACCAGGGTTCGACATTTTTCGTCGCCGGCTTCCCCGGATTCACGTATCCCGAGGGGCTGGCTCCGGGCACGACTTACTACTGGCGTATCGACGAAGTCAATGAGGCGAACCCGGACAGTCCCTGGAAAGGCGAAGTCTGGAGCTTCTCCATTCCGCCGAAGACCGGGTACAACCCCGACCCGGCCGATGGGACCGAGGTTGCAGACCCAAATGCCGTCACGCTGAGCTGGACGGCGGGTTTCGGGGCGATATTGCACACGGTTTATTTCGGCGACGACTTTGACGAGGTGGACAGCGCCACTGCGGGCGCCCCTGCCGGAACGACAACCTACTCTCCCGGCCCACTCGAACGAGAGAAGGTGTACTATTGGCGAGTCGATGAGTTTGACGCCATTGCGACGCACAAAGGCGACGTCTGGACCTTTACGACGCCGGGCGCCGTTGGAGATCCCCAGCCGGCAAATGGTGCGGGGGACGTGGGCATGAACGCGATACTTTGCTGGACGGCGGCGGTTTCTGCCGCCTCGCACCAGCTTTACCTCGGTACCGATAAGGCGGCCGTGCGCAACGCCGATGCCGGCGCGCCGGAGTATAAAGGCTCCGTCGCACTGGGCGCTGAGAGCTACGATCCCGGACTGCTTGAGGCGAATACCGCTTACTATTGGCGCGTGGATGAGGTTTATGATGGAAATCCGGTCAAAGGTCCCGTCTGGAGCTTCACGACAGGTGCGTTCCTTCTCGTGGACGACTTCGAGGGTTATACCGATGACGATGCGGCCGGCGAGGCCATCTGGCAAACGTGGATCGATGGCTTCGGCATCGCTGACAACGGCGCGCAGGTCGGCTACCTGCTCCCGCCGTATGCCGAGCCCACGATCGTTCACGGCGGCGCCCAATCCATGCCGCTGTCGTACACGAACGAAGCCGGCGTGACAAACTCAGAGGCGACCAAGACGTTGGCGGCGCCGCGGGACTGGACGGCGGCAGGCGTCGCGGATTTGTCGCTCTGGTTCCGGGGCGATTCGGCCAATGCTGCCGAGCCGCTGTATGTAGCGATCTCCAACAGCGCCGGCGCCCCGGCCGTGGCAGGCCACGACGATCCCAGTGCCGCTACGGCCGGCACTTGGACGCAGTGGCGGATTTCGCTACAGGCTTTCTCCGATCAGGGGATCAATCTGACCGATGTGGACAAGATCGCCATTGGCCTGGGAACCAAAGCCGGTGGCGCAGCGGCCGGCGGCTCAGGAACGATGTACATTGACGATATCCGGCTGTTTCGACCGTAGCCGGGACCACAGCCGTAGGTTACAAACGGGGCGGACAACTAACTCTGAGCCTCGGCGCCCCGTCCCGTGAGGGACGCCCTGCGGCGGGGCTCAGAGTGAAGATGCATTGTTCGCCCTTCATGTCGAGCCGAGCCTGGCTTGAAGGAGCCTTGTCTTCCCGGCAAGCCGAGGCACGCCCGGCCGTTGTCCGATTGCCGTCGTACCCGCCGAGCGAGTCTCAGAGGACATCCATATCAAGCGGCCGTGCCCGTTGCGTGGCGGTACCGCCGCTTCAGCAGGTCTGCCGGGCCTCTCACAAGTAACCGGACGCCCCATTGGCAGATTTTCCTTGACAAGAGGTTGGCAAATGAAGTATAAATACAATCGTTAGGTCGGAGTTTCTCGTTCACAAAACCCTTTCCAGGTGAGGACCGGGATGTCAGTTGTGGCCGTTAGCATCCTCTGTTGTATATGGGCCGGGAGCCCTACGTCCCCGGCTCAGCCGTTGACGTGCGTTCGGATCGAAAGCTCTGCGGCAGCACCTCTTGCTCAGCACCTGATCGAGGCCGGTTTTGACGTGCCCGCCGGCAGTATTACCGAGGAATCCTTCGACGTCATCGTCTCGGACGCCGAACTGGACATCCTGAGGCATCATGGTCTGGAGCCAGAGATGATTGCCTTGGGGCGGCCCTTCCGGGACATCCAGAACGAGCGACTGGCCCTCTCGGCGGTGCCGTCGGGATACCCGGATCTGGCGCAGATCTGGGCCCAAATGGACGCCGCGGAATCTGCTTTCCCTTCGATTTGCAGGGTCGTGGACCTCACCGAGACCTATGGTACCCCTGCGACATTCGAAGGGCGCCACATCGTTGCCGTCAAGATCTCCGATCAGGTGATGGAGGACGAGGACGAGCCGGCGTTTCTGCTGGTCAGCGCGCACCACGCCCGCGAGATCGTGACGCCCGTCGTGGCGCTGTACGCCGTTGAGCAATTTACACAACAGTATGGTCTCGATCCCGCGATCACGGCTCTGGTCGATGAATATGAGATATGGGTGGCACCGGTTTGGAATCCCGACGGGTACGAGTATGTGTTCACGACCAACAACTACTGGCGCAAGAATCGCCGCGACTTTGGTGACGGCGTTGGCGTCGATCTGAACCGGAACTATCCCTTCGGCTGGGATGCCGTATGCGGCGGCAGTACCATGATCGCCTCACAGACATATCGCGGCCCCACAGCGGCATCTGAACCGGAGACACAAACCATGATCGCATTCGGTTGTGATCGACGCTTTGCCAAGGTCGCCGATCTTCATTCGTACGCCCGCGAGGTACGTTATGGCAATGGATGTCTGCCACATCCGTTTATGTTCTTCATGGCTTGCGAGGCCGGCGAGCTGGCCGCCGCCGCAGGTTATCAGAGAGCCCGGTCGTGCTGCACCGGGGGCGACATCCACTTCCACACGGCCAACCACGGCAGCCACGCCTTTCTGTGGGAGGTGCACAATGCCTTCCAGCCCAATTTCGGCAGCGCTCGGATCGAGGCCGCCCGGGTCTTTCCCAGTTTGCTGGCTCTGCTGCAACGTCCTGTTTGCCTGAGCGGTCATGTCACGGACGCCCTTACCGGAGCCGCGGTCGCGGCCACGATCAACCACCTGGACGTCACCTTCGAGAACGGCGAGACGAACGGCAGTGACGAGCGCTGGGGGCGATACCATGCCTTCATGCCCGAGGGGACATACGCTCTCGAGTTCTCCGCTGACGGCTACTTCCCACAGTATTTTGCGGTCGACGTGGCCTCCGGCATGGGTCACGTCGTGGACGTCCTCATGATCCCCTCAGCCGGCGACATAAATGGTGATAGTCGTGTGGATATGGCGGACTTTGCCGCTTTGGCCATGTGCTGGCATCAAGGAGGAGACGACGTATGCAGCGGCTCGGATTTGACCAAAGATCACACTGTTGACTTCAGTGATCTGATGATACTCGCGGACAACTGGCTGCTGAGTTCGGACTCCGGCGATATAGTCAACGCGGCGTTGTGTAGGCCCGTCTGTGATTAACGGTTGATTCACCGATGGGCAATATAGTGACATTGAGTTTCAGACAATGTCTGGGTAATGAGGTGGGATTTTCGTTGA
>SMTZ1_10035509_pt1 | contig 11188 bp, 10 predicted proteins | sample DeeMarSWOR136_30_FD_25667 | JGI IMG/M metagenome (IMG submission 25667)
ACCAAAGCCATGCCTGTGGCCTATGCCATCACCTGCATCCTTGCTTTTTTTGTCTGGAAAGTTCCGTTTCTCCAAATCACTGCCGCTTCCCTGGATGGTCTCATCACAGCGGCCTCAATCCTGTATATTGTCCTGGGTGCAATTTTGCTTTTAAACCTGCAGGAGGAGAGCGGAGCCATTTTTGCTATCCGGGGCAGCATGTTCCTCATTTCATCCGACCGACGGGTGCAAGCCATCATCATCGCCTTTCTCTTCGGCTCTTTTATCGAAGCATCGGCGGGATTCGGGACACCTGCGGCTGTTGCTGCTCCCCTGCTCGTGGCCATTGGCTTCCCAGCCATGGCAGCCGTGATGGTCACATTGATTATCCAAAGCACGTGTGTTTCGTTCGGAGCGATAGGCACCCCTATTCTCATCGGTATCAATTCAGGCCTGAGTGGTCAGGCTGAAGTATCGAGCTACCTCAACGGAATCACCATGGATTTCATTCCATTCTTGAAAGCCACCGGGGCCAAAGTGGCGATTATCCATGGAATCACCGGGACATTGATTCCCATAATACTGGTTATTATGATGACGCGTTTTTTCGGACCGAAGAGAAGCTGGAAAGAAGGTCTTTCGATCTTTCCTTTTGCGCTCTTTGCCGGCCTTTGTTTCACAGTTCCTTACACACTGACTGGAATATTCTTAGGCCCGGAGTTTCCTTCTCTGTTTGGCTCTTTACTGGGGCTCTTGATCGTTATTCCTCTGGCAAAATCTGGATTTCTCATCCCGAAAAATACTTGGGATTTCCCGCCCAGCGAAACATGGCCTGCAGAGTGGATAGGCCAAAAAATTGATAAAAGGGATACGGGTGAGGCAAAAATGGGTATCTTCAGAGCCTGGTTTCCCTATATACTGGTCGCACTCCTTCTCCTTTTCAGCCGGCTACTGAATCCTCTCAAGGAACTCCTGGCTTCTGTCTCATTGGATTGGACAAACATCTTTCAGACTTCGATAAGCACCAGTTTCCCGTTCCTTTATTTGCCAGGCTTTCTGTTTTTTGTGGCTGGTCTGGCCACCATCATCTTCCAGAAAATCCCGTTCAAACAGACAAAAATGGTTGTCCACCGCTCCTTTAAAACTATTCTGGGACCAACCATAGCTCTTGGATTCGCCGTCCCGATGGTCAAGGTTTTTATTAACAGCGGTGTTGCCGGTGGATTGGATAAGATGCCAGTTGTTCTGGCCAGTGCAGCCGCAGCGTTGATCGGAAAGAGTTGGACCGGTTTCGCGGCTGTCATAGGAGCGATGGGTGCGTTCATCGCTGGGAGCAACACCTTCAGCAACATGATGTTTTCTCTTTTTCAGTTTACGACTGCGCTAAAGATCGGAGCGGTTCCCGGAGTTATCGTGGCCCTTCAGGCCGTTGGTGGTGCGGCAGGAAACATGATCTGTGTTCATAACGTTGTGGCGGCATCCGCAGTGGTCGGTCTTTTAGGAAAGGAAGGATTGCTCATCCGGAAAACACTCATCCCTATGACGTATTACCTTATCGTCGCCGCAATCATAGGAATAATCATGCTTCAATTTTTCAAAATCTGATGATGTCTTTTTGATTTGCCTGGTGCGGAGTATCAAAAACTTCTGTAATTATATCTCATTCACTTCTAAAGGTCTGGCGACCGTGATCCCTGTGTGTGTCTTGACGGATTTGATATATTTGTGAAGCTGCATATCCAAGAAAACTTCTTTCTTTGCTGAGGACGCATGCAAAAACCTGATTTTATCTTTCTCATCTCGAAAAGTGAGACCTGTATGGGAATAATCCAATCCCTCTTTTTCCGTGGCCACAGCAATGATATCGCCTGTCTGGAGTCGTTTGTGCACACTCCTTATTTTACTCTGGGGGATATACCAGTGTTTTCGTTTATTGATTTCTTGCTCGATCCCGGCTATTGTCCCGATAAATTCCGGAAACTCCCTGAGAGCCTGATAATAACCGGGATTCTCTGACATGAACGACACTCGAACAGTGTAATCTTCCCCGCCAAGTTCTTTAGTGACGTTTTTCACCACTCTTTTTTCTTCGTTGTCCTGGATCCAGTCTGAGGTGTAATGGAGGCGCGAAGTATAATCTGTCAGAATGCCTTTTCTGTAGCGAGTAAACGTGAGCTCCGCAAGTAAATCTTCAAATGAAGTCTTTCCCTTTTTCAGTATTCTCGCCAGGCATAGCACATTTTCAAAAAAAGTGACGCAATCCAGCCCTGTCAAATCCACACGACATATTTCCGGTCCCTTGCCCTCCAGAGTGCCCCCCACATAATCTGTCCCGACGAAAAGAGTGGCGATTTTCCCCATGCATTCACCGATAGGTAGGGATGCCCAGTCTTCTTTCAATGCTTTTTGGATAATCCTGGAAAAGACTTCACGTGTCTTGGCCTCCTTTTCCTGATCATTCAGCGAGTTCCCATTATGTCTCCAGTGATTCAGGTAAAAAGGCTCATTTTTTAAAAAGAACGAGGCCCCCATAAAAGCGGTGGATTGAAGGAATTCGCGACGTCTCACTTAATTCCCTCCTTTTTCCTCTTTACTATTTGTCCAGCTTTTTGGCTGCTTTTTTAATAATCTCGAACGCCTGCTCCACTTCGGCCTGGTGGGTTCGAAAACTGAGCACACAAACTCGGATAACGAATTTTCCGTTTAATAACGTACTGGAGAGGAATAGCTTTTTACTTTTAACGATATATGCGAGTAATTTTCGGCTGAACTCTTCCACATCCCCTTTTTTGGGCCGATAGCGGAAGGCTATCACTGAAAGTTCAGGTACATTCATACATTCAAATCCCGGTTCCTCGAGAAAGCGCTTGTACATCCATTGTGTCAAATGTAATTTTTCGGCAAGGTTCTCCCGGAACGCCTTCACACCGAATAATTTTAACGGCAGCCAAACGCGCAAACCACGGTAGGGGCGCGACAGCTCAGGCGAATACTCCGATGCATCCATTTCGTTCTCGGGCGTCGTGTGGTCCATTAAGTATTCGGCAGTCAGCATGTGAGCGGACCGGAGAAGCTCACCGTCTTTGACCAGCAGGCTTCCAGAGCCATAGGGAACAAACAATCCTTTATGCGGATCAAGCACGATGGAATCGGACTTCTCGAGTCCTTTGAGTACCTTTTTTCCTTCCTTGCACAGGTTGAAAAAACCACCGTAAGCCGCATCGATGTGGAACCAAAGCCCGTATTTCTTCGCTATTTCCGCCAATTGAGGTAGAGGATCCACAGCCCCTGTATTCGTTGTGCCTGCATTCCCGACAAGGAAAAACGGTTTCTTCCCTTTTTTCAAATCTACCTTGATGGCTTTTTCAAAATACTCTGGCACAGCTTTAAAATTCCTATCCACTGATAACAAACGGATGTTTTGTTCAGGGATTCCAGCCAAAAGAGCCACTTTCATCACACAGTGATGGGTTTGGTCGGAGGCGTACACGACTCCACGACTGATGTCCTCTCCCAAAAGGTGTCTTCGTGCAGTCACGACTGCGCTGAAATTGGCCAGGGAGCCGCCGCTTGTTAATATGCCGCGGGTGGATTGTGGATAGCCCATCCATTCAGTAAACCATTCCAGAACGTTCGTTTCCAGCTTAACCGCGGCTGGAGCGGCGAACCAGGCTCCGGTAAAACGATTGGTGGCCGCTCCTAAGAAGTCTGCAACCGCCGAAGGATACAGACCACCTCCTTCATTCATGAAAAAGTCGAGTAAAGACTCGAAATTCATTCCTTTTTCAGGAGATGGCTCTCGCAAAGACCTAATGATCTTCAAACTGTTTTCCAGGTTAGAACGAGGAGCCTCTGGCAGGTTGATTATATGGTTGACCGCAGCTTCGACAGCGGACCTTCCCATGCGCAACATGGCCTCTGCGGAAAGTTCAAGGTCAGTGACTTTTTTCATGAGCTACCTCCACAAAACAGGACATTCATTCATGACTCTTTTACACACAAAAGACCTCAGTGACATCCAAGCTCAGCCTTCACCATATGGATGAAGCGATTGGATCGGTTGAACGCCCATTCAGCGAAATAGCATCATTCGAGCATACAGAGCGGCAGATACCACAGCCATAACACCTCCTGGGATCAATCAAACTCTTTTCCAGCGCTGCACTGTATCCTATGGCTCCAAACTGACAGACATGCATACACTGCCGACAGCCATTACATAAATCTGGATTAACCTCAGCCACATACTCGGCCCGGAACATGACCGGAAGACTGTGCGTAACTGTCGTTCGCATGGCTAGACAATCCGATCTGTCGCAGTTGCAGATTCCTCCAATAAAAGGAGCGATAAATGTCCAGACAGTATGACAGAGACCGTCTTTTTCATGTTCACGCATAAAGGACAGAGCCTCTTCTTTGCTGAACTGCTCGATTCCAGCGGTATTTGGACCTGTCATATACGCTACGTCGATCTCACGAATTATCCGGGCAAGCTCTCCTCCTTGAGGCGCCATGCTGACTCCGAAGCAGTATCTCTGCTCAGAGCCTAAGGTGACGTGGCGGCAGATGCATGTATAGCGGGCAACTGATGTTACAAAATCAAAGATACGTTCGACTTCTTCGATGGGGACAACCTGACCGAAATGTTTTTTTTTCATTTTGTTCGAGACACGGCGGATTATCGCCCGTTGAATGAAACCGGGAGCATTATCAAGCTCATTCAGTCTCTGATCACCCCTCCGAAGGGATTCAGGCTTTTTAATAAAATCTATGATGAAATTGCGCCGGCGGAGGTCACTCAGTAAGTCCTCAGAGTAATTATTCGCTTCCAGATACCACTTACGTCCTTCTCCATGTTTATGACAGAATTCACACATTTTGGCTTCTTTTCATTTAATGCTTATTATTTGTTCTCCGCCTCCAGATGCATAAGCTCAGTCCCTGCTCGGTTCTGATTCATTCAAAAAGCCAGCATCAGCACGAAAATTTATTCAATAATAAACTTAGAGCACTCAAAAAACTGGTTGAATTGAATTCTGTGCGGTAAAAAAAATGCGATTCTAAAGTATCCGCCACATCTTCCCACGCGGACAGATGTTGGAAATACCTTATTGAGTTTGCCTTGAGGCCATGTCGTCCCGTGAGAGGCCCCATTCATTCGTTTAAAGTATCTCTAAAACTTCCAGATCAAACACGAGAGTCTTCCCGGCAAGCGGATGATTGGCGTCCAGCCTAACCGTTTTATCAAGTATTTCAGTCACGACAACATGCGCAGCCTGCCCCTGTTGATTAACAAGCTGAAGCCTCATCCCGACCTCAGGAGTGACACCCTCGGGAACGTTTTTTTTCGGTATCTCGATAAGAAGATTCTCATCAAAACTGCCATACGCATCTTCAGCTGAAACTGCCACAGTCTTTTTCCCTCCTGCCTGCAAACCAATCACTGCATCTTCAAATCCTTTTATTACTCTTCCTGCTCCAACCTCAAACTGAAGTGGCTGCCTGTTCAAAGAAGAATCAAACTCTTCGCCGTCCTCGAATTTTCCGGTGTAATGAACTTGGATTGTATCTCCCTTCTTGACTTTCTCTGCCACGATTATCTCCTTATTAAGAAAATGATCAGCTCTATTCCCTCCTTGGCCTTGCGAAATTCACTCGGATATTCCTGCCATCCACTTCAGATTCGTTGAGCTCCTGGACTGCTTTTTCACCGTCATCTTTATTCTCCATTTCCACAAACCCAAAACCTTTTGACCTGCCTGAGTATCGGTCCTTGATAATTTTTGCAGATACGACTTCCCCATACTTCGCGAAAAGTTCCTGAAGAGCTTCTTCTGTCATTCTGTAGTTCAAGTTACCGACATAAATCTGAACCGCCATGATACACCTCACAAAAAAAATAAATTCTCCTCAAACGAAACACCGCTTTTTTATCTAATGAAAAGAAGTGAACGCTCGGGACGGCTAAATTATCTGATATTCTAAAAAAATTGGCAAGAATTCTTTTGAAGTGTAGATAACAACCTTTTTAATGTTTATTTGGACTCCGGAAAGTTCAACGGCTTGCTCCACAATCCTGTACAAGCCTGAGCAGCAGGGCACGGTCATGATCGCCACTGTCAGAGAATATATGGTGTTATTCTTTAGAATCTCGGCGATTTTCTCAATATAGGGAGTTGTATCATCCAGCTTGGGGCAGGCGATGACTAATTTCTTGTCTTTAAGCAGGTCCTGATGGAAACTGCCTAAGGAAAAGGCCGTACAGTCTGCAGCAATCAGCAGGTCGCTTTCGTTAAAATAAGGGGCATAAGGCGAAACAAGATGAAGCTGAATGGGCCATTGAGATAACTCCGAAGCGCCAGAAACGGATTGAAGACCAGTCGATTCTGGATTTCTCTGGATTTCCCTCGCCACACTCCCGGGGCAGCCCATTGGAGTGAAGCAAGGTTCCTGTGTTTCTTTTCCCTCTTTGCTCTTTTCCTTTTCTTCAATCCCGTGGACATGCGCTGCGGCTTCTTTTCCTCGGGTTTTCAAGACGTGTTTGTATGTCGCTTGCGGGTTGTACTCTTCGCTTTCTCTCTCAATGACTTTAAGCGCGTCAGTCGGGCAGACATCCAGACAAGCCCCCATTCCATCGCAAAAGATCTCCTTCGCCAGGACTGCCTTGTTTTCTTCATCCAGGACCAGCGCTCCTTCCGCACACGCTTCAGTGCACAATCCACACCCGTTACACTTATCCCTATCAATTTCTATGATTTTTCTTTTTGCCATTAAAATCTCTCCTTTACTCAAAGTGTTCTAACACAATAATAAGGTTTTCCTTGGGAGAGTTCCTTGACTTAAGTCAAAAATCCAATCAAAAGGAAAAATAAAGATATTTAAAACCTTGTTAGTATGGAACCCAGATCCCATCAAGCCCAGGTTTTCCTGGATTTAAAAAGGACGCTGAGTTGTCAGTTTTACATGTAGGCCTAATAAATTTATAATAAAAATAGAGTATAAAGGGAGCCAAAAATGAAAAAGAAGTTAATTTTATTCTTGATATTTTCCCCTTTAGATATATATACGAAAGAAAAGGGATTCGTAGCATCAACTAAGATAGACGGCAAAGTATATATTCTGTGTTCTGATAAAAAGGGAAGAATATTAGGAGTAAAAAAAGACGAAGAAGATATACAAACAATAGTTAGATATGGAGTCGAAATAAATAGGAATAATTCAGGTACCTGGCTTATACACGAGTCGAGGTTGCTGCAAATGCGAGGCGTGGTTCATGAAGCTGTGGTTTACCACCGCGAATGGGCCACAACAAAGCAGGTGCAGTGAGATCGCCCGAAGGGGAAAAGATGCCGACATAAGATAATCAGTTATCCTTCATAGCTTTTATGCGCAGAAGTCGGCATATTTTATGAATAATTCAGGAAAGTTCTGATCTCATCTTACAGCAGTCCACAACTCGAATCCGGCTGCCCTCAACTTCAATCAGCCCCTCCTCCTGCATCTGTTTAAGGTTTCGGGAAAGCGTCTCGCCTACAGTCCCCAGTATTTTTGCCAATTCACTCTTTTTGATCTTTAATTCAATAACGCACTGCTGACCGCCCGAGCATTTCGAAAGTAAATACTGGATCAACCTCTGCCGAACGGTAAGGAGACCCAGAGATTCGACTCTCCGGCTCAGGACAACACACTTTTGGGCCAGCAGGCTGACGAAGAATTTCGCGACCGAAGGGTCTGTCTCCATTGCCCGGAGTATGGTCGTCCTGTCGAAAAACAGGACCTTTGAATCCTTTATGGCCTGAGCAAAGAACGGAAACTCAGAAGAAACAAAGACTATGGCTTCTCCCAGGAAATCACCCGGTCCGAGGCGCACCACTTCGACTTCTCTGCCATTCTCATCCATCTTGTAGATGCGGATCTCCCCTGATTCCACATAGAAAAAGCCATTGGCCTTTTCTTGAGCACTGAACAGAACTTCCCCCTGGTGATATTTCTTGGTCCGGCCCAGACTTTTTACCGCCTTATCGAAATCGTTCATGATTATGAGCCTGGATTACAGAGATTTCTACATCAACTCCCAGAAAAGATACGTCAAGGAAAATCCAAACTCTATTTCAATTCTTTGATAAAGATGTTCCTGAAATATACCGGAGACCGGCTGTCATGGTTTTGCAATCCGACGTATCCTTCTTCAGCAAAGTCTCTGACTTTTCCCCTGGGTTCGGCATTCCAGTCCAACGACTGCTTTCCGTTGATCTCGACTTTTATTTGTTTCCCGATAAAAATGATCTTCATGTGGTTCCATTCTCCCGCCTTCTTGAAGTTATCGACACGTGGCGCCTCGGCATCATACACCGCGGCTGTCCTGTGTATGCCTTTCCCGGCATCATTGATCTGGATCTCGAAGGAATGATAGATGTAATCGTCACTCGTCGGCACCTCTGGAACCCTGACAAAAACTCCTGAATTCGTGAATTCATCCGCACATTTGTATTCCAGGTCGAGAGTGAAATCTCTGTATTTTTGGCGGCTGTACCAGAAGAGGCCCATTCCTCCCTGCCCTTTCAGGACTCCTGTCTCGGCATCCAGCTCAAAATAGCCTGGCCCATAATGATTCCAGCCATGCTTGGCGTATCTTCCCCGGCTCCATGCCAGTATTTCTTCATAATCCTGATAGTAGGTAATGCTTTGTATGTACTCCACACCTTTTCGGATCGGCGGTGAAGGGTTGTCGACATCCTTCGGATTCTCGTGTTCGACAGCCAGGTACCCATGAAAGTTCTGCAGAGTCAGCTCAGCCAGGATATCGTGAACATTGGCTTTCCCCTGTCCGAAGGGAACATCGCGGGCGTCCTTGGACCCGAAGACATCCAGGTCTTTGAGATGGACATCTATGATCCTTCCCTTAAGCAACCGGAGCGCTTCCACGGGATTGATTCCGGAACGCATCCAGTGACCCGTATCCGCGCAGGCCCCGATACGTGCATCCAATCCCTTGACGTATTCATAGACGGTTTCAGGATGAAAATACTTTGACGGATCTGGATGATTGTGGATGGCGATACTGATGTTGTATTTTTTCACCATTTTTTCCAGGAGAGAGGCATCTTCGAATTTGGGCTCGGTCACGATGGTCCGGATTCCCATTTTCCTGGCAAAATCAAAGACCTTTCTCATGCTCTCCTCGGTGTTCTCGAATCCCACCACACCGTAGCTGACAAACGAGAGCCCGTATTCCTTCAACTTGCTTCTCACCTGCTTGATCAAATCATCGCTGAGGTCGTGGTCGAATCTGACGCCAGGAAAATCACGGCCTAACGCCTGCCCCGGATAAGGCTGCATGTATTTGACACCGAGCTCTTTTACCTTTTCCAGCGTTTCATAGAACGTGAACTTTCTGAAGGTCCAGCACTGGATGGCTACAGGGAACTTCTTGATCCGCACATCCTTGTACGGGGCATTGGCCACTTCTTCCTTCACAGACTCAAGAGTTTTCTTTTCAAGTCCTTTTTCTTGTCCTCCCATTTCATAGGAAACCGATACCAAAAGCAAAATCGCCATAAGAACTAGAATGTTTTTTTTCATGATTTCTCCTGTTTATTTAAATTTTCAAAGCCCTATTTTTCATGTTCTCTTCGGGTTCCACTCTCCTCGGGCCACAACAGGAATAAAAGATTCAAGGTCCGGAGGGGGGCGGAATTTACTTTTCATCTTCTTTTCTCTTTGTTCTTAATAATCTGCTGGATATTTTATCTATCTCTTTTGTAAAAGCCCAATCCAATAGTCTGGATTATACGATTTTCTTGTTCACAGGATCCCATACCACCTTGCGGCCTTCCAGGTAGGAAAGGGTGGCCATATGGCAGGTTATGGCTTCTTCAAAGCCCCGGTCGATGTTACAGCTTGGCTGTCCTCCATTCCGGATGCAGTCCAGCCAATCCTGGATATGGAGATGAGCCGTATTGACCGGCCTCCCGCCTCTCATGGTGTACATCAGTCCGCGGGTCATGAAATATCTCTCCGTCGCCGATGTGACTGTGTCGATCTCTTTCAAGCCAGGGCTGTAGGTAAACAGAGGGAGTGAGGTGTTTATGATCTTGTTCATGATTTTATCTTTATAACGGGTTGATTCCCAGTCAGCGGTGACGCTCAAGCTGTAACCCACCTCCATAGTGGCATCATGGCCCATGAACACTTTGCCTCGGCTGTTCCCATTGGCAAGGGTAGCGCTGTAAACCAGAGTGAGATCCCGTTCAGGATACTCGAGCACGGCTTGAAAAACGTCGGGAACATCACGGCCATCCTGGAAAAAGTAAATCCCTCCTGAAGCCACTGCAGATTTGGGATGCAGATTTGGGAATCCCGAGTTCCAGAATCTGGTTGATTGCATCGTATTCATGCGACAGGAGGTCGCCGGAAAGACCCGTTCCGTAATCAAACCAGCAGCGCCAGCGGAAGAATCTCTCCAAGTTGAACGGCACCTTGTGTGTGGCTGGCCCCTCGAATTGTTCCCAATCAATGGTTTGAGGATTTCCTTCTTCATGAATATCATACACCCAGGCTCCGTTCGGAGAATTGCGGTTCGTTGTCACCTCAACCAGTGTGATCTTCCTTCTTGACGGCCTCAGTCATCTTGTATGTTTCATCGATGGTTCGTGTCATACACTTTTCGCAGTAGACATGCTTTCCCGCGTTCACAGCATCAATCGTCATCTGGGCATGCCAGTGATCCGGGGCCGCAATGATCACCGCATCCACATCTTTACTCTCGAGCAATTCCTGATAATGGCGGTATCGATTGGCCCCTTTCAATAATCCGGAACCGCCGCCTGGTCGCACATCATTCTTGGAGACAGCGATACCTCGCTCGGCCCTGACATCAAACACATCACACACCCCGGTTAAAACCACATTCAAATCTTCCTGATTCAAAAAAGTCTCTAGCCCTTTGTCCAGCCTGTTCTCTCTGGCATCTTTCTTTTTACTTTCAATCCAGTCTGGATGAGCGAAACCAGCCGCATGCGCAAGAGCCTCTCCCCGGCCGCCAAAGCCGATTATCCCCAACCTGATGAGTTCACCGCGCCTTTTCACTGCCGCTTTGGGAAGAACAGCCGGAGTTTCTCCGCGTATGCCTAATTCCGCAAGGATCTCTTTTCTTCTCTGATCATCCAGCCATTTTTTCCTGAAGAGAGCATAGAAAAAGGGGCCGAAC